>ERZ791906.11-NODE-11-length-302324-cov-59.537177_pt1 | contig 302324 bp, 275 predicted proteins | sample MGYA00510146_ERZ791906 | MGnify/ENA primary metagenome ERZ791906 (study PRJEB30046, sample SAMN00792096) | human gut metagenome | study: EMG produced TPA metagenomics assembly of the A metagenome-wide association study of gut microbiota in type 2... | reverse complement strand
AAGCTTTGTCAAGGCTTTTCTTTGTGAATTCTTTATGAATTCGTTTGAACTCTTTCAAAAAGCGTTCATCGTCATCACCTTATTCACATTCATCGCTCTCGTCAAGCGACTTTTATATTTTATCATCTACAGCGACATTTGTCAATAGCTTTTTCATCGTTTCTCTATTTTATACATTTTCTACCCGATAATTTAGATATTTTTCACTATGTTGTTCAGTTTATACTATATATTAAAGAAAAAGCAGGGCAATGCCCTGCTCTGATGCTCTTAATTATTAGAAGATGTATCAAATCCGCCCCTGTTAAAGAACAATTCTCTTATTGCAAGCGCACAGCCTGACAGGAATCTGTGCTTGTCCTCAATGATAGAAAGCTCGATCTTGCTTGAAACAAGCGCTCCGCCTATCTCTGTCACAGCGTCCTTTAATTTCTGGAACGCCTTTTCATTCTGGAATTTGAACTGATGAAGCACTATCTTCTGTGGGTTGGTAGAAAAATACAAGTTGTTAAGAAGCACCGCTAACAGCGTAAGCTCGCCGTTAAGTATCTCTTTTACAGCCTTGTCGTCTTTCTCGTATGCCATCGTTATCATATCCTGATTGACATTCTCAAAACTTCCCCTTGCCGCCTCATAGAGAAAAGGCGTCTTTTCAGCAGAAAATACTTCCCTGAGCTTTGACATAGTAGCCGATGGAGTGAGTTCACTCTCAACACAGCCCCTTCTTCCGCAAGGACAAGTCCTGTCAGAATAAGGGTTGATTATCATCTTATCCACGAAGTTAGTTCTGTTATCATATGAAACGATCGGATCGTTAAGATTCGTCACAACAAAGTGCATAGTGTTGCCATACTGCAAAAAGGCTATGTTGTGTCTGTTTATATCCTTTGTTTTAAGGAAGTCGATATTTGCCATAGCCGTACCCTTTACAGAGTTGTCAAAAACCAGCGGAAGCTCAGTTTTCTCTCTTATTGCAGCCTTTAGCTTAGCATAATCAGGCTCGCCATCTTCAACATTGATACCAAGTCTTGAATACATAGTCGGGAATATGCCGAAACCTATGCCGAGAATAGAGTTTTTGTCAAGGCAGTTGTCGCCCAGTACCTCGTTTATAGACTTCTCAGTGAAATCAAAAATGGTGCTGTAGTCCGTCTTTTCGTTGATAGCCAGGTTTCTCTTATCGAGAACTGCACCTGCCAGAGTTGACAGACCAACGCTTACGATATCCTCCTCTACCGTTACGCCTATAACGAACTTGTAGTGGTGATTTATGTCGATAAGTATCTTTTTTCTGCCTCTCGGAGCCTTTTCTGTAACGTGCTTGTATTCGCCTATTTCCTGTATTATCCCCTGCTCGATCATTTCATTTGTTATGATCGTGACAGCGGCTCTTGTAAGCTCTAAAGTTCCCGCAATGTCGATACGGGAAGTAGGGCCTCTCTGCTTGAGTATCTTGAGGACCTGCATACGGTTGCGCCTCTTGAGATCAAGCTTGCTAATGCCATGCTGTTCCATATAACTATAATTCCCTCCGAATATATTATTACTTGCCCTGTACGTTCAAAGCGTTCCGTGTCCTCTAAATACTGATACGAAACGCCTTTTATGTGCAAGCTTCCGGCGGCAGCCATGCATGAAATAACGCACAACTCCGCCGTTTAATTGTTCTTCTCGGAAATTATAGCAAACATTTTTAAACTCATGATTAACAATTGATTATCATTTAACTGTTTACCGAACATTTACAATTTTTTAAAGAATGTCAGCCTCGTTGATATCGTCCTCTATCTCCTCACCGTTGAGAATAGCCTTGAGAGTTTCCACTTCTTCGTCAGTAAGAGTGATACCCTTGCCCATTCTGCTGTGGTCCGGATTCCATTCTCTCAGGTCATATTTAGGCTCTCTCTCGTTCCAGGAAACCTTGTTAAGCTCCTTTGTCCAGCCCTTAGCGTTTTCAGAAAGTACGCCTATACGCTCTGTGATCTCAAATTTCAATTCTGCCATGATAAAAACCTCCATTGGTGTAATAGGAGCATAGCCCCTTTATCTATAAAACGCAGTATCTCTACCGCTTTTTATATGCCCATTCAATAAGCTTATCCCATATCTGTCTGCGGAATATAAAGCCGCATACAAGTGTCTGCACCGCTGCCGCAAGCACGCCGAACCAAAGTCCTGCCGCCGCACCAAGCAGTATATCAAGTGCCGCAATGCCAATGAAAACATCTGCTGCCCTGCGGTTTTTGATGATAACAGCCACCGCCAGTATCAGAAATGCCATCGCTGCCCATACCATGCCGTGCCTGAAAACTAGACTCAGCGGCATAAGCACCATAAAGATATACATAAGCCTGTTCTTATTTTTGTATATTGCAAAGACAAAGCCTGCCAGAAGCAAAACATACACAATAATGCCCCTTGTGAGCAAGTCTATTAGTACAAATACAGCCAGGCCGCCTATAACTGCGCAAAGCTTTGCAGTGCTAAGGCTCACAAAATGTGAAGCTATCCTTGCAGGAAGTACCTTGTAGAATATGCTCTCCACAGCCTTTCGGTTGAGTATAAAGACCGCAAAGAAAAGCAGTGCCACGATAGCATACAAAGGCAGGTGGTGCATAAGGTCAGTTTCAAAAAGGCAAATGAACATCATCACAAGGATAACGATGTTGTTCACTATCATCTTTTTCATATCTATCCTGAACGGCACTAGCTTTCTCGAGTCTATGGCTCTTATGATGAAAACCGTCATGTAAGCCGCAACCGTGGATATAGGCGGACCGTAAAGTCCTATCCTGGGTATGAGGATAACGTTCAGCCCCACGTTTATCACACCTGAAACAAGGCTCGTAAAAAGTGACCTCTTTGTCTGCTTTGAAGCAAGATAAATAGACCCCATAAAAGTGGTGAAGCATGAATAAATGGTCGCATATATGATGATAGGCGAGTATTTTACGCAGTCACGGAAATCTGCGCCTATCCAGAAGTTAGTCACAGGCTGAACGATAAGCAGACAGCCTGCCACAAGGATATACAAAAGGCTCTGATTGAAGTCAAAAACATTCTCATAGAAGGAATCTCTGTCATCAGAATCGTCCTCAGTGATAGCCGACATATTCCAAGCCTGACCGAACATAAGATATACCGTTGACACAAGGTTAGGTATCTTGTAAGCCGCCGACAGCACGCCGTTGTAGTCCGAGCCAAGATAATGGGTAGTCATAAATGAATCCGAGCTGTTTGTTATGAGCCACAAAAGCTGAGCAGGGATAAGAGGCACAGAATATTGAAGCATTACCTGCAAAAGCTCCCTGTCAATATCCTTGAAGTTTATATACCTCCAAAGCTTTGACTTGAACGTGAGAAAAACCACTGATATAAGGTCGGAAAGAATGGTAGCGAGCAAATACTTTTCAATGCCCGTGCCGTGACCGAGAAATCCCTCAGGGAGCACCATATAAAACATTGCCGTCCAAAACAGCGTAAAGAACGTGGTCAGTATGCCGTTAAAAGCAAACAGCTTCACCTGCTCCATTGCACGCACGAAAGTTGAGTAAAGCGACTTCATGCTTGATGTGAATACATATATATATAGTATCAAGCTGTATCCGCCGATATACTTGTCAGCAATGCCCGTCACCGACACAATAGGCAGCAAAATACCGAACACCGCCAGACCGAAGAAGCATATGAGATTGCCAAGGGTAAAGACCTTTACCTTGTCATAAGCCTTGTCAAGACCAAATCTGATTATAGCCTCCGTGATAGTCATGGTCACAAGAGGTATTATCCAGTTAGCTATCTGAGTGAGAACGTCCGTAACGCCCAGCTCAGCCGTAGTAAGATAGTTGGTGTATATAGGCACAAGCAACAGCACAAGGACTTTTGAGCTGAACGAGCCTATAGCGAACACCAGAGTATTTGAAAACAGCTTTTTGTAGCTGCTTTGTTTGCCTGTTTCTGCCATTTAAAATTTCCTCATTACATAAAAATATAACACATAGAGATATTATAACACAATGCTTTGATTTTTGCAAATATTTTTATAAAAAGCCGTATTTTTTCACAAACCGCTTGCAATCAGAGCAAGATTATAGTATAATAGACCTAAAGAAAAGGGCTGTAAAAACAGCGTCACAGAATTACAGGAGGAAGATAGCATGAGCAAAGCAACAAAAGTATTTCTGATACTTTTCGTATCTGTATTCACAGCAGGAGTAGCCGCAAACATCATCTGTGAGATATTCAAAACAAGACTTCAGAAATATTATTCTGTAGACTAAACACAGCGTTTTTATCAGGACGGCTTCTGCCGTCCTTTTTCTTTACAAAAAACTTTTCACAAAGCTGAAACTTTTTCAGCAAAATTTCCGACTATTAGGGTGAAAGCTCACAGAGCAAAAAGAAAGGAGGAAAAACCATGGGAACAGAACTAAAAGATACATTCGTGCAGGCTTATAATGATACATACGATTATATAAACCGCTATCTCACCTCAAAGCTCCCCACCAGAGAGCTTATAGAGGACGCACTCCAAAGCGTGTATCTTGATTTTTACCGCTCCCTTATCACCACTGAGGGGAAAATAAAAAACGTCAGGCATTACGTCCTGCGTATAGCCAAGCATTATGTTGCAGACCATTACAGACAACAGCCCAAAGCCACATTCGAGGATATCACCGACCTGAATATCCCCGACGAAAAAGCCCTTGCTACCCTTGAAAACGCCGACTTTTTCGACTATGAACAGGTGATGAGCTATCTCAAAAGCTCCGACGATACCACCTACCGCATTTTCGTACTGCATTATCAGTACGGCTATACTATCAAGAAAACCGCATCATGCCTAGGCTTGTCCCAGTCCACCGTAAAATCAAGACTATACCGCACCCTTGACAAGCTGAAAAAAACATACTGTGAAAAGGAGGAACAAAGCAATGAAAATGACAGATATAATGAAAAAGTCCCACAGCGAAAGCAAGTCTGAAAATCTTGATGCTATCCTGCAAAAAATAGACAATAAAGCCTTTATCACCAACTCAGCCGACAGCGCACACACAGAAACAAAACCCCAGCCTATAAAGCTTAGAAGAAAATCCGTCGGCATAGCCGCAGCAGCAGCCTGCGCCGCCATAGCAGTGGGAGCATTCGCATTCAGCGGACTTTTAAAGCCCGATATCGACGCCACCACCCCTGCCCCCTCAACAGCCTCCACCGATACCACAACACAGCCGCCCCAGACCCCACAGCCTATCACAGTGCCGGACGTCACCAACAAGACCTATGCCGAAGCCGAACAGCTTATCGCACAGGCAGGCGGCACGCCCGTAAGACGTGATAGATATAACGATGCTGTCGCCGCCGAAACTGTCATGAATACCGAGCCTGCCGCAGGGGAAGAGATACAAGCAGGGCAAGAAGTCAACCTGTTTGTGAGCAAAGGTCCAGTTCCTGAGCAAAGAACTTATATCCACAATGACAGTTCACAGACCGACTCTGACGAACAGACCGATAAACAGCTCACCGAAGACGAGCTTGGCACATATGAAGCGGCAGATATAGAGATACCGACCTTTACCGAACGCCTCACCGACCTTGAAAACACAGACGATCTTAACGTAATACTCTCCGCACTAAATTCAAGAACCTCAGACTTCGGCATAATCTCCGCCGAAAACCATGAAACCTACCTCGACGTAACAGTGAACACCGAAAATGACGTCACCTGCACAAAAGCCTATCTCCAAGCATACGGCATAAATATCGACCTTGTGGACGTCCACACCGCCTACCCAGAGCCGACAGGCGAACTCCCCGTCAGCGATACGCCTATAACAAATCCGTATAAAGTATCAAATCTTTTGTGCGACCTGGAAGAAATGGGTTACCGCCCAACTTTCACCTCCTGCGGCATTTATGATCAAGGCAACAGATGTGAGGTAACAGTGCTTTACGAACACAACATCAAGGAAATGGAAGAGCTTCTGCAAAGCTGTAACGTTGATATGTCAATAGTCACAATAACCCTCGGCGGCAAAGCAGAAGTCACCCCCGGCTACAGAAGCCCAAGAGAGATACTCGAAGAAGTAAAAGACGTTTTCCATATAAATGATGTAAGAATAGCCATAACAGGCAAGACCTCATGTGTAGACGCCTATGCCATAGACATTTCCGACACCGAAAAGCTCGCCGATATAGCAGGCTACATCACCAGCTATTTTTCCGACGATATCCTCTACTCCATACCAATATCCCTAAACGGCAGCGATTATTTTTTCGTACATAAATAGCACAAAACCGCTCTGCACTGCGCAGGGCGGCTTTTGTTTCACATACAAAACCTATGGCTTCCAATAACCGTCACCGTAGGCTTAGCGTGCATATAAGCGTTTGAAGTCTTAGCAGGATTGTAGTAGTAAACACAGCCATTTGTGGGGTCCCAGCCGTTCAAAGCGTCACGGGCAGCATTGTAAGCTGAAGCGGCAACAGGCTCGTTGAACTGTCCGTCCACCACCGCCGTAAAAGCGCCGTTTTGGTAAATTACCCCCGAAAGCGTGTCAGGGAAAGACGGGTGTTCAATACGGTTGAGTATCACCGCACCCACAGCCACCTGTCCCACATAAGGCTCGCCCCTGGCCTCGGCAGAGATTATCCTCGCCAAAAGATTGATATTCTGCTCCGTAGCCGACGGCACAGAGCCGATAGAAATGCCAAGCGCCCGAAGCGTCTGCGGACCTGCCGTTCCAGTCTGACTTATCCCCTGCTGTTTCTGAAATTTTATCACAGCAGCTTTGGTTTTCTCGCCGTAGTATCCCGTCACCGAGTCGTTGAAAAGCCCACGTTCCTTTAAACGTTCCTGAATTGCCCTAACCTCACTGCCGCTAGACCCAAGCTGAGAGAGCGCACTGTCCGAACCGCCCCAAAAGGCATTCACCGCAGCCAGCGAAATTCCCACCGCCAGCACCGTCACCACAGCTTTTTTCGCAAGCAGATTTCTCATTGTTCTCATAAGATCACCTCCTGAAAATCTGCATTTATTTTTTACAGCATTTACAGATTTATTCACGCCATGTCAATATGCACAAATTCAGCAGTACAAATTCATGCAAACAAATGATTTATATTTTAATTTGGCAACATTTCTGCAATTGTTGCATTTTTTATGCAACAAAAAGGGTACTTTTCGTGTATAAGTAGAAAGCGTTTTGATACTTGCGGGCACGTACAAGCCCTGCGACTTAGTGAAACCGAGGTGCGTTTCTGGAACAGGCTGTAGAGTACTTGTGTCAAAGCGTGGGTGTGCATTTGATATTTTGTGTATGCAAAACCTAGGGCATTATACTCGGTGACACACCCCGAACGCAACTTGAAAATTGAATATATATATCGGACAAAATTACGGCAACAAATCTGTAGGGGCGAACAGCGTTCGCCCGTCGAAGAAACAAGTCCACGATTACAACCATTGTAGGACAGAACAAAAAACTATCCTATCACGCTTGTAGGGGACGGCGCCCTCGACGTCCCGCTCGGAGGTGTAATGCTGTGATTGTTGTATCTTTGATGCCAAATTATTTTCGAGGTACATTATTGTGATATTCCCCGATAATTCAATGGGCAAGAAATATCGGGCTGTCGCATTTCTGTGAGCTTGCGAACAGAAATTTCGCCAAGCCCCTACAATGCTGAAATTATGCAAATTCTGAACACGGGCGAACGCTGTTCGCCCCTACAGATATTCAGGCAAGTTTCTACCTCCGCAAAATCGCTCCGCTCTTTGCGGACTTTACGTTGTGCAGGAGGATAGTAAAGCGGTGCAGATTTTATACTCACATATCACTTTCATCTAATATCTAACTTCTATATGCTATTTTTCATTAAATCTGCACCTTGTCGGCTTGCGCCGAATGAGGCTCTGCCTCAAACTCCGACAGGGCTTTGCCCTGTACCCACAATGGGTTTCACCCCTTGACCCTGACCAGGGACGTGTCCCTGGACCTTTTGCTCGCTTCGCTCGGTGCTTTATTTTACTTTATGCTTGCAATTTACTTTGGTCTGCTATGCCCATTCCTCATTCCTCATTCCTCATTCCTCCCCTCCTCACTAAAAATCCGCCCCCACATCTTGCAATTTTCCTCAAAATGTGCTATCATTATCTCTATAGGGGGTCTTATCCATGAAAAAACTCTTTTCCGTAATTTTTATGAACTTTTTCGGCTTCGACATGATAATTTTCTTGGTTGCAGTAGCGACCGCCCTCGTCCTTTATTTCACTAAAAAATCGGCTGATGTTCTCTACAACAAGCTTCATCTTAACATCTTCGTTCCCGATTCAGGTGCTTCCCGCCGTCAGGCTGACAGCGATATTTCTGACATTCGTGAAACAGATATCGTTTCTATGCGCAACCGCACAGGAAGCCTCTATTCTCTGTTCGTAAATCTCACAGGGATTTTCCCTCTCTTGGGTATCCTCGGCACTGTTATCTCCCTCCTCGGTATGGTGGGCGATATGACAAACGTTCAGGATAATTTCTATGGCGCTTTGACCTCCACTTTTTGGGGACTTGTTTTTGCTATTATCTTCAAATTTCTTGACGGCATAATCTCTGCAAAAATAGAAGATAACGAAAAAAATGTTCAGCTCTATCTTGAAAGAAACAACGCTGAACATTCCCAAAGCGGTGAACAGCCATGAATGGTTTCAGGAAAAATAAGGGCATAGTCCTTGAGCTGACTTCCCTGCTCGATGTTATCATGATAATGCTTTTCTGGGTCATGACCGATGTTTCCGCATCTGCCGATAGTCAGAAAGAGAACGCAAAAGCTCAGGTGCAGGCTGTCACTCAACAGCTTGAGGAGCAGAAGCAAAAGTCCGCTGACGAGCTTGAAAAGCTCCGTGAGGATATGCAAAAGCAGATAGATGAATCCTATAAAAAGGCTGAGAACATTAACAGCAATGCCGCAAAAAATCAGCAGGCGCTTGACGGCTTCACTAAGGGTATGCTTATCTCACTTGATATGCGAAATGAAAACGGCACTGACAAGCTGTATATTTCCCGAAATGATGAGGATATTATGACCGTGACCCCTGATGAAGACATCTCAGGCAGGCTCATATCTCTTTTTGAAGGACTCGGTGCGGCAGACGGTGAAGTCATGCTTGCGGCAGTGGTCTATGACGGTGACGCTGTGCTTTATCGTAACATGAGAATAGTGGAAAACGCTGTGCAGGCTGTGTCAGACAAATACGAAAATGTTTACTTTACATACATAAACACTTCCAAATAGAAAGGACAATAAAAATGAGTATTCAGAACGATGTTGAAAAGCTCTACCGCAGTGACCTTGAAAAACAAAGACAAAAGCAGAAAAAGAAAAAGAAGAAAAAGCTTCTTGGTATCATGCTGATCGTCATTATCATTGCGGCGCTTATTCTTATAATGCAGTATCTTGGACTTGGACTAGGCGGTGGAAAAGGCGAAGGCTCAGGGGACGGCAAGGACGTAAGTGCTTCCTCCAATGAAGCTTCCGTTACTACCACAACAACAGCAGTGCCAAAGGAATTTTATGACATCAAGGTTTCAGGAAGCACTTATATAATCGATGAGCGTGTGGTAGATCTTAAAAGTCTTGTTTCCACAGTGAAGCTTATGAGCGACAATGTTATCGTAAGGATAACAGACGACAACGCAACAAAGAACGCTATGGATGACTTGAAAAAGGCTCTTACCGACGACGGCAGAGAGTTCACAGAAACAGTTCTTGACAATTCAGCTTTGGATAACAGCATGGCAGATACAACATCTGAAGCCGTAAGATAAAAACTGTGGGGGCGAACATCGTTCGCCCGTTTTCTGCATAATTTTAAAGGATACAGATATAAAATAAAATTGGGGACGGTCAAGCCGTCCTCTTTTCAGAAACAGAGGTAATATCATGCTTGGACTTACTTTAGAGGGTGGAGCCAGCAGAACGGTCTATTCCTGCGGAATAATGGACGCTCTGCTGGAGGATAAAATAATAGCCGATTATGTTATAGGCGTTTCGGCAGGAGCAGCATTCGGCGTTTCCTACTGCTCAGGGCAAATAGGAAGAAATCTCCGTCTTGCCACTGAGTTTATGGGAACAAAGAAATACATGGGTGCAAGACATCTTATCGACCCGAAAAACCGATGCTACTATAACCTTGATTATGCCTACAATGTTGTGCCTAATGTTGAGCTTCCCTTTGATTATGAAGCCTACAGAAACTTCAAGGGCAGATTTTGTGCAGTTGTTACAAACGTAAAAAACGGCAAGGCTGAGTACATGGACGTGCCAAAAGATGACACCCACTGGAATTTGCTTAGAGCAACCTGTGCGCTTCCTCTGCTTTTCCCTGAGATAGAGATAAACGGAGAAAAATATATGGACGGCGGTATATCAGATTCAATACCATATATGCAGGCAATAAAAGCAGGCTGTGACAAGAATATCGTTGTGCTGACCCGACCAAAAGGCTATGTTAAGACACAGGAGCCTGCCACAAAACTTGCCATGAAATATTATCACAAGCACCCTGAGTTTGCCGAAGCCCTTGCCACAAGAGCCGAGAGATACAACAAATGTATCGCAGAGCTTATGGAGCTTAAAGCGGAGGGGAAAGTCTTTGTTTTCACACCAAAGACCACCTTCGGAGTAGGCAGGACTGAGGGCGACCCTGTAAAGCTGAGAAGGCTCTACGATTACGGCTACAACCACGCAAAATGGGCAATGGACGATCTGAAAAAATATCTTTGCAAGTAGGAATGAGGTAATAAAATGTCATACAAGCTGCCGCTTTTTGCTGCCGCCGCATTTCTGGGCGGTTATATGCTTATTTCAAACAGACAGCTAAGGGTGAACAAATACGAACTGAAGGTATCAAAGCTTCCTGAGAATTTTGTTGGTAAAAAGATACTTCTTCTTGCAGATCTTCACAAGAAGCGTTACGGGGACAATTTCAACAATCTGGTAAATTCCTGTATTGCCGCCGAGCCTGACTTTATTCTCTTTGCAGGTGATCTTTACAGCCGTGATGAAACGGACATGATACCGAAGCTTGCCCTTATGAAAAGGCTAAAACATATTGCACCGACCTATTATATTTTCGGTAACCATGAAACTGACAACATGGACAATGCCGAAGCCCTTGCTTTGAAACTCACCGAATGTGGAGTACACATTCTGAGAAACAACATGGAGCAGATAAAAATAGGCGAGGATCACATCAATATATACGGCACTCAGCTTCCCCAAAGATTTTACCGCAACGAAGATTTTTCACATCACGACCTGCCGCAGATTACAAAGGACGAGCTTACAAAGCTTTTAGGCGAGCCTGACAGGAGCGAGTGTAACTTTTTGCTTTCGCACACGCCATTGGCGTTCCGTGCTTATGCGGACTGGGGAGCAGATGTGACGTTTTCGGGTCACTGTCACGGGGGAGTTATAAGATTGCCTTTTATTGGCGGAATACTTTCTCCCGAACGGAAATTCTTCCCACGATACACAAAGGGGATTTACGAACTTAACGCTGAACAGGGATTGGCAAAGCTTGCTGTTACGGCGGGGCTTGGTAAATTCAGGCTTAATAATCCCTCGGAAATAATGATTTGCACACTTGAAAGGCAGGAATAAATATGTATCAGAAACAATTTGCAGAATATTTTGACAAGCACATGGAGGAGATCCTACGTGACCTAGACGAGATTATTTCTATCGAGAGCGTAGGCGACATAAACGCCCATGTTAAGCCATTTGGCGAGGGTTCTCGCAAGGCTCTTGACTGGGGAAAGGCTTATCTTGAAAAGCTCGGCATGACAACAAAGGACTTTGACGGCTATGCTGTTCACGGTGATTTTTACCAAAACGGGGAATGTAAGCTTGCTGTGCTTTCACATCTTGACACTGTTCCTGCAGGCGAGGGCTGGAGCTATCCGCCTTTCAAACTGACTAAAGCTGACGGAAAGCTTTTCGGCAGAGGAACAATTGACGACAAAGGTCCGAGCGTTGCAGTGCTGTGGGCTGTAAAGGCGATCAAAGAGCTTAACATTCCTATAAAAAAGAACTTCCGTGTTATTTTCGGTGGCAATGAAGAGGGTGGCTGTGAGGACATGGAATATTATGAAAGCAAACAGCCTTTCCCTGAAATGGTGTTCACCCCCGACGGCTCTTTTCCTGTACTCAACTGCGAAAAGGGCATGGTGCATCTTACATTCTCTGCTGAATTTTCAGACGATAAGATAGCTGAGATAAATGGCGGAAGCGTTATAAATGCTATCCCGGACAAGTGCATTGTGAAGTTTGCTGACGACAGTGAGAAGGTCATCAGAGGAAAATCGTCACACGGGTCAAGACCTGAAAACGGCGACAATGCGGTGACAAAATTTGTGGCAGAATACAAAAATGAAAATGCTCTCCTTGGTGGGTTGGCTGAGCTTTTCCCACACGGAGAATGCAACGGAAAGTCCTGCGGTCTTGGTTTTTCAGACGATGTATCAGGCGAGATGACCTGTGCGCTGACTATCCTTAAAACTGAGGGTAGCAGGCTTCATGGCGGTATCGACATACGCTTCCCTATTGACAAGACGCTTGCTGAGATAAGCGGTATCATAACTTCGGCACTTGAAAGCAAGGGCTTCAAGGTGGACGAGCTTGACGGCATGGAGCCGCATTATGTGGACGAAAACAGTGAGTTCGTTCAGACCTTATTAAGGGTATACGAAAAGGTCAAGGGCGAAAAGGGAAAATGTATCGCAGAGGGCGGAATAACCTACGTTCACAACACAAAGGGCGGTGTTGCGTTCGGTGCGGAATTTCCTGAGGAAAACAACAATATGCACGGAGCTGACGAACATATTTCCATGGAAACTTTCAAAATAAATCTGAATATGTATGCAAACGCTATTGCAGAGCTTTGCGGTGAATAATTGAGTGTGCATGGCTCTTGACAAAGTGTGATTTTAGTGGTATACTTTATTACATAAAAGCTTAAAAGTGTAAAAGCAAAGGGAGCATGACGGACAATGAAGATTTGTATAGTTGGACTTGGACTTATAGGCGGTTCGCTTGCCAAGGCAATAAAAAAGAACACTCATGAGAGCTGTTTCGGTATAGATATTGACAGGGGAACGATAGCAGGAGCGCTGGCGCAGGAGGCTATTGACGGAGAGATGGCCATTGACGACCTTGCAGGCTGTGACGTCGTTATCGTGGGACTTCACCCTGAGGCTACCATAAAATTTATCACGGAGAATGCAGGCAAATTCAAAAAGGGCGGTATCGTTCTTGACACTTGTGGAGTAAAGGGCGAGATAGTCAGAGCTGTAGAGGGTGTTTGCATTGAAAACGGCGTAAACTTCCTCGGCTGTCACCCTATGGCAGGACGTGAATTTTCAGGCTTTGCATACTCGGTGGACAATCTTTTTGAGAAAGCAAGCTTTATAATGACGCCTACTGACAGAACGCCTATGAGGGTGGTGCAGGAGATATCAAGGCTTGCATACAACATAGGTTTTGCAAAGGTCGTTGTATCAAACGTTGAGGAGCATGACAGCGTTATTGCGTTCACTTCTCAGCTTGCACACGTTGTTTCTAGCTCTTATGTAAAAAGCCCAAGTCTTCTGAAGCAGGCAGGTTTTTCAGCAGGGTCTTTCAAAGACCTTACGAGAGTGGCTAAACTCAACGAGGATATGTGGACGGAGCTTTTCCTTATGAACCGTGGTCCACTGGTGGACGAGATAGAGCATATAATCGCAAGATTAACGGAGTATCGTGATGCTATTGCCAATAATGACGCTCAAAGGTTGCATGACCTGCTTAAGGAGGGTCGAGAGCTTAAGGAATTGTCTAATAATAGCTAAATAAGAAAACAAAGCGGTGTCAGAGGTTCAATTCTCTGCACCGCTTTTTGTTTATTCTTCTGTGTCTTTATCTGTGTCTGTATCGTCGTCTGTATTATCAGTTTCTTCCTGCTCTTCATTTTCGTCAGGTTCGTCAGGCTCGGACAAATTGGTATCGTCGCTTTCGTCTGTATCGTGGATATCTTTATCATTATCCTTGTTGGCTGACTTATTGTCGCCTACTGTTTTGTTTTTCACTATCATAAGATACTCAGCGGCAATAAGAGCTACGCACAAAACGCAGACCACGCCAATAATAACGCCCATTGATGAACCGCTCTTTTCTTCCGACACCGGACTTGCGGCTTTTGAGGTCGCTTCTGCTTCTGAGCTTTCAAGCTTCACGGCTTCAGGTTCTTTTATCACTATTTTAAAATGCCCTACTGAGCCGTCCTTATAAACAATGTCTATCTTTGTTTCGCCTGTGCTGAGGGTCTGGAACTTGCCGTCCTCGAATATAAGCACTTCGCCGTTGGCTACTGTTACGCTGTCAACATCTGTAAGTCCTATATCCTCGGGAGCGATAGGATACTTTGAATAGTCAACGTCTATTTCGATATAATCGCTGTCGTCCTGCTGAACGTCTGCAGCGTCCTGATACTTGACGATACCGTTCTCTACCTGATTTGATATGGCGTTGAGGTTTTCGTCATCAAGGGAATTTACTGTGAGATAAAGCACTGTTGAGGTGAGCTTCTCGTCTGCGACTTTGAAATGGAGGGTCGCATAATCACCGTCAAAGTCTGTGCCGTCTGCGTTCACATAGTTATATACAAACTTACCTGCAAAGGCATTGTCTACTGCCATGCCACCTGCTTTATCATTGGTTTCGCACTTTTCAAACTCTACAAGGCTATCGTCATAGCCCACGGAGATAGAGGCGTTTGAGATAAGGTGGTCGCACTGGATATTTATTTTCGCTGTGAACTTTTTATCCTTTACCTCGCTGACCACAAGCTTTACAACTGTCGGCGTAGAAGTCGGAGTGTCCGGAACATAGGAATAAGATGTGGTAGTTCCCCATGTGGTGGTTTCCCATGTCTGAGCTGTGGTAGTTGTAGTCGTTTCAGTGTCCTCCCGCTGAGGCTGAGCGGTAGTGGTTGTTTCCGGTACAGGATCTGTGGCTGGCACATCGGTTGTCACAGGCGTTTCGGGATCAGCGAAACACACTGAGGTCATTGCCATGACCGCTGCAAAAAATCCCACTGTTACTTTTTTGAAATCCATTATTTACTCTCCTGATATTGTTTTTGACGTAAACAAGGGCTGCCGCCATAAAGACCGCAGCCCATGATTTTCCTTTTTATTAGCCCTCAATAAGAGTTACTTTCTTCATGACCTGATCTACAAGCGGCTTATCGTTGAAATTTACGTCAACTGCTGCGATCTCGTCAACAACGTCCATGCCCTCGACTACCTTGCCGAATGCTGCATACTGTCCGTCAAGATGAGGAGCGTCCTGATGCATGATAAAGAACTGTGAGCTTGCTGAATTTGGCATTGCTGAACGTGCCATTGAGATAACGCCTCTTGTATGCTTGAGGTCGTTACGAACACCATTGGCAAGGAACTCGCCCTTTATCTTCTCTTTTGCACCGCCCATGCCTGTTCCCGTCGGGTCGCCGCCCTGTATCATAAAGCCTGAGATAACTCTATGAAAAATAAGTCCGTCATAAAAGCCCTCTTTAACAAGCTTCTCAAAATTTGCAACTGTGATAGGTGCAACGTCAGGATAAAGCTCGATCTTGATATTCTTTCCGTTTGCCATTTCTATATTTACCATGTTAATACTCTCCTTATTATCTGTTAATACAAAATTTACTTGGATTTTGGCAGCTCGCCACGTTTATTTTTCTCCATAAGATCATTGAAATACAATGTGACAGGAGTTGGAACTTTCTTGAAAAGCCCCTTTTTCTCAACCTCGTCACAAACGATATAATCTCTTTCACCGTCATTATTTACGCAATAGAGCCTGTCTGTTTTATAGAAGCCGCCGTTGCCGTCATCTCTGTTCTTATCAAAACAGCCGAAGATATCCTTTGCCATAAGCTCGCAAAGTCTGAGTATCTTCTCATAGTTGGTATGCTCGCTCCACTTTTCAAGCTCTTCATGGAAAAACTGCTGGACAGGAACGTCATTGACTTCCATTTTTCTTATTATTCTCGCAAGGCATATAGAAGCGTCCTGATCGGTAAGCTTATCAAGTCTTGCATTCTTATAATCAAGTATATACTCATTTAATGTAGCATAAAGCAACTTATCATACTGAAACGGCTTGCCTTTGCCTGAAAACTTTATGATAGGGTTATCGGTATTGATCTTCAATTTTATCTCTCCAATTCAATTTATTCTGGCAATACCCCTAATGACTGCCTTTACCCCGATCATCTGCCATATTTTTCGTTAAATTCTTTCACCTTCTGCGCCAAAAACTCTTCCGATACTGAGCCGATAGCGTCGTCGTCCTCACTGTGGTCAACAGAGCCAAGACCCTCCACAAGAGCCTCATCGACGGATATTCCCTTTATATCCTTATACTCTGCATAGTCCTCAGGCTTTTTTGCATAAGGAAGCTCAGCCACCTTTGCGGCTGTGGTTTCTGCACTTATGGCTTCGATATTGCCTGTATCACGCTTCTCCTGAGCCACTTTCTCGTCATGTATCCTATATATCTCCTCAAGCTTTGAGTCGATACCCTCAACGGACGCCACGCTTATATCCTCCTTATGAGAAGCTACAAATCTTGCGTGTTCCTCCTCATAAAGCTTTTCATACTCGCTCTGGGCATCGGTTATCTCAGCCTGTCCTACCGGGTTCACGTCGTAGTCGGCATAGGTCTTTACGGGATCGTTTTTCTTTTCAGCCAGCTCTTTTTCAAGCTGCTCCATCTTGCTGCGGATAGTTTCCGGCTCTATGGTATCGGTTATCTTCTCGGCGTGTACCTTATCGCTGCTGGACTCCTTCACAAAAGCCGTATCTCCGCCTGCTCTCTTCACAGGCGTGTTCCATATATCATCAGCATTTATCTGCTGCTTTTTAGGCTGTGTCGATGTTTTGGGCTCGGAGCTTTTTCTGCTGAACAGACCCATAAGATCTCCCCCTTTTTATTGGCATGATGATCTGATATCGGCTTTTTATGCCTGACATCTTATACTTATTTATTATACAATATTTTCACCAAAATTGCAAACCTTTTGACAGTTACTTTTTGTACGATTTTTTAAACTCTTTTTGTGCATTTTGTTTCGTATTAATATAATATAAATATAAAATTCACGCTTAGTTAATGTAATCTATACTAATATTTGCTATACTATATTTGTTAAGTTATTTATTTTGTTAATTAAAAACAAAAAACAAATTAGTTTAAGAAAACTATTTTTGGCATATAAATACACAAAAATACCCGATCGTGAAGAAGATAACACGAATAAGAAGGGTAAAAGCTTAAGTATATATGAAGTAAATTCATGGAGGAGGATCTATTTATGACAAGACCGTCACTTGGGATAACGGCGATGGAACTTTTTGCCTGCAATCCTTTCAGGGTGCTCGGCATAGCCGTTGACACTCCTACTGCTGATGTCACGCTCACATACAAAAAGTTGCTTGATATGGCGGCTAAAGGTGACACGGCTGATTATGAAACGCCTTATGATTTTGATTTTCTGCCGCCTTTCTCCCGTTCTGAAAAGGATCTGAAAACGGCTTATGCAAAGATCGCCAGCAACGGATACAGATGCTTCGCATTCTCTGATCCTATATTTTCGGCTTCCCTGAACATTGATGACGTTATGCTCAACCTCAGAGATATCTCATGCTATGACTGTTTCCTCAGATGTTATATGTGGCTCATCACCAATGACAGAGATTTTGAAGAGCCTGAACTTTGGATACCTCTTTGTCAATACATAGACAAGATGATAATGTCAAGCCCTGACCAGTGGGAAAAGTATTTTGACCACCGTTTTCCGCAGGATATGCTTGACGGCTCAATGTCTGCGCTGAGGTCCTTCTATGCCACATTCTGCGATATAATTCTGCTTCCTATCAAGGAAATGGTAAGAGGCTCTATGAAGTGCAGATCCGCAATGGAGATACTTAAGATCGCAAAGGTGGACGTTGACGAGGTATTCCCTGACATTGACATTCCACAGGCTAACCTGCCTAAGAGGGGCGAGCCTGCGCCGAAGCTCAAGATCGCTGTCAAGGACGGCGAGGAATACTATGATGTTACAACAGGCAAAATGGTAAACTTTGAGGGCGATGAGGATTCGGCTATCGAGAGCAACGATTTCTCTGCGGCTGCAAGCTCCATTTCTGCTGACGCTATCGTTGGCGAGGACGGTCCTGACAGCGAGCCTATACCTGACGAGCCTGAGGAAAATCCTGAGCTTAAGGTAGTTCCGCCTCCAGCTTCCGTTCAGCCTGAACCTGCGGCAGTACAGCCTGCACCAGAGCCACAGCCTATACCAGAGCCACAGCCTGCTCCTGCACCGACGCCAGCAGAGGACATCCAGTCTGCTCCTGTATTCAACACAAAGCCGATGTCTCAGAGCGGTATTCCCGGCGAGATAAACGCACCTATAAGAAAGAGAAAGATCTTTATTCCGGGACACGAGGGCATTTCAGGCTCTGCACCTGCAAGCCAGCCTGTTTCTGCTCCTGTTCCGCCAGTTTCACAGCCTGCACCTGCTCCAACGCCTGTTCAGACAGCACAGCCTGCACAGCAGACAGTTTCAGCACCTGTGTACAGCCAGCCTGCTCCACAGCCTGCGGCGGAAGCTCCGAAGCCTGTGGCTAAAAAGCCATACAAGAAGGCGAACAAGGGACTTACTTCCCTTATCGATACAGTTGACGAGGCGATAAACGACACCTCGGACATAATTCTTACTGACGAGGCTGAGGAAGAGGAAAACCTCTACACTGACACTCTTATCAAGATGCTGAGGGCAAACCGCTCAAACAATCAGCTTATGAAGAGCGTTGACACAAGGCATATTTACGACAACGGTGACAGCCTTGGCAGACCTGAGGAAGCAGAGCTTTCTATGGACGCTATCAACATGAAGAAAATGGACAAGAGCCTGCTCAATTCTTCATATGATAACATCAGCACCAAGGAGACCGATCCTAAGAAGCTTCGTGAGGAAAAATACCGCAACATCAACATCAATGATATGCTCAATCCAACAGTAGGAAGCCAGATGCACAAAGAATACACTCCGGACGCTATCGAGGAATTTGTTAAAGCTAAAAAGCAGGAAAAGTCCGCCATAAAGGGTATTTGGAAGCTTCTTGGCGTTCTGTCGCTTTTGTTGATCATTTATCTTATACTGCTTTACACGGGGCTTATTTGATGACGATATAAAGTGTGGCAGAATATCCGCAACGTGGTGTAACGAAAAAAATAAGTAAACAAAACGTCGGGCAAGCGGGACGTCGCATTTCTGCAAAGCAGAAATTGCACCGTTTCCCTACAAATGACGTATATACGTTACTTTTACAGAATAATCAGGGGTGGGATTTCCGCCCCTTTTTTGCAATAAGGAGAAATTTTATGAAAGAATACATACTCTCTTTAGATCAGGGAACGACTTCCTCCAGAGCGGTGCTTTTTAACGCAAAGGGTGAAAAGGTTGCAAGCGTACAGAAAGAATATCCGCAGATATTCCCCGGCAACGGCTGGGTGGAGCATGACCCTATGGACATACTGGAAAGTCAGCTCAGTTCTGCTCGTGAGGTCATTGCAAAGGCTGGGATAACAGCGGAGGACGTGGCGGCTATCGGCATCGCCAATCAGCGTGAAACGACGATACTTTGGGACAAGAACACCGGCAAGCCTGTTTATAACGCTATCGTTTGGCAATGCAGGAGGACTTCTGAGGACTGCGCACGAATGGAAAGTCAGGGCTTGCAAAAGTTTTTCAAGGACAAGACGGGACTTCTTATCGACCCTTATTTCTCCGCCACAAAGATAAAGTGGATACTTGAAAATGTTGAGGGCGTAAGGGAGCGTGCAGAAAAGGGGGAGATACTTTTCGGCACTGTGGATTGCTGGCTCATATGGAATCTGACAGGGGGAAAGGTACACGTTACGGACTACTCCAATGCTTCCAGGACTATGCTTTTCAACATTCACACCCTTGAATGGGACAGAGAGATACTGGGACTTTTGGGCATACCCAGCTGTATGCTCCCTGAGGTCAAAGAATGTTCGGGTTACTTGGGCGAAACTGAGGAGAACATTTTCGGAAGCAGGATAAAGATCGCAGGCTGTGCAGGAGATCAGCAGGCGGCACTTTTTGGGCAATGCTGTTTCCGTGAGGGCGATGTGAAAAACACCTATGGCACGGGCGGTTTTCTGCTTATGAACACGGGTGAAAAGCCTGTGGAAAGCCGTCATGGGCTGCTCACGACTATTGCCTGGGGCATAGGAGGAAAGGTGAATTATGCTCTGGAGGGGTCGGTATTCGTATCGGGTGCGGCTGTAAAATGGCTTCGTGACGAGCTTTGCATAATACGCACAGCGGCAGAAACTGAGGAGCTTGCAAGAAGCGTTGAGGACACGGGCGGTGTATACTTTGTGCCTGCATTCGTGGGACTTGGCGCACCATACTGGAAGCCCGAAGCCAGGGGCATGATAACAGGGCTTACAAGAGGAACAAACAGATGCCACATAGTCAGGGCAACATTGGAAGCTATGTGCTATCAGACCTATGACGTTCTCAGGGCGATGGAGGAGGACGCTGGGGCTATCGGAAGCATAAAGGCTGACGGCGGTGCGGCAAGCAACGATTTTCTTATGGAATTTCAGGCTGATATATTGGGTCATTCGGTCATAAGGCCTTATAACGTGGAATCCACCGCAACAGGTGCGGCATATCTTGCAGGGCTTGGCTGTGGGCTTTGGGGCAGTATGGAAGAGCTTGTTGGCGTTTCGGATAAGTTCAGGGAGTTTATTCCGTCTATGAGCGAGAGTAAACGCAGTGATCTGATAGGTGGTTGGAAGAAAGCGGTCCAAGCGGCTATTAGGGAATAAAGATAAAAAAAATCGGGCGACCTTGGGTGGGTCGCCCTTTCTGTTATATATCTTTCATTTCATTAAGCACCTGGGCACATAGGAAAAGCGAACCGCATATAAGATTTACTCCGTGAGGATTATCGTTTATTAGCTGACGTGCCATTTCAAGGGCAGGCTTTGGACTTTGCTCTGCCCTGCCGCCTGCGTTGGTTATGATGTCGGCAAGGTCAGAGGCAGTTTCGGCTCTGTCGCTGAAACCGTCAACTGTGTAGAATTTGTCTACATACGGTATGAGTTTCTTTACCGCCTCGGTGATGTTTTTATCCCTGCACATTCCCATAACAGCGTAACATGGGTGCTTTTCACAATGCTCCAATACGCCTGCCAAGGCTGACAGACCGTCGGGATTGTGTGCTCCGTCCAGTATCAAAAGCGGCTCACGGCTGAGTATCTGCACTCTGCCTTGGAGCTGGGCTTTTTTGATGCCCTCAAAAATTTTATCCTGGGGAATTTTCAGGGTATCGTTGATAAGGCGTATGCCACTTATGACGCTCATGGCGTTCAGCACCTGATGTGCTCCGCCCATTGTGACTTCATAGGGCTGTCCTTTGAACTCAAAGTTTGAGCCGAAAACGTCACAGCTTATAAGTTTGAGCTGGTTGATGTCGGGGATAACGAGCTGAGAAAGATTTTTCACTGCCTGCTCTCTGACGGTGCGGATAACTTTCATGTCATTGCCTGCGTTCAAAACGCATGGGCAGTGGGGTTTTATAATGCCTGCTTTCTGATAGGCTATTTTCTCCAAGGTGTCACCCAGAATGGCGGTGTGGTCGAAATCAACTGAGCCTATAACTGTGAGGACAGGGGTTTTTATAACGTTGGTGCTGTCTAAAAGTCCCCCAAGACCTGTTTCAAGGACGACTATGTCGCAGTTTTCCTCGGCAAAATAGAGGAAAGCTATGGCGGTGGTTATTTCAAACTGAGAGAAATTCTCACGGTCGCAGTGCATATCAGTGACGGCTTTCACACGCTTTGCCATTTTCGCAAGGGCAGACTTTGGTATATCAATGCCGTTTATTTTTATCCTGTCGGTATAGCTTATTATATAAGGCGAGGTGAAAAGACCTGTTTTTAGTCCTGCGCACTGAAAGACCTCGCTGAACATCTGTGCCATTGAGCCTTTGCCGTTGGTGCCGGCGATATGGACGAATTTAAGGCTGTCCTGCGGATCGCCAAGGTCGGAAAGCAAGGCTTTTATTCTGGACAGGTCTTTCACGGGCTTGCCTGAATGGGAAAAGCTGTTTATAAATTCAAGCTCGTCTATGTCTTTGGTATTTTCTATCAATTCTATCCCTACATTTCGTCTATTATTTCTTTAAGCTCTCTTGCCGTGTCTATATTCACACCTGCGGTCTTTGCAAGCTCCTCTACTGTGGCTTTTTTGAGAGCCTCTTTGGTCTTATACTCGGTGATGAGTTTTGCGGCTTTTTTATCGCCTATTCCTTTGACCCTGGTTATTTCAAGTCGGTGGGCATTCTTTTTATGCTTCTGCGCCTGATAGGTTATGGCTACTCTGTGCACCTCGTCCTGAATGGCGGTAACAAGATTGAACGCCGCTCTGCACTTTGCAAGGCTTATTTCTCCGCCCCCTGTGGCAACGGCTCGTGTGCGGTGCTTGGAGTCTTTCACAAGTCCGAACAATGGGCAGGTCACACCCATTCGCTCTAAGACAGGCTCAACGGCATTGACGTGGCCGTTTCCACCGTCGAGCAAGATAAGGTCGGGCATAATGGAAAAGCCCTCGTCTGTTTTCTCAAAGTAGTTTCTAAAGCGACGTTCTATGACCTCCTGCATACAGGCATAGTCATTTTGCTCTGCAACTGTTTTGATAGAAAACTTTTTATAATACTTCTTGCATGGTCTGCCGTTTTCAAAGACCACCATGCCTGCCACCATATTTGTAGAGGCGAGGTTTGATATATCGTAGCACTCGATATATTTCGGGGTCTTGGGAAGTCCCAATGCTTTGGCAAGCTCCTCAAGGGCGGTTATCTCACGGCTCGTTCTGCCGACTTTTATGGAGAGATACTCGGTGGCATTGCTTTTGGCAAGGGTGGTAAGGCGAAGAAACTGTCCTCTTTTCGGAGTAGAGATATTCACGGCATGGTCATACTTCTGGCGGAGAAATTTCTCTATTATCTCGCCGTTTGTGATATCCTCGTCAAGGAGGATATCTTTCGGTATGCTGTCTTTGGAGGAATAATACTGCATGAGAAAATCTTCACGCATTTTTACGCTGTCGTCTTTTTCGCCAAGGAAATAGGAAGCCTTATCAAAAAGTCTGCCCCCACGATACATTATAACGCTTGCACACGCCATTTCGCCATTTTGAGCAATGGCGATTATATCAGTGTCACGAATATCGTCATTGATTATCTTCTGACTTTCAGCGGCTTTCTGTATGGCTTGGATACGGTCACGAAGCTTTGCGGCAAGCTCAAAATCAAGCTCCTCAGCGGCTTTGTTCATTTCATCGGTGAGTCTTTCAACTGAGTCAGACGAGCCGTTTCGGATATAGTCCACCGCCTGACGGACTATAGAATTATACTCCTCTTTGGAGAATTTTCCTGTGCAAACGCCCATGCACTGCTTTATGTGCATATTAAGGCAGGGACGCTGTTTTCTGAAATCCTGCGGAAATTTTCGGGTGCAGGTAGGGAGCATAAAGACTTTATTGGCTTCGATAACGGCTTGTTTTACTGCGAATGAGCTTGTATAGGGTCCTATATACTCTGCACCGTCATCGTATTTTTGCAATACGGCTTGCAGGCGTGGATAGTCCTCATTTGTGACCCTGATATAGCTATAGCCCTTATCGTCTTTCAGCAGGATATTATACTTCGGGGTATACTGCTTTATAAGAGAACACTCCAGCACCAGGGCTTCAAACTCAGAGTCGGTGACGATAAAGTCATAGTCATAGACGTGAGAAACCATTTTCCACACCTTTGGCAGGTGATCCTGACACTTTCTGAAATAAGATGTCACACGGTTGCGGAGATTTTTCGCCTTGCCGATATATATTATCTTTTTCATTTTGTCTTTCATTATATAACAGCCCGGTGAGGTGGTGAGCTTTGAAGTTTTATCACGCAGAAATGGCAGGCGTGGGTTGTCTTCATCTGTAATGTACATAAATTCTCCTAACTGAAACTAAAAGCAAAGGCAATACGAGTTGTCCGTATTGCCTTGCTATTATCTCTTACCAATACATAAATACAGGAGTACCCATATCTATTTTTTCATAAACGTATTTTGCTTTATCTAAAGGCATATTTATACAGCCGTGTGAGCCCCATGTGCTTGACTTATAACGCTCACCGCCAAAGTTGCCGTTCTGCCATGATGCGTCGTGAAGTCCTATGCCAATAGTGGAAACGTTGTTCCAATAGTCAACATAGGAAGCGTAAGACTGTCCGTCTGCTGAGCCTCTGAGGGTCTTGCCCTTTTCCTTATACCAAAGCTTATAAACACCGCCAGGGGTATTTCTTGACTTGCTTGGATAGCCTGAAACTATATCAGACTCCATTGCGAGCTTTCCGTCTTTATAATACCACAAATGCTGTGCGGTGAGGTCTACCTCGATATAAGTGTTGCCGTAATCCTTATCGGCTGTACGCCAATCCTTATTGCAGGTGTACTCATAGGCTGAGTCAGGGTTTACATAGTAGACAGGCTCAGTTTCGGCAGACTCTCCCTTTTCAACAAGGTCCACGATAAGGTCGCAGGTCTTTTGCTGGTCTATCCACCAGCCGTAACAGCCCTGGCCCTCGGAAATAGTTATAGTTCCACGCTTTGTGGTCTTGAACTCTCTATCCTTGCCATAGGTATCATACTTATCTGCAAGGTCTTCAACATATGCCATTGCCTTATCTTCATCAACTGTATAGCCAGCTTCGGCGTTATCCTCGTCAAAGGTTATCCAATCCATGATAGTATCACCTGTGAGAGTTTCGGTGGTGTAGATAAAATCGAATGTTATTTCGATATTGTTAAGGTTATTGAGCTTCTTGCAGGTCTCTTCAAGCATATCCGCTGTTATGGCAGGCTTTTTATAGCAATCTGCCTTTGAGATATCAACGTCAAAGCTACCGTCGTCAATCTGATTTTCCACATAGGAATAAAGCTCGTCTATCTTACCCTCCTCCACAGCGTCGCCCGTGGTTTCTTTTACCACAACATAGCTGTTGTCGTCGCCTTTTTTGATATAGGCGTCCTCAGGATCTTTTGTGCTTTGGGAGTCAAGCACCTTTCTTTTCAGCACCTTTTCAAGCTTAGCCTTATCGTACTTGAACTTAGATTCAAAAGTGAAATCCGTACGCTTCATGGCAGAAGAGAACCATGAATAGTGGTTTTGCTGAGTATAATACTGTGTGATAAGGTTTTGAGTATTATCGTTATAGCCTATTTCAGACAGCTTTATGGAAAATGTTGTGCCGTCTTTCTTTGTAACGGTGATGGCTTTTGGGATAACAGCCTGCTCGCTTACGAGCTTATAGGCTTCCGCCTTGGTCTTTCCGCTGACCTCGATGCCGTTTATATATGTATTTCCAAGAAATCTATCCTTATACGAATTCATGCCCCACAGATAGAAGCCACCTGCGGCAACTATCATAACGCCCACAACTGAGCATATTGCTATTGCGACAGTCTTTCCTGACGAGGACTTCTTTTTCTTCTTTTTTCCATTCTTTGAGCCGCTCTTTGAAGTCTGCTTTGATGCAGGCTTTGCATTTTTACTGCGTGTTTCAGTCGTTTTTGGCTTTTTAGGCTTGATAGTTTCCTCGCCAAAGTCTGAAACTCCTCTTACGGGAGTGATAGGCTCGTCAAAGCCGCCGTCCTGCATTGCCATATTTTTAGCGATCATTCTTGCCATATCCTCATGGCTCATGGGGCGGTTCTGCGCCTGCGGCGTTGCGGCTTCATCGCTGTCGAGGGTAAGACCTTTCATATCAAGATCTATACCAAGCTCATTATCCTTTCTTTCTCTATCGTTCATAACATTACCTTTCCTTATATGTCCTTATTATAATATACTCGTTTCACATTTATTTTACCCTATTATACAACACTATCACCTTTTTTTCAAGGAGTATTTCCTACAATATAAAGACAATTTTATGACGATTTCTCAACAGTTTTCATACAGTTGTATAAAAATGCAGTTTTCAAAATGTTATCCTGCATATTTTTCCTGTGGCAAGGAATTTTTTTTGCAAAACCTCTTGAAAAAGATCACAATAAGTATTATAATATATGTGGTATAGGTTCGTTTGGCGAGCCGATCATTAATTTAAGAAAGAAGGATCTGTATGTTAGATATCAAGATCGAACGTACCACTACTCCAAAGGAAAAACCGGCTGACGAGACAAAGCTTGGTTTCGGTCACATTTTTACTGACCATATGTTTGTTATGAATTATGACGCAGGTCAGGGTTGGCATGACGCTAGGATCGTGCCTTACGGCGACCTTTCACTCTCCCCTGCTGCTATGTGCCTGCACTACGGTCAGGAGATATTTGAAGGCCTTAAGGCTTATCGTACTGCTGACGGCTCTGTTCAGCTTTTCAGACCGCAGGAGAACTTCAAGAGAATGAACAACTCTGCTGAGAGAATGGTAATTCCTAAGATAAACGAAGAGGATATGCTCTACGCTCTGAAAACTCTTGTTAAAATGGAGCAGGACTGGGTTCCTCACACAGAGGGCGCTTCCCTTTACATCAGACCATTTATCATCGCAGTTGACCCATATGTAGGTGTTAAGCCTGCTGACCACTATCTGTTCATCATTATTCTTTCACCTTCAGGCGCTTACTATTCAACCGGTCTTAACCCTGTTAAGATCTATGTTGAGAACAAGTATGTAAGAGCCGTAAGAGGCGGTACAGGCTTTGCTAAGACAGCCGCTAACTACGCTATCTCGCTTGCAGGTCAGGAAGAAGCTCACGAGCAGGATTACGAGCAGGTACTTTGGCTTGATGGTGTTGAGAGAAAGTATGTTGAGGAAGTTGGCTCAATGAACATCTTCTTCGTTATTGACGGCGAAGTTGTTACACCACAGCTTCTTGGCTCTGTTCTCCCTGGCATCACAAGAAAGTCTGCTATTGAGATATGCAAGAAGAAGGGCTACAAGGTAAGCGAGAGAAAGATCTCTATTGAGGAGATCGCTGAGGCTTACGACAACGGCAAGCTTGACGAGGTATTCGGCACAGGTACTGCTGCTGTTATCTCACCTGTTGGTCATCTTAAGTGGGGCGACAAGGTAATGGAGATAAACAACAACAAGATCGGCCCTGTTTCACAGATGCTTTATGATACAATGACAGGCATTCAGTGGGGCAAGATACCAGACGAGTTTGGCTGGATCGTTAAGATCGACTAATATCGTGAATAATCAATGCGGTCTGTGCTTCGGTATAGACCGCATTTTTCATAGGAGTGATAAAAATGGAGCTGCAGCAGATAATAGACAAGTCACACAGGATAGTATTTTTCGGGGGAGCAGGGGTATCAACAGAGAGCGGCATACCTGATTTTCGGTCGGTGGACGGACTTTACAATCAGAAATATGATTATCCCCCTGAGCAGATACTCAGCCACACGTTTTTTATGCGACACACAAAGGCATTTTATGATTTTTACCGTGACAAAATGCTTTGTCTGACGGCAAAGCCTAACAAGGCGCATTACAAGCTGGCGGAAATGGAGAGGGCAGGCATACTTTCTTCAGTTATCACGCAGAATATTGACGGACTTCACACGGCGGCAGGAAGCAAAAAGGTGCTGGAGCTTCACGGAAGCGTACACCGCAACTACTGCATGGACTGCGGAAAATTCTACACTGCGGAGGATATTTTAAACAGCACAGGCATTCCGAAATGCACCTGCGGCGGAATAATCAAGCCTGATGTTGTGCTTTATGAGGAAGGGCTTGATGATAAAACTGTGACGGAGGCGGTGAGAGAGATTTCTCAGTGCGACACGCTTATTATTGCAGGCACTTCTCTGACAGTTTATCCTGCGGCAGGAATGGTGAGATATTTTCAGGGGGATAATCTTGTGCTGATAAATCGGGACAAGACTTCCATGGACGGCTCCTGCGACCTTGTTATCCATGACAAGGTGGGGGAAACGTTGGATAAGATAGTGATAAAGTAATGTTAAACAACGCAATTACAAGGTGAGATAATAAACGGGCGAACACTGTTCGCCCCTACAGATGTGGATAGCCACATTTGCAGGGGGCAGTGTTCGCCCGTGTTTTTATGCTATTTTATTCGTCCATATGCTGTGCGGTATAAAGCTTGTAATATTCGCCTTTCTTTGCGATAAGCTGGTCATGAGTGCCGCACTCGGCAATGCCTTTGTTGTCGATATACATTATCTTATCACAGTTTTTGATAGTGGAAAGTCTATGTGCGATAATAAATGAAGTTCTGCCAACAAGAAGTCTTTGAAGTCCCTGCTGAAGGAGCTTTTCTGTTCGTGCGTCTATTGATGAAGTTGCTTCGTCAAGGACAAGTATTTTCGGGTCTGAGAGGAGCGTTCTTGCAAAGGAGATAAGCTGTTTCTGTCCGCCTGAAAGCTTTGAGCCACGCTCGTTGACCTCGGTCATATAGCCGTCTTTCATTTCGCTTATGAACTCGTCTGCGCAGACTATCTTTGCGGCTTCTCTTATTTCTTCTTCCGTTGCGTCAAGTCTGCCGTAGCGGATATTATCATAAATAGTGCCGCTGAAAATAAAGCTGTCCTGAAGCATTATGCCCATTTGTGAGCGGAGTGAATGCAAGGTCGCCTGACTTATATCCTTGCCGTCTATGGTTATTTTACCGCTGTCCAGGTCATAAAATCTTGACAGGAGAGAAACTACTGTAGATTTTCCTGCGCCTGTTGGTCCGACGAGGGCAACGCTTTCGCCCGGCTTAACGTCAAAGGAGATATGCTCCAAAACTGTTTTGCCCTGCTCATAGCTGAATGTAACGTCATCAAATTTTACCTCGCCTGTGATATCACCGATATCCTGAGCGTTCGGCTTGTCTGCAATAGTGGCAGGCTCGTCAAGGGTTTCAAAGATACGCTCAAGGTAGGCGATATTGTTGATGAAGTTATTGAAGATGTTTGACAGGTTCATGATAGGCTGCCAGAAGCTTGAAGCATAGCTTGTCATGGCAACGATAGTTCCAAGGCTCACTGCCGCAGGGGTCAGAACCAGCAGACCCACCACGAATATTGCGGCTCTCACAAGAGTAGAAACATTGTCGGTAGCAGGCCAAACAAGGTTAGAATATTTCACGGCGTTTATCCAGCTTTTACGATATTTCTCGGAAAGTCTGTCGAATATCTGGGCGTTTTCTTCCTCACGGGTGAATATCTGGGTCACTCTTGCGCCTGTGATGTTTTCCTGCAAATAGGCGTTAAGGTTTGAGGATTTGTTTGAAACGTCCTGCCATGCTTTACGCTGTCTTTTCTTTATCATCATCATTATGACTGCAAATATCGGCAGACCCGAAAGCACCACCAATGACAGCTTCACATTCACAAAGAACATGAAAATCATGATGAAAAGCATATTAAGGCACTCGAGTATAACATTGATGATACCGTTTGAGAGCATATCCGACACGGAGTTTACATAGTTTACAACTCTGATGAGGATCTTGCCGTGTGGGCGGTTATCGTAATACTCAAATGGAAGTTCCTGCAAATGCTTGAAAAGGTCGGTACGGATATCGAAGATTATATCCTGACCAACAACTGTCATTATCCTTGAACGGATAGTGGAGAATGTTATGGACACGGCTATAGTGCCGACAAATGCGAGGGTGAGCAGGACGAGCTGTCCCATATTTTTCTGAGGTATGGTATTATCAAGAGCGTACTGTGTGATGAGCGGTCCGAGAAGTCCTGATATTGCTGCGAACACGCTGAGCACAAGGGCGGTTATCATTTTGCCCTTATATTTTTTGATATACACAAAGGAGCGTTTCAGGTGGGCGAAGTCAAATGGGGTTTCAAGGACTTCGTCAACGTCATAACGGTTTCTTGCCATTTAGACCGCCTCCTTTCCGAAGCCATCGTTCTGCAGCTTGAACACCTCGTAATAGTATCCCTTTTTGGCGATAAGCTCATCATGAGTACCCATTTCGGTTATCTTGCCGTCATCGAGGATTATTATCATATCAGCGTCTTTGGTGGAGGAGATACGCTGGGCTATTATTATCTTTGTGCATGGGAAGTCGAGGTTTCTAAGGCTGTCCTGAATATACTTTTCTGTTTCCATATCCACGGCGGAGGTGGTATCGTCAAGGATAAGAATGGCAGGCTTTATGGCTAAGGCTCTTGCAAGGGAAAGTCTTTGCTTTTGTCCGCCTGAAAGACCTACGCCACGCTCGCCAACGATAGTTTCATAGCCGTCAGGCATTTTCTCAACGAACTCGTTTGCCGCCGCAAGCTTTGCATAGTGCTTAACGTCCTCTTCGGACATATCAGAGTCGCCGTATGCGATATTGCCGTCTATTGTATCAGAGAAAAGCAGGACGTCCTGCGTTGCCATACCTATTTGTGAGCGGAGCTGTGAGAGCTTACGCTTTCTTACATTCACACCGTCAACGAGGACTTCTCCTGAGTTGGTATCGTAAAATCTTGGTATGAGGTTTATAAGCGAGGTCTTGCCTGAGCCTGTTTCGCCCATTATGGCAACTGTCTGACCTGCTTTTATCTTAAAGTTCACGTTGTCAAGGACTATATGCTTGCCAAACTTAAAGGTAACGTCCTTGAACTCGACATCTCCGTGAAGCCTTTCTGTCTGGTCAACTGCATCTTCACGGTCGGTGATGATAGGTCTTGCATAGTATATCTCGATGACCTTCATTGCGGAAGCCATGAACCTTTGCATATCGTTCACATAGATACCAAGGTTTCTGACAGGGTTTGCGATGCCCCAGATAAGTCCTGAGATAGCAACATACTCGCCCATTGTTATTTCCCCTTTTATAAGGAAAAATCCACCGCCAAGGAGCATTACAACTGACAAGGCGTTTGCGAAAGCTTCCATATAAGGGAAGAATTTAAGCCACAGCAGTGACGCTTTTTTGTTGGCATCAGAATACTCTTTATTGGCTTTTTGGAACTTTTCCATCTCATAGTCCTCACGGGCGAAGGCTTTTACAACTCTGTTGCCTGAGATGTTCTCCTGAGCGTCGGTATTCATTTGGGACAGCTTCTCACGGAGGTCAACGTAGACCGGCTTTGCCTTTTTATCAAGAAGCACCACCACGCCGAATATGAACGGTGTAACAGCCAGCAGAAGAAGTGCCATTTTCCAGCTTACCATAAAGAAATAAACTGATGAGGCTATAAACAGCGAACATGATTCAAGCATACCTTTAAAAACGAATGCCACTGCATGACGCACCATATCAAGGTCGCCTGTGAGCCTTGTCATAAGGTCGCCTGTTCGGTTGCGGTCATAAAACTCCATATCCTGATTTTCGATACGTCTGAAAAGGTGTGTCCTTATTCTGTATATCATGCCCTGAGATGATAATTCATAGGTCATGTTGCAGGTGTACTGACAGATAGTTCTAAGCAGGGTAAAGCCCACCATGCCTGCAAGCAGCAGCCAGAACAGCTTTCTTTCATGCTCAAGATTAAAAAGTGCGTCCTTGCTTGAAAGAAACTTATCCACAAGCTCTTTGCTGAAATAAGGTGTGGTAAGATACAAGGCGTTGCATACGATAGACAGCACAAGGGCTGTTACATAGAATTTTCGGTAGCCTTTCAGATTGTGCCATATCCATTGAAGCTGGAACATATTCTTTCACTCTCCTTTTATTCTTCTAATCTTCATGCTCTCTTAGGCACATATAAAAATATGAAACCCATACTCTTTTAAGCTATGGGATATTATAAGCCCTTTTCAAAATAAAGTCAAGGGGGTAAAAGCATTTAGTTTACATAAAGCAAGCTAAAAAATCAACGAAAACACGAAGCTTTTGTTGTGCTTTTTCACAAATTATGAATATGTTGTTATCTAATGATAGTCATATTTAGAAGAAAACGTTTTCTTTAACTATTATATTATATTAAACTAAGGTTTCGCACAATAAAATAACCGTCCTGAAATAACAGAGCGGTTAGAGGATATTTTTGTATGCAATAATATGTGAGCGAAAAAGTCACCCTTACGGGTTTATTTAATCCTGAAAAACGTCGGTGAAGTAGCCTGCGTTGGAGATAGGCTCGTTGCCGCCTGCAAGGTGCTTTGTACAGCCCATGACGTGGCATCTGAAAAAGCCATAGTCGCCCTCACGCTCTTCACAGCCGAGGACCGTAACGGAGGTAGGCTGCATATTGAAGCCATGCCACATATTCATGGTGGAGATGCCAAGAATATGTCCTATTATCACCATTGATACGGCGAAGTGACAGAAGAACACAAGGGTTTCATCGCTGTGCTTCTCGATGCGGAACATACCGTTCTCGTGGATATAACCATGGTCGGCAAGGAGCTTATCAATGCCCTCATGCACCCATTTAAGCTGTTCTTCAACATTGCCTGTCTGCATATAGTCGGACTTGAACCAATTATTTCGGTCATAGTATATCTCTTTATCCGCCCACTCGGTGGGGTACATATCCCATGGGATACGATGTCCTCCGTCAGAGGTGGGTATGATGCCGTTAAATTCTCTCAGCCATGGGAGAGTCTCCGCTGTATCCCCACGAAGCTTCAGGGAATATTCCGCTGTGAGCTGCGCTCTGCCAAGGGGAGAAACATAGAACTTTGAAACGTCCCAATTCTTTACACGCTGTGCAAGAAGCTCTGCTTCACGCTTGCCCTTTTCTGTAAGGGTATCATGAACATAATCGGGATCGCCGTGTCTGATAAAAATAAGCCGCATAAAAATACCTCCTAGTTAGTCTGCCATTGGTTTTATTTCAGCGTTGTAGGCTCTTCTAAGGAAAAACAGCGACGCCAGGATCGAGAATATTTCGGCTATCGGGAACGCCCACCAGATAGCGTCAAGCTTGCCTGTAAGGGAAAGAAGATACGCCACAGGAAGAAGCACAACAAGCTGTCTTGTAAATGAAACGAGCATAGAGGAAAGTCCCTTGCCAAGAGCCTGCAATGATGAGATTATGATTATATCAAAGCCTGCGAAGAAGAAGTGTGTGCTGATTATACGCAGGGCTGTTACGCCTATGCTTAGCATATTATCGCTTGCGTCAAAGAGTTTCAGAAGCTGTGCAGGGAAAAGCTGCATTATGATAGTTCCGACTATCATGATAGACACAGAATATATCATGGCGTATTTTATTGCACCTGTGATACGCTTTTTCTTTCTTGCGCCATAGTTATAGGCAACGATAGGGATAAGACCGTTATTAAGTCCGAAAACAGGCATGAAAACAAAGCTCTGAAGCTTGAAATACACACCGAAAACTGCGGCGGCGGTGTTTGAGAAGCCGATAAGTATTTTATTCATGCCGTATGTCATGATAGAAGAAATAGACTGCATGATAATGGACGGCAGACCGACAGCGTAGATCTTCTTGATTATTTTCGCCTGCGGTCTGTACTTCACAAGGTTTATGGTTATCTCTTTGTTGAACTTCATATTAAAGAAAAGTCCGAAGGCTGCAGCGGTGAACTGACCGATACAGGTAGCCACAGCCGCACCTGTTACGCCCCACTTAGGGAAGAAGCCCACGCCAAAGATAAAGCAAGGGTCGAGGATAATATTTATCACTGCGCCTATTCCCTGAGTATACATTGAATAGATAGTTTTACCTGTTGCCTGCAAAAGCTTTTCCATAGTCATCTGACAGAAAAGACCGATACTTAGCAGGCTGATTATGGTTAGGTACTGGTCGCCATATTCGATAATTATTTTGCTTGAGGTTTGTGAGCGATAGAAGATCTCAGTGAAAAATGCACCGAAAACCACGAAGATAGCGAAGTTCACAAGGCAAAGGAAAATGCCGTTATTGGCGGCGCTGTTAGCCTGCTTGAAATTCTTTTCACCAAGTGATTTTGACAGCAGTGCGTTGATACCGACACCAGTGCCTGCACCGAGGGCTATCATAAGATTTTGCACAGGGAAAGCCAGTGACACGGCAGTGAGTGCGTCCTCGCTTATTTTGGCAACAAATATGCTGTCAACGATATTATAGAGCGCCTGCACGAGCATGGATATCATGATCGGCAGGGACATTTTGAACAGCAGATCGCCTATGGGCTGCGTTCCCATTTTATTTTCTCTTACTTCTTCCATTTTACGATTCCCACCTTAGAGTTACTTTTTCTTAGAATTTATACTTTAACCTTTTTATTATAGCATTTTTATACGAAAGTTGTATGAATTATTTGTTAAATCAGCACAAATCGGGTGGTGTCCTCTATGATTCAGAATTTATGCAAGTTCTGAGCACGGGCGAACGATGTTCGCCCCTACCGATGTTTGTGGGGTTATCAAGGGTTGTGAGATAAACAATAATGCGAAATGTCAAGGGGGGGTGGGCTGTCGAGGGCGCCAGCCCCTACATTTGATTGCTATGGTTTGTTATGCCGCAAAATCGCTACGCTCTTTGCGGATTTACATTTGCTCAGGGCTAGGGTGGGCGGTGCAGATTTTGTACTCCGATATGGGGTTTGTTTGATATATGGCTCTCGTGTGCTTTTTACACTTTAATCTGCACCTTGTCGGCTTACGCCGAATGAGGCTCTGCCTCATACTCCGCAAGGGACTCTGTCCCTTGACCCTGCAAGCCCTCTAACGCCGGGCTTGAGCCTGCGTTTTATCTCTCGCTACGCTCGGTGCTGTTTTTTTACTTTATGCTTGTTCTTTTCTTTGGTCAGCTTTGCTCATTCCTCATTCCTCACTCCTCACTTTACTCGCTTTACCGCTTGACGAAACCGCTGTAAAGTAGTATAATATAAGAAATGCTGCTTATGCAAATTCTTTTACGGAGGTCCTTTATATGGAGAAAAAACCGTTTTATATCACTACCCCGATATATTACCCTTCCGGTAATCCTCATATCGGTCACTGCTACACCACTGTTGCCTGCGATTCTATTGCCAGATACAGACGTATGCAGGGCTATGATGTCATGTTCCTCACAGGCACTGACGAGCATGGTCTGAAAATCGAACAGAAGGCTGCTGAAAAGGGTGTTACACCTAAGGAATATGTTGATGAGGTAGTCAAGACTTTCAAAAAGCTTTGGAGCTACATGAACATCAGCTATGACAGATACATCAGAACTACTGACGATTATCACATTGAAACTGTTCAGAAGATCTTCAAGGCTCTTTATGACAAGGGCTACATTTACAAGGGCGAATACAAGGGCAAATACTGCACGCCTTGCGAGAGCTTCTGGACTGAGTCACAGCTTGACGAGAACGGCTGTTGTCCTGAGTGTCACAGAGAGGTAACAGAGGCTAAGGAGGAGGCTTACTTCTTCAAGATGTCGCCATTTGCTGAGAAGATAGAGAAACTTCTCACCGAGACAGATTATCTCCAGCCAAAGACAAGAGCCACTGAGCTTGTAAACAACTTTATCAAGCCCGGTCTTGAGGATCTTTGTGTATCAAGAACCACTTTCAAGTGGGGTATTCCTGTTACATTTGATGACAAGCACGTTGTTTACGTTTGGATAGACGCACTTTCTAACTATATTTCTGCACTTGGTTTCTGGAACGAGCAGTACAATGATTTTGACAAGTTCTGGCCTGCTGACGTTCACATGGTAGCAAAGGATATCATGAGATTCCACGCTATCATTTGGCCTGCAATGCTTATGGCGCTTGATCTTCCTTTGCCTAAGCATCTTGCTGTACATGGCTGGATAACATTCAACGGACAGAAGATGTCCAAGTCTTTGGGCAACGTTGTTGACCCGTTCATTCTTGGCGAGAGATATGGTGCTGACGCTATCAGATACCACATTCTTCGTGAAATGGCTTTGGGTGCAGACAGCTCATTCTCAAACGAGATAATGATAAACAGAATAAACTCTGACCTTGCAAATGGTCTTGGCAATCTTGTTTCAAGAACTGTAGCTATGGCTGACAAATATTTTGGCGGCACGCTTCCTGCTGACAGAGAGGCCGGCGATTTTGACGCTGAGCTTATTGCTGAGGCTGAAGAGCTTAGAGCAAAGGTCGACGAGTTCATGGACAAGACTCAGATAAACAATGCTTTGGCTGAGATATTCAAGGTAGTATCCAGAGCTAACAAGTACATTGACGAGACAGCTCCATGGGTACTTGGCAAGGACGAGAGCAAAAAGGCAAGACTGGCGACAGTTCTTTACAATCTGCTTGAAACTATCAGGATAGTATCAACGCTTCTCAGCAACTTTATGCCTACAACAATGCCAAAGGTATGGGAGCAGATAGGTGCGGCTGAGAGCGACATCACATACGAGAACGCCGGCAAATTCGGTGTACTTCCTGCTGACGTTACAGTTCACAGGGGTGAGATCATCTTCCCAAGAATTGACGTTGACAAGGAGATAGAGGAGCTTAACAAGATAATAGGCAGCAATGCAGAGCCTGAGGAAAAGGCTGACGATGGATTTGAGCCTGCGCCTATAGCTGACGAGATAACCATAGATGATTTTGCAAAGGTAGATCTGAGAGTTGCTCTTGTTAAGGACTGCGAGAAGGTAAAGAAGTCCAAGAAGCTTCTTTGCTTACAGCTTGACGATGGTTTTGGCGGCAGGCAGGTAGTATCGGGCATTGCGGCATGGTACAAGCCTGAAGATCTTATTGGCAAGAAGGTAGTTATTGTAGCCAATCTGAAGCCTGTGAAGCTTTGCGGAGTTGAGTCAAACGGCATGATATGTGCGGCTGACACACCTGACGGTGCGGCAAGCGTTATTTTCCCGGATCAGGACTTGCCATGCGGAGCTAAGCTTAGATAAAAAAATTTATAAAAAAACAAGGAGCGGATTTCCGCTCCTTATATGCGTCTGTAGCTCAGTTGGATAGAGCGCAAGACTCCGACTCTTGAGGTCGCAGGTTCGATTCCTGTCAGGCGCACCAACAGGGGCGAGCCCCTGTACCATATCCGCTATCATTTATGACAGCGGATTTTTTTATTTCCGCCCATAGGCGTGATATGCTGGGAAAGCTATATGTTCGCCGTGGCGGGCATTTTACGCTTTGCAATATATATAGCTGTATCATATCCGCCGTACTTTTTGTCGGCGGATTTTTCAGGAAATGCTCATATTAACAATTATTTCAGAATAAAGCATATAAATATTCACTTGACTTATAGTGTACTCCAAGTGATATAATTATTAAAATAAATACATAGGAGGATTTAACATGAACGTTCTTATTTTAAACGGAAGTCCGAGGATAAACGGAAATACTTCTATTGCCATTCGAGAAATGGAAAAGGTTTTTAAAGAGAGTGATGTTGAAGTAGAAACTGTTCAAATTGGGAACAAGGATATTCGCGGCTGTATTGCCTGCAGGTCATGTTCAAAAACGGGCAAATGCGTATTCAATGACATGGTAAATGAAATCGCACCAAAGTTTGAGAAGGTTGACGGACTTGTTGTTGCAAGCCCTGTATATTACGCTTCTGCAAATGCAACTCTTATCGCCTGTCTTGACCGTTTGTTCTACAGCACACATTTTGACAAATCAATGAAGGTAGGAGCAAGTGTAGTTTGTGCAAGACGAGGCGGCTGTTCGGCTACATTTGATGAGCTTAACAAGTATTTCACTATTTGCAATATGCCTATTGCCTCAAGTCAGTATTGGAACAGTATTCACGGACGTGAAGTAGGCGAGGCTGAAATGGACGATGAGGGTAAACAGACAATGCGTGTACTTGCAAGAAACATGACTTTCCTTATGAAAAGCATTGCACTTGGCAAAGAAAAATACGGCTTACCTGAGGTCGAAGAACACGCTTGGACTCATTTTATCAGATAACTCTATACATAATGAAAACATGAAAAATATCCGTTCTGCAAAAAAACAGAACGGATATTTTTTAGTTATATATCATTCAGGCACTTTGTCACTCGCCTGCGCAGTTCTTCTCCTCCAAAGGGAAAGCCGAACTCTGCGGCGGAGCTTCCCCACTCAGGTGGATGCTTCTTTGAGCCGTCAAAATAGCGGCTTTTCACCACGCCACGATAGCGTTTTGGCATTTTTGCCGCAAGCTCCTCACATTCTCTCAAGCGAAGCTGCACCTTTGCAAGGTCAAGCCACAAGTCAGTAAGTTTTTTCCCTCTGTGGGCTACCCTGCCGCAATGCTCCCCCACTACGGCAAGCTGTGAGGACATTTCGCAGATATCTTCTTTAAGCTTCCACTCCTGCCACCTTAGTTTGCGATACTGTGAAAGCTTTCGCAGTGCGGCTGTATTAACTCTGCTTCCACCGCTTCTGAAATTATATCGGCTCGCTGAGGGTGCAAGCCTTTTTATGGAATTTACCTCTACGGAATAATCTATATTATCGTACATTTTTCTCCTTTCGCATTTTTTGTACAGACATTTGGACAGTTAGTATGATATACTGTAAATAAAATAAAGCAATGACATTTCAGATAACCGTTTTCTGTATATCTCTCGGGGCGGAGATGTCAAAAAAGGGGGGCGGTTTATTCTCTTGACTTTTACAGAGAAATGTATTATAATTATATCAAAGCCAGATTTTATGCAGATATCTGTACTAACGATACATACAGTATACTACAGGTTTCTGCAAAAGTCAATAGCTATCAGCGAATTTGATACAGACTTCTGTATCTTTTGTGAAATGGTCACAATTGGAGGAAGAAAATATGACTGAAATGTACAAAAGGATAAAAGAGCTATGCGAGGAGAACAATATGACGGTATCGCAGATGTGCAAGGAGCTGTCTATAACGAGGAGCTGTTTATCTGAGCTGAGCAAAGGCAGGACGGAACGACTTTCCGCAGAGAATTCTACAAAGATAGCGAACAGATTTGGAGTGAGCGTACAATATCTTATATCTGGCAGAGAAGAAGATTTTGACACGAAGCTGAAATATGCATTATTCAACGGCACGCTTGGAGTGACGGACGAAATGTTTGACGAGGTCAAGCAGTATGCAGAAATGGTCATGCTCAGAGAGGAAGCAAAGCGCAGAAAGGCTGGTGAAAAGTGAGAGATGACGAACATACAGGAATTGTATGATATTTGCAGCAGAGAGAACATAACTATAGATTTTATTGATTGTCCAAAGTGCGGGGCGATATCGCTTTTTGGCGCAGGAGGCTGTGCGATCGGCATAGACAGCCAGACGCCTGCAAGGCTTTTGAAAGAGCGCACTGCTCACGAGATAGGTCACTGCGTAAAGGGTGCGTTTTACAACAGATACGCCACGGCAGACAACATCTCACAGCATGAATACCGTGCAGACAAGTGGGCGATAGAAAATCTGATACCGAAAAACGAGCTTATCAAAGCCATAAAGAAAAATCTGGACAGTATTTATCTGCTTGCGCAACATTTTGATGTGAGCGAGGATTTTATGATAAAGGCTTGCAGGTATTATGGGGTTTATTTTGGGTAGAAAAATACCGCCGAGGGCGTTGGAGTCCTCGGCGGTTGGTTTTAGTATAGCTTTTTTGCGGTCAATTCTTCAAGAGTGCCGATCTTATTGAACAGGTGTTTTATAATGTAAATCACGGCAAATTGTCAAGTGTGCTAAAACTTCACGCCCCAACTGAAATTCTCAGGGAGATCGTCAGGTTTGTTCGCTGGGTCAGGATACTGCCCTACAATGCCTTTAGACCTTGGCGAACTTGTATCACACCACTGTGCAAGCTTATATCTGCCGTCCTCCCCTGCAATCCAAAAGGCATAGCCTGCATTGTCACCATTGACGTTAAGTGCGTCATGGACGGCTTTTTCAAGTTTTTTGGATTCGTCAGGCTCTGCGGTGCAATCGACCACAGCCGTACATGACTGAACGTCGATATCTTTGCCCTCACATTGCATATCCGTCACGACCGCATTTACAGTATTGAACACTATCTTTGCATTACTGTTTGCGCTTTTAAGCTTCGCTTTTCTGATATAACTCATCATAGTTGGCACAAGAATAGCCGCAAGCACGCCAATAATGGCAATAACCACCACAAGCTCCACCAAAGTAAAGCCTTTTTTATTCATGTCTTTCCCTCAATTCTTTCATCAAAATATTGATCCCCATTTAATATTTCGACAAGTACATTATACAAAATTTACCCGATTTTGTCAAGGAAAAGGCAAGCTTTATTACTCAATTTTACCATTTGCACAAAGGCAATCTATTCTCATTGGTTATTTCATATATTTAAAGACAAAAAAAGAACCGCTCACATGAGCGGTTCTTAAAAAAATTTAAATCAACAATTAGGTCCAATCTGAAGAAGAATATCCATCTGAGTTGAATGTCTCCTTTGCCTTATCAGCGTCCTTGCATGGGTTAGGATACTGACCAAGAACAGCAGCTGCTGTAGTTGAAGCATCTGTGTCAGCCCACTGAGCAAGCTTAACTTCGCCATTTGAAACCTTATAGAGGCAATAACCAGCACCGTCACCATTGTCCTTAAGTGCGTTCCAAACTGCATCTGCAAGTTTCTGGTTAGCTGCTGATGTCATGCCTGACTCAATCTTGCCCTGCCATACCTCATCAGCAACAGCAGTTCCCTCAACAAGAAGGTCAGATGTCTCGTTGTTTACAGTTGTGAAAACGAGCTTAGCGTTTGAGTTAGCTGTCTTGAGCTTTGACTTCTTTACATAGTTCATCATTGTAGGAACGAGGATAGCTGCAAGAATACCGATGATAGCGATAACAACTACGAGCTCTACAAGGGTGAAACCTTTTCTGTTAGATTTCTTCATAGAAAATCCCTCCATAATAAATTAAATAAATTTGTTTATAAAAGAGCTGCAAGCCGATTTAAGCAGCTACTTTCCAATAATTAAGTGGCTTTCGGAGTTCTTTGTGTTCTCCTTATCACCATGATTAAAGTATACATCATCTTGTCCAAAATGTCAATAGTTTTTCGGATTTTTTCTCAACTTTGTTCAATTTGACGAAAAACTAATTTTCAATCGGTCATTTTGACGATTGGTAACACTACGTTGACATTTTCACAAGAAATTATGTCACACACTTTGTCACACACCATTTTATGATGTATCACCTTACATCGTTCTTAATTATATCTTAAAACAAATAAATTGTCAAGACTTATTTAACAGTTTCGTTATCTTTGTGTACTCTGTACACTTCTCATTCATTTTTGAATACAATTTGCACTATTTGTTTCGCATATTTAACTATTTGTATAATTCCTTCATCTTATTATACAGATTTTCAGAAGCGTTTTCTATCTCCGCCCTGCCATAATAAAGCGACTCGGAGGTGCTTATAAAAAGGTCAAGTACCCCCTGATCTTCAAGCTTCGGGGACATTATTTCAAGCTCATCTGAGCTTGCCATTTTCTCGTTGGCTTTATACTCTATCCCGTCAAGCATATCCCTCGCTTCAAGAGCTTCCAATGCCGCCTTTGATGCAGGCACGCCCTTTCCCATGCCCTGCAGGAGAGCCATTTCCTCACCGTTCACAAGATAGTCAAGAAGCTTTGCAGCTTCCTCAGGGGACTTGGTATTTTTCTTTATGGCATAAACGCTTGTTGGCTTTTTATACCAGCCACTGCTTACAGCCTGCTTATGCTTTGGATAATCGCCTATTACGATGTCAAAGCCAAGCTTCTGAGCAGGCTCGCAGTAATACTCTGCGTCTGATATCCAGGAAGCCACGCCTGCCGTCAGGCACTTTTCAAGATCGTTCCTATCGAAATCCCACGCAGGCTTTGTGACCTTTTTATTCAGCATTTCCTGATAAAAGGCGAGCATGAGCCTTACGTCCTCCAAAGTATACTGAAACTCGCCGCTGTCAGACAGCATTTTTCTTCCCGTTACCTGCTCCACATACGCCACAGAGCTGAGATAAGACGCCTTTTTCGTCATTTCAACAGGATAGACCTCATCTGATTTCATGACCTCTGCCGCATTTATAAGGTCAGACCAATTTTCAGGCAGGCTCAGACCATATCTGTCATACATCGTCTTATTGTAGTAGAAGGTTATACAGTTCGTACTGGTAGGCAAGGCGTTAAGTTTGCCGTTTATTGTGCCGTATGCAAGACTGTCATCATCAAATGCTGAAAGATTTATGTATTCCGACAGCTCATTAAGGTCATAAAAGTCCTCGCCGTCGGGAGAATATTCATAGAGCCAACTGTAGTTTAACTGCATGATATCTGCGGTGGTGTCAGAGAAAAATTCCACGTCCATTCGTGTTTTGAAGCCGTCAAAGTCTGCATACTCAGGTCTTACCACAACGTCCTTATTGCTGTTCTGATAGGCTTTAAGCCCGTCGAGAGTATACTCGTTGCGCGCGTCCTTGCCCCACCACGAGAAGGACACCTCGGTCTTTACGGTATGCTCCATTCTTCTTTCAGACAATGCACAACCCGTCATGACAGTCACTGTGCAGATCGCCGAAGCGGTCAAAGCCGCACACCTTACAATGCGTGTTCTCAACTGCGGCTCACCTCTTCCTCTTTTTTGTCATATATCACCGCTCTTGCGTCCTCGCTGTGTTCTGCTTCCTCACAGGCTTTTTCTGCCATTTCGTAAAGCTCATCATAATCATCGCTTGTTTCAGGGTAGACCGACGCACCCACTGCACATTTTATGTAGCCCCTGTCATCGTCAAGGCAACATTTCTTCAGCTTATCGTTAAGCTCTTTAACATAAGCCCTCACATTACCATAGGCTCTCACAAGGTCAAAGTTCGTGTGGTCTGCAAACAAAGCAAACTCGCCCTCCCTGAAAATCCCGCAGATATCGCCCTCCTTGCGGTTCTCCACCAGTATTTCGGCGACCTTTCGCTCAGCTTCCGCCACTATCTCCTCGCCATAGTTGAGCCTTATAAGCTCCAGATTTGTTATTTTCACGATAATAAATGCGATAGTCGAGCCTGAGATACAAGTTTCCATTTTATCCATAATGCTGTTTTCGGTATATTCCGCAGTGAAAAGCCCTGTATTTTCGTCCACCTTTGGATATTTTCCAAACTTCGGTCCGTTCTGCGGGTCGTTATCCGCCGCCGCTGCCGCAGATATCATAATAAATATGACTGCGCAACAAATAAAGATACCGAAGCATTTAAGCCCTGTTCTCACATAATGGCGCAAAGTGTCTGACATATCCACGGTAGTAATGACCACCCAATCGTCACTGCAATCATCAATAGCACAGATAGTAGTCATATCCGAAACGGTGACTCCGGTGCCGCCCTCAAGGAATTTAGAGAGCTTTTCATCGAGCTTTTCGCCGACAACTCTTTTTCCGTCGTTAGCATAGATTATCCTGCCATCGTCATCACACAGCATGGTATTTATCTCGCTGTAATTGTCAGAGGGCAGAAAAACAAGATCAAACTCCGTTGAAAACACAGAGGAGATAAAAATAAGATCGTCATTTATCCTGCCTGCGAAATACACTCGTCTGTAGTTATCGTCCTGTCCCGTGAACCATTTTATCTTGCTGTCACCCATAAGGTCGGAAACTCTCTTGTATATCTCATCGTCAAATATATCCTTTGTACCATCGGTTATCTTTCCTACATTATGTTCATTACTGCTTACAATGCCAAAATCAGTATAGTTGCCCAATGTACTAAGCTCTATAAGCCTCTCAGTGAGAGCATTCTCCTCATTAAGCACGGCAAATTCGCTCTTTGACGTATCAGTAGGATCATATTTCGCATAGTCCTCATTGCCCATTATAAGCTTGGCAGTGTCCTCCATTTTCTTCATAAAGGCAGCCACATTCTGGTCTGCTTCCGCATTTATGGCAGAGCAAAGCTGAGCCTCTTTCTGAAATGCGTTCACACCGCTGTAATAGCAGGCACACGCATACACAAGCAGACAAGCAACGAACAGCACTAACACGCTTGTTTTCAAAATAGATCTTCTATATTTTTTTATTTTATCATACAGTTCAAAATCAGCAGAATTTTTCAAAAGTTAAATCACCTCTCAGGCTAAATTATTACAATCATCATTAATTATAACACATACGCCCATAAAATAAGTGATTTTTTTGTTAATTATTGCTCAATTTGTATTGTACGGTTTATATTTTCTCTGACACGGCACTGTCTGACCTTATTTGCATGGCGTTTCTTTTTGGTTTCCGCTTCAAAAAGCGACAGTGCCGCCCATGCCGCTGTGAACACGATGCCTGCGGCAAACACTGCTCCCATGTTCCTCTCTGCCACCGCAACAAACAGGAAAAACAGCACCATTCTCATTATAGTTTTCATAAGCCACCTGTCGCCGCCTGCACCTGCCGCAACGATAAAAACATTCATCATGATTATCCATATCATTTTTACACACATCCTCATATTTTTCTTTTTCTATTTCGGGGCTGTATGTATGATAACACAACTTCATGAATTTGAGGGGTAATTTTTTGGACAGCAAGTTTTTTGTCGATATGCACAGATAAGAACATTTGTTTTGATATAAATTCTACAAATCCAAAAGACCCCATGGCAAAAGCCACAGGGTCTTTCAGAGAAGTAAGAAGTATAATATGAAGAAAAAATTATGAATGGGGAATGCTAAAGTTATGTATTTTCCCATGCCATTTCACTTTTGCCGCACTCTGAAAATTCAGAGCACAGCGAGATGAAATGAAAAGAAGAATGAAGGAAAATTATATATGAAAACTCATTATATGAAAAACTCATTATGAGTAATTGGTTGACGGAACTTTCATCAAGCTCTCAAAGCTTTTGCCTGAGGTCTTTCTCGGTGTTCCTCTGACCTTGTATATATAATACCTGTTCAATATGATAGTTTTATGAAAAGACACTGAAAATAAGCTGATAAGAAAAGCAAAGTGGTTTTCATATAAACGGCTCACACAAAACGCAAGTCAATCCGCCGCCTGCATATTCTCTATCCTGATGTGACAACAAGCACATCTCCCTCTTTGAGCCGCAACCTGCCGTTTGGGATAAGTATACGCCCCTGACGTTTTATCATTACTATCAGGCTGTCCTCTGACATTGTTATCTCTGACACTTTCAGACCGCACCACTCGTGATGCTTATCAAGGTTCATTTCGCTTAGGACAAAATGACTGTCGTCATAAAAGCCTGCCGCACTCAGCACCACAACGTCCCCTGCAAGTATCTGGGTTTTTCCTGTTGGTATTATCTTCTCTTTGTCACGGAGTATCATAACCACAAGCAGACCTCTCGGAAACGGTATATCCTTTATCTTCCGCCCTGCCCAATTGCTGTCCGGCTGAACTGAAAGCTTTATAAACTGCACTTCCGTTTCATCACTGTAGTCATTGAACGTTTTCATTACGTTTTCGTCATCATCTATCATATCGAGCTTTTTAGCAAACAGCGGCAGAAGCGTACCCTGAATACCGATAGACATAAGCACGATACAGAAAACGATATGGAAAACGTCATTTTTCATATATGCGTCATCAACTGTCGCCATGATAGCGAAAACAATGGAGGTCGCTCCTCTTAATCCTGCCCATGAGATAAGGGCTATCTGCTTCCACTTTGCACCGAAAGGCTTCATGATAACAGTAACAGCCGCAGGTCTTGCAACGAATGTAAGGAACAATGCTATCGCCGCCGCAGGAAGTATTATTGACGGCATTTGTGACGGGAATGCCAAAAGTCCAAGGAGGAAAAACAGCAATATCTGTGTGAAGCCCGTTATTCCGTCAAAGAAATGCACAAGGGCTGTTTTGCCTGATATTTTTGTGTTGCCAAGGACAATGCCAACTATATAGCAGCTTAGATAGCCGTTTCCGCCCACCGCCGAGGGTAGAGCATAGGAAAGAATAGCTATGGCAGTAACAAAGATAGCGTCAAAGCCTGCGGCGTCAAATCGCACACGTTTTATGAGATACACCGCACCCAAAGATATAAGCGCACCGAAGCCCACACCGAAGAACACCTGTGCAAGCAAGCTCGCAACAAAGCCTCCTGCCGTCGCTCCGCCTTTCATTACTGAAAGTATTATAACCGTGAGCATATAAGCCCAAGGGTCGTTGCTTCCGCTTTCAAGCTCCAGTATTGAAGCCGTACCGTATCGCAGATTCAGCTTTTTGCTTCTAAGTACAGAGAACACCGAAGCGGCGTCTGTGGAGCTTATAACAGCGCCTATAAGCAGACTTTCCAGCCACTCAAAGCCCAGCACAAGCTTGCAGAATGCTCCAGTTGCAAAGGCTGTGAGCAAAACTCCTGCAGAAGCGAGTATAAGTGACTTGCCTGCCACCTTTTTGGCTTCGCTCCATTTCGTGCCAAAGCCTCCGTAGAAGATTATAAAAACAAGTCCCACCGAGCATATCTCCTCGGCAAATTTATAGTTATCGAACTCTATTTTAAAAAGCCCGTCAGAGCCGAACAACATTCCAAGGAGAATGAACGCCAGCAATGCAGGAAGCCCAAACTTATCCGATATTTTATTGAAAAACACACAGCACAGCACTATCACAGAAGATAAAATGAGCATTGTGGTCAAGCTTATCACCCCTTTTTACCTTATTATAAAAACAGCGCTTTGGGTATCTTCTACTCAAAGCGCCTTTGCTTGTGTAAATATTATAACATATTCACCCCTGTGCTGTCAACTTTTTGCCGACATCTTACGGAAATTTTACATTACCCCTTGACAACATCGAACATATGTGCTATAATCAATAGTGAAGCAGTATATCCAAATAAAAAAACGCCTGCCTTTTGCAGCAGACGTTCGCCTATTTATATCTCGGCTCTTTTATCCTTGTCCAAATTTTTATTTGTAGCAATCGGCAATATCTGAAATAGCGTCCTTTGCCATTTCCACTGCCCTTTCAGGTCCAAGCACCTTTGCCTGTGAGCCGAACTGGAAAAGCCAGCCCCAGAATGTTGGTGCGACCTGTACCTCCTCATTTATATAGAAGGTATTGTCGGAATTTTTGTGACATATGGTTTTCTCACCAAAACGATCCATTACAACATCTATGAGCTTATTGTCAAACTGCAATTGCAGCGTCATAAGCTCGCCGCCGTACATTCCGTAGATAGTCTGACGATTTGTGACCTCTGTCTTCTCCTCCTCGGAAAGCTCCCTCCTGGGGATATCTGTAACAGTGACCTGAGTCATTCTGTCAACTCTGTAGCGGCATATCTTTTCATGCTTTTCGCAATAGCACACAAGGTAATAGTTGTCATTTTCCCAAACCAGAGAATACGGTGAAACCGTATACACCTCGCCGCCGTGGCGAAGCTGTTTGCGTTTTTCAACGGTGTATTCGTAATACTTGAAGTGTATCTCCAATCCGCTGAATATGCCCTCTTGTATGCTGTTTATAGCATAGTATATCTGCTCGTTGAAGGTCTTTGTCCTGTTTGACACATAGACCATTCGGCGCAGATCCTTTGCCTTGTGTTCAGATGTAAGTGATTGTATCTTCTTTAACAGCTCCTTCGATTTCTTCTGTGTAAGAAACCTGCTTGAAGCAACTGCATCCGCAAGAACATACAGCTCCTCGTCCTGAAACAGCCTTTGAGCAAGATAATAAGCGTTGGAGTGACCGTCCTTAGTTATCTCAATATCCATTCCGCTGTCGCAGAGGGTCTTGATATCGTCATAGATAGTCTTACGCTCAGCTTTTATGCCGTAGTCGCCCAAAATCTCGATAAGCCTGTTTCCTGTAATGGTGTGCTTTTCGTCTGTCTTGGTCTCAAAAAGCTTTTTCATGGTCAAAAGCTTCTGTTTCTGTCTGGAAACTCCTGTCACTTTATTTTATCCTCCCCGCTGCGTTTCATATCCGAAACCTTAATTCTTGAGCCGTCCGGCTCAATGATCGTCGTGGCTTCAAGCTGACCTGTCAGGTTAGCTATAACGCTTCTGCGATACTCATTTCTCAAAGCCTCACGCTCAGACTTCTCCTCTGGGGTAAGCTCTCTTTTTCTCGCAATAGCAGTAAGCTCAGACAATCTGTTAAGCTTTACTTTCTCCATAAATTTTTACACTTCTCCTTAAAGCTTCACACTGCCCTGTGTTTTTATTTTTATCCGCAGTATTCGGCTCAAAATAGAACGGGCAGCTTACACAATACCGCCCTTTTCATTCAAAAGATGTTCATATCGGCTTTTTTCTTTATTTATATTTATAAGTCCAACAAAACACCCTCAAACAAATTTGCAGATACATTATAACACATATTTCTTTAAATTGCAATGGTAAAATGCACAAACAGTCCGTTTAATTTCCCACAAATTAAACAAGAATTTTGAAAATTGTGTTTGTCCAAAAATTTGCCCACAATATATAGTGGGTAAAAAAATGGTCAGAAAACATCGAAAAAAGATAAAGAAAGGATTTTTATGCAGCACACAAAGGTATCATACGAGCTTACACAAAACTATATCCCAAGTCCTCGTGACACTGAGAAAGATAGTCCCGACCCTGCCTCTGCCATAGAAAACAGGCTCATGCGTGAGATAGTACGGGAAAATTTGACGAAACGGCAGAAATGTTATATAATAATGTATTATACAAAGGGCATGACAATGCAGGAGATAGCCGACGCAGAGGGTGTTTCAAAATCCACAGTATCCAGAACTATCGGGCTTGCAAGAAAGCGGATATCCTGCGGTATGAAGCCTGCCATGCTCAAAAGCGCACTGAAAGGGAGATAGCATTGAACGCACCTGTGAATAAATTCGTTAGAGAATATGCAAAGTCAGGCATAGCGAGGTTTCATATGCCTGGTCACAAAGGGCAGAAATTTCATGGTCTTGAGGCTCTTGACATCACCGAAATAAAGGGTGCGGACTATCTTTTTGAAGCCGGGGGGATCATCGCACAGAGCGAAGCCAAAATGGCAAAAGCCTATGGCAGCAGGCGGACTTTTTACTCTGCCGAGGGGTCGAGCCTTTGCATAAAGGCAATGCTTGGCATAGTATGTCGCAGTGGACAAGGAAAAAAGATAACTGTTGCCGCACCAAGAAACGTCCACAAGGCGTTCATCAATGCCTGCATACTCCTTGACATTGACGTGGAGTGGATATATCCAAAGGGCGAGTTTACGTCTATATGCGCAGGAAGCGTCACTCCCGAGGACGTTGAGGAGGTGCTGGCTGAAACAGAGGTGGACTGCGTTTATGTGACCTCACCTGACTATCTCGGCGATCTCAGCGACATAAAGGGCATGAGCGAGGTTTGCAGAAAATACGGAGTGCCTCTTCTTTGCGACAACGCTCACGGAGCTTATCTGAAGTTTCTCCCCGAGAGCCTGCACCCCATGGACTTGGGGGCAGATATGTGCTGTGACTCTGCTCACAAAACGCTTCCATGCTACACAGGGGGAGCAATGCTTCACATCTCTAATCACGCCCCTGCGAATTATGATGATTGCGCCAAAGAGATAATGTCAATGTTCGGCTCAACAAGCCCCTCCTATCTTATAATGGAGAGCCTTGACCTTTGCGCTGACTATGTGAATGGTGATTTTCCTCGTGACCTTGAACGCACTGTGGAAAGGGTAAAAGTCTGCAAAGATAGGATAACAGCTTTCGGCTGGCATACCATAGGCGAAGAGCCTATGAAGATAACCATTGCCGCATACAAAAGCGGTATCACAGGTGACGACCTTGCAGACAGGCTGAGGGAATATGGCATCGAACCTGAATACAGCGACACACAATATGTTGTGCTTATGCCGTCGCCTTTCAACAGCGAGGAGGACTTTTTGAAACTTGAAAAGGCGTTTTCAGAGATAAAACAGCCTAGAATAAGGCTTTTCGGTGACTTACCCGCTATACCAAAAGGGATAAAACGCATGGGTATAAGACAGGCGGCTTTTTCGGCTCAGCACACCGTAAATGTGGAGGACGCCTGCGGTCTTATATGCGGAATGACCGTCACAAGCTGTCAGCCCTCTGTGCCTGTGGCAGTGAGCGGTGAGGAGATAACACCGCAGGTAATAAAAATTTTGAAAAACTATGGAATTGAACGCATAAATGTGCTATAATATAAGGTATAGCTAAAAAAGCTATTATTACATCAAAATAACAGGAGGCAAAATCATGAAACTTGTCTATGCTATCGTAAACAGCGATGATACCTACGCTGTAAATAAAGGACTTCTGAAAGCCGGCATAAGAGCCACAAAGCTTTCTTCAACAGGCGGTTTTCTTATGTCAGGAAACACCACTTTTCTTATCTGCTGCCCTGATGAGCAGGTAGACCTTGTTATAGAGGTCTGCAAAAAGTATTCAAAGAAAAGAAAGCAGTTCGTTCCGTCATCAACTATAATGGAGCCTGACGGTGCGGCTTCATATCCTGTTGAGGTGGCTATCGGCGGTGCAACTATTTTCGTTACTGATATCGAGCGTTTCGAGAAAGTCTAAGGGATAGAAAATTTTCAGAAAGGGGTCTGAGGGCTTGATAATATACGGAAACAGCGAGCCTCGCAGGCTCGTATCTGAGATGATAAAAAAGAAAAGAGAGCCGCACTCCATAATGATACACGGAGAAAAGGGGCTTGGTAAAAAGACCCTTGCACGGTGGATAGCGGCGGCACTCTTGTGCGAACGTCAGACAGGCGAGCCTTGCGGCATTTGCAGGACGTGCAGAATGATAGCCGACGGAGCTCACCCTGACGTTATGGTGGCAAAGGCAAACAGCAACGGCAACTACATCGTTGACGATTCTATCAGACCTATAGTTGCGGAAGCTCCCGTTGCACCGAACGAGGCGAGAATGAAAGTATACATAATCCCTGACCTTGACTTATCGGTGAACACTGTTATTCAGGTGCAGAACATTCTGCTTAAAGTCATTGAAGAACCGCCTGAGCATACCGCTATAATACTTACGGCGAGGAGCAAGGAAATTTTTCTGCCTACCATAATCTCACGAGTGCTTTCTCTTGGCATGACCTCTGTCACGGAGGCGGAGAGCATGGCGTGTTTGCAGGAGAAATATCCTGCCGTTGCCCCTGCGCTCATAAGCGAAGCTGTTTCAGCAGGGCGTGGAAATATCGGCAGATGTGTCGAGTATCTTGAACACTCCCAGTTTTTTGACAGTGTGAAGCTTGCAAGAGGTCTGTGCGACGCAATGTGCGGCGGAAACGAATATGACGTTTTGAAAACGCTTTTTGTGGCAGACGGCAAAAAAACGTTGCTGAGAGAGGGGCTGAGCCTTTTTCAGGAGATACTCCGTGACAGTGCGGCATTCAGGCTTGGGGGAGAAAGTGAAAAGTCTGTGAGCTGTGCGAAAGAGGGTGCAAAGACGCTCAGCAGAAGCCTTTCCTCAGATCAGGCGGTCAGGCTTTACGATATAGTTTCTGACTACATAGGCAGGATAGACGCAAACTGCAACATAAGCCTGACCATAAACAGTCTGGCAGGACAGATATATTCTGTCACAGGAAAGTAGCTGACGGCAAAGCCGTGATATATATTTGAAAGGAAAAAGAGATGTTAAAAATAATCGGAGTACGCTTTAAAAGCGTTGGCAAGATATACTACTTCGACCCAAAAGACTATGACGTTAAAATGGGCGACAAAGTTATCGTTGAGACCGCAAGGGGCGTTGAATGTGGTGAAGTTGCGCTTGTGGACAGGGAAATAGACGAAACAAGATTCACAAACCCCGTAAAAGGCATTATAAGGCTTGCCACCCCTAACGATATGAAAACTATCGAAAAAAACAGACAAAAGGAAAAGGACGCTTTCAAGATATGCGAGCAGAAGATAGCCGCTCACAAGCTGAAAATGAATCTTATCGACGTTGAATGTACTTTTGACAACAACAAGCTTCTTTTCTATTTTACCGCCGAGAGCAGAGTTGACTTCCGTGAGCTTGTAAAAGACCTTGCCGCGGTATTCAGAACGAGGATAGAGCTTCGTCAGATAGGCGTTCGTGACGAGGCAAAAATGCTTGGTGGTCTTGGCATCTGCGGACAGCCTTTCTGCTGTTCAAGATTTTTGGGCGAATTCCAGCCTGTTTCCATTAAAATGGCTAAGGAGCAGGGCTTGTCACTTAACCCTACAAAGATCTCAGGCACTTGCGGAAGACTTATGTGCTGTCTGAAATACGAGCAGGACAGCTATGAGGATCTTCTCAAGCACACACCAAAGGTGGGCGCTATCGTAAGAACGGCTGACGGAAAGGGCGTTGTCGAGGAAGTAAATCTGCTCACAGGCAAGCTGAGAGTTAAAATGGATAAAAACGACAATGTTGTTGTGGTAAAGAAAGACGATATTGAGGTAATAAAGGATTCTGTTATAAGGCTCGACCGTGACGAGATAAAGGCTCTCAAGGGTCTTGAGGGCAAGTAATTTCAGCGCTTTGCACGAACGATCACCGCAACATAAACGGGCTGTCGGGAACGCCAGCCCTACACAAAATCGGCGCAGCATTTATATATATCAGCAAATCATCAGACAAATATGCAGAAAGGAACGACCATATGGCAAAGGTGAAAACTTCGTATGTGTGCAGTCAGTGCGGATATGAAACTTCAAAATGGAACGGCAAATGCCCTAACTGCGGCGAATGGAACACCTTTGAGGAGGTCGAGCTTGCGGTCAGGGCGGGCGGTGCAAAGTCTAAGCCCACGACTGTCAGAGATATTTCCGACAAGATAGTTGGCATAGGCGGTGTTGACGCAAGCTACAACGAGATACGTTATGCAACTGGGCTGAAAGAGCTTGACAGAGTGCTTGGAGGAGGGCTTGTGAAAGGCTCTCTGGTGCTTCTGGGCGGTGAACCGGGCATAGGAAAATCCACAATGCTTTTGCAGATATGTCAGTATTTAGGGCAAGACCACACCATACTTTATGTATCTGGAGAGGAGTCTGTACGGCAGATAAAGCTTCGTGCAAACAGGCTTCATGTTGATTCTGAAAATCTGTATCTTCTTGCAGACAATGACTGCGAGCAGATATGCTCTGTGATAGTAAAAGAAAAGCCTGAGATAGTCATAATCGACTCTATCCAGACCATGAACATAAGCGGGATATCCTCAGCGCAGGGGTCTGTGACGCAGGTAAGAGAATGTACAAATATGTTCATGCGCACAGCAAAGTCGGAAGAGATACCAATGTTCATAGTTGGTCACGTCAACAAGGACGGTGCTATCGCAGGACCTAAGGTCATGGAACACATTGTTGACTGCGTGCTGTATTTTGAGGGTCAGCGAAATCTCACATACAGGATACTGAGAGCCATAAAAAACCGTTTCGGCTCGACCAACGAGATAGGTATGTTTGAAATGGCTGACAGCGGTCTGCTGGAAGTTGAAAATCCCTCTATGATGTTTTTGGAGGGCAGACCGACAGACGCTTCGGGAACTTGCGTTGCCTGCATAATGGAGGGCACAAGGCCTGTTATGGCGGAAGTCCAGGCACTTGTGTGCAAGAGTGTACTTGCCTCCCCAAGACGTACTGCCACGGGCTTTGACTACTACAGAATGGCGATAATAATAGCTGTGCTTGAAAAGCGGCTTGGCTATTTTTTCGGTGGGCTGGACGTTTACATCAACATTGTAGGCGGATTAAAGCTTGATGACACTGCGGCTGACCTATCAGTGGCATTGGCGCTTTATTCGGGGCTGACGGACAAGGTCATAAGCGACAAGCTTATCGCCCTTGGCGAGATAGGCTTAGGCGGAGAGCTTAGGAGCATTTCCCACTGTGAACAGCGCCTTGCGGAGTGCGAACGAATGGGCTTTGAAACTTGTATCGTTCCTGCACATTCGCTGAAAAGCGTTGACACAAGTAAGTTTTCAATGAAAATAATCGGTGTGCGCTCAATAAGAGAGGCGTTCAAAGCTATAGGCTGATAAGCTAATACGAACAACACAAAACGGACGGAAGACCAAATCTTCCGCCCGTTATTTTTCTGTCTTATGTAGAAGCCGCACGCTCTCCCATAATATCGCTTCTGAGAAGCCCATAGATATTGAAGTCTGTGTAGATGTTCACAAACTTTGCCTGACGCTTTGTTCCCTCACAGGTAAAGCCGCATTTTTCCATTACTCTGTTTGAAGCCACGTTCACCGTCATGACCTCAGCTTCAAGCCTTTGAACGCCTGTTTCCTCAAAGCAAAATCTGATCACACGCCTGAGAGCCTCGGTGACAAAGCCCATGTTCTGATACGCCGCCGAGATACGATAGCCTATCATTGCCTGTCTGTCATTCTCGATATTGAAGAGATTTACCTCCCCTGCCAACCTATGATTTTTCTTTAGCTCTATCCCCCAGCTTATATGATCCTTTTTGCCGTTGTTAAGAGTGCGTCCAAAAAAAAGCGACGGCTCTCTTTCCTGCCTTGTCATGTTTCTGCCCCAATATTTGTAAAGGTTCTCGTCAGCCATATATGTTTTCATATCCTCTGCGTCAGTAGCGGTCTTCGCCCTGAGTATGAGTCTTTCTGTTTCCAGCACAGGAAAATGAGAAAAATAATAGTCCATATCCTGCAAAATAAACACTCTCCCCTGCTTATATAATAAAAATTCCCAAGTCTACTAAAATTATAACATAAAACCTAGCAAAAATCAAGCGTTTTTAAGCGAAATACACAAAAAAGCAGAAAACGCCCCGAAACAAGTTCGGGACGCTCTCTGTTCTATAATCTGGAGAATTAGAAATCAACTTCTGTATCGTAGTAGCAGCACTTGAGGAGCTTTTCCATTTCTTCCTGTGAAGGCTGACGTGGGTTAGAACCTGTGCAAGCGTCTGCGATAGCGTTCTTAGCGATCTCAGGGAGTCTCTCAAGGAATACGTTCTCAGGAACGAATCCCTGCTCACATGGATAGCTGTCTGTACCATAGTTCTTGATGCAGTGAGGAATGTTGAGCTTATCATTCATGCCTCTTACATACTCGATGAGGAGCTTTACCTTCTCGTCATCGTTTGAACCGCCCAGGTGCATATAATCAGCGATAACGCCATATCTCTTCTTAGCTGTTTCGTCCTTAGCATTGAATGCGATTACCTTTGGCAGATACATTGCATTAGCTGCGCCGTGGATAATGTGTGCGCCATAGTCAGCGAAAGCTGCGCCTGTCTTATGAGCCATTGAGTGAACGATACCAAGCAGAGCGTTTGAGAATGCCATACCTGCAAGACACTGAGCGTCGTGCATTCTATCTCTTGCGCCCATATTGCCGTTGTAAGAATCAATGAGATCCTTCTGGATCATTTCGATAGCGTGGATAGCAAGCGGATCTGTATATGCACAGTTTGCTGTTGAAACATAAGCTTCGATAGCGTGTGTCAGAGCGTCCATACCTGTATGAGCTGTCAGCTTCTGTGGCATTGTTTCTGCAAGGTCAGGGTCAACGATAGCTACATCTGGTGTGATCTCAAAGTCAGCGATAGGATACTTGATACCCTTGTCATAATCTGTGATGATAGAGAATGCTGTTACCTCAGTAGCTGTACCTGATGTTGAAGAAATTGCACAGAAGTGTGCTTTCTTTCTCAGCTCAGGGATACCGAATACCTTACACATATCTTCAAATGTGCAGTCAGGATACTCATACTTGATCCACATAGCCTTTGCAGCGTCGATAGGTGAGCCGCCGCCCATTGCTACGATCCAATCAGGCTCAAATTCGAGCATGACCTTTGCACCGTTCATAACTGTTGTTACAGAAGGGTCTGGCTCTACGCCCTCAAGAAGCTTAACTTCCATTCCAGCCTCTTTCAGATAAGCTTCTGCCTTCTGGAGAAAACCGTTTCTCTTCATTGAGCCGCCGCCGACTACGATGATAGCTTTCTTACCTTTCAGTGTTTTCAGGTTCTCCAATGCTCCCTTGCCGTGATAAAGGTCTCTTGGTAATGTAAATCTCATTTCTAATTCCTCCTATATGTAATGTAATAATGTGGTCAAAGAGGTTTGTGTAAATCTCACACAAATTCTCTCTTTGCTTGACTTTAATTATACAAAATGTCAATGAACTATTCTAACATAATTTATGAACATTCTATTAATTATTAACTTTTACATAGCATATATAAGTATGCGCATACAGCTAAATGTACATATGAATGTGTAAAACAGGTGAGAAAAATATCACAATTACATGAAAAATCACGATTTTGTTTGCACTATATGGAATTTCGCAGTGCTTATTTCGTTTTCTTTTGTTAATAAATTATACATTTGTGAGTGCAGAAATATTCCTGTTTATGAAGATAAAAAAATTCATAAAAAATTTGCTTAAGCTATGGAAATATGCGAAAAAATATGCTATAATATATTGGTATTGTATTGTATCCTCCCATGATGGAGGAATAATAACAAGGAGGAAATTTAATATGAAAACAAAGGTCAACACAAAATCATTGGTGATACTGGGATTGATGACAGCTCTCACAATGATCTTCTCGTTCACTCCTATCGGTTCTATACCTATCGGACCGCTGGTAATTACTCTCAACGTAATTCCTATTGCCATAGCGGCTGTAACGGTAGGCCCTGTGGGAAGTGCAGTCATTGGAGGAGTTTTCGGACTGCTCAGCTTTTTGCAGTGCTTCGGAATAGGCGTGCCAAGCGGAATGGGTGCAGCACTTGTTGCGATCGATCCGATCCTGGCTTTCGTTCAGCGATTTGTACCAAGACTTCTTGACGGCATTATCGTAGGATTTATAGCAAAAGGCATGAGCAAGGTAACAAACAATTATGTTTCATATGCTGTTACGGGCTTTTTTACTGCGTTTTTGAACACTGCGTTCTTTATGAGTGCGCTTGTTTTGCTTTTCGGCAACACCGATTATGTAAAAGAACTTATGGGCGGAAAGAATATCATAGTATTCATCTGCACCTTTGTAGGCATAAACGCTCTGGTCGAAATGGCTGTATGTACATTTGTTACAGGTACAGTGGGTGCTGCACTTTATAAGGCAAGGTTCATACCCAGCAAAAACAAAGCGCAGGCATAAATTCACCGAAAGGATAACATACAAATGGTTTTAGCGGTCGATATAGGAAACACTAACATAGTAATGGGCTGTTTTGAAAGCGACAGGATACTTTTTGTTGAAAGACTTTCTACAAATCAGCAGTCCACGGCACTTGAATATGCCATAATGCTCAAGAACATTCTTGAGATACATTCTATAGATATGTCAGATTTCAGGGGCGGCATAATCTCATCGGTCGTGCCGTCTGTTACCCTCACGATGAAAGAGGCAATGGAGAGGCTTATCAAAAAGCGTATCATGGTGGTAGGACCCGGAATAAAGACGGGACTTAAGATAAATCTCGACAATCCCGCACAGCTTGGAAGCGACAGAGTTGCAGATGCAGTTGCGGCGATAAACCTCTACCCTGTGCCTATCATAATGATAGATATGGGCACTGCTACTACCATATCAGTAATAGACAAGGAAAAGAATTTCATAGGCGGAATGATAATACCGGGACTCAGAACTTCCCTCGACTCGCTTTCGGGCAAGGCTTCACAGCTTCCTTTCATCAGCCTTGTGCCGCCTAAAAAGGTCATAGGCACTAATACTATCGACTGTATGAAGAGCGGTATAATCCATAGCAACGCTGCAAGCATTGACGGCGTTATAGAGAGGATAGAAAACGAGCTTGGTGAAAAATGCACTGTGGTTTCCACAGGCGGTGTGGCAAAAATAATAGTTCCTTACTGCAAGCGTGACATCGTCATTGACGATGAGCTTCTGCTCAAAGGGCTTATGATAATCTACAATAAAAACAAACAATAATTTACAATACAATACACAAAGCGTCGGGTAGTTTATCCGACGCTTTTTTATGTCACTGTTTATATCCATAATAGACAAACAAACGGGCTTCAAACAGTTGCAAATGCCGAAAATGGAGCGTTTCTATTGCTTCCAGTGCTTTGTTATGGTACAATCATATGTGCAAAGTAAAACGTTTACATAAAACAGAAAGCAGGAAATATATGAACGCAAGAAAAATATTATGCCTTATGGCCGCAGTGCTTATGCTGTCAGGCTGTTCAAATGGTGTGGACGGTTCACAGGCTTCATCAAAAGCGGCTGAAAGCTCCGGCAAAGCGGACAGCAGTGTTTCAGACTATGATAATACCACCACCGAACCTGAAACAGACAAGCCTGAGTTTGACCTCAATGACAGCGTGATAGGTTTTTCGCAGAAAAGCGGCTTTTATGACAGCGGTTTCAACCTTGAGCTTACCGCAAACGAGGGCGAGAAGATATACTACACCACTGACGGCACAGACCCTAGAACCTCTGACACGAGAGAAGAATACACTGCCCCTATCGAGATAAAAGACAGGAGCAATGACCCTAATGTGGTTTCAGCCGTGCCGACAGAAATGATATCAGGAAATTTCAATGAGTTCAGCTTTGGCGAGGGGGATTTCTGGTGCAACAAAAAAGCACCTTCTGACAATGCGGTGGATAAATGCACTGTTATAAGAGCGTCAAGCGAAAAAAGCGACGGAAGCGTTTCAAAAAGCTTCTCAGGCAGCTTTTACATAGGAAGCGCAGAGGAGCATATAAAAGGGCTTAAAGAAAGCTGTGAAGCGGCAGGGCATGACCTTGCGGTAATGAACATTACAATGGACTACGCTGACCTTTTCGACAGCAAGATCGGCATATACGTCAAGGGAGATATTTTCAACAAGGCACTTGAAGACTATAAAGCCAGCGGAGAAAGCATAGAAAACGAAACCGCAAGACAGCTTGACGCAAACTACAAACAGCGTGGCAAGGAATGGGAACGTGATTGTCACATCGAGCTTAACGAAATTTCAGCCGAGGGAAATGTGACGAACGCTTTGTCACAGGATTGTGGCATAAGGATACAGGGAAACTATTCACGCTCCGACCTGCAAAAGGGATTCAGGCTTTACGCCAGAAAGAAATATGGTGAAAAGAAGTTTAAGTATGAGGTCTTTGAGGGACTGAAAAACGCATCTGATGAAACTATCGACAGCTTTAAGACGCTTACTCTCCGTGCAGGTGGTAATTGTGCTTTTACGGCAAAATTCAATGACACCTATTGGCAGAGTCTTATGACAGAGCTTGACGGCTCAACAAAGGCTTCACGTCCATGCGTTGTTTATCTGAATGGCGAATACTGGGGACTTTATGTGCTGGAGGAGGACTATTCCGACAATTATTTTGAAAGCCACTACGGTGTGAACAAAGACGATGTGGTGGTCTACAAAGGCGACGCAGAAACCTATCAGAGCGGCTACAAGCTTGACGAAGGCAAGCTTCCGGAGGGAGAAACAGACGAGGGATATTTCTTCAAGGAGCTTACAGATTTCTTCGCTTCTCACAAAGACTTATCCGCACAGGCAGATTATGAGGAGTTCTCAAAGCTTGTTGACACCGACAGTGTGAGAGATTATTTCCTTGCAGAGGTTTGGATAAACAACAAGTGGGATTGGCCGGGCAAAAACTGGTCAATGTGGAAGGTGCAGAACACAGACAGTTCCAACGAATATGCAGACGGCAAATGGCGTTTCATGTTCTATGACGTTGAGTTCGGCGGAGTGAGCGGTGAAGGCGACGCATGGACGAACACCATGAAAGAGGATAACTACAAGCCAAAGGGACTGCTTGACACGGACACGAAAAATCCTGCGGTTCTGAGTTTTGCTTATCTTATGTCAAACGAAAATTTCAGGAACGATTTCAATGACAGGCTTTTAAAGATGTCTGAGGGTACGTTTGAAAAAGAAAAGGCACTTGATAGGCTCGCAGAATTTGAGAGCATATATTCCCCTCTTTATGAGCAGTTCTTTGCAAGATACCCAGAAACAGGCTCGGCTGAAGAAGCGCTTCATGGAGGATATGCTTCTTCAGACTGCATAAGAGCGTTCATTAACAAGCGTAATAAGTCTATCCAAGGTATTGTGGACTGGACTAATTCGCAGTTCTGATATTTCACAAACCAAAACGGCAGAACAGCATATGCTGAACTGCCGTTTTTATATTGCTTATTTTATGCCGCAGGAGCGTATGTGAAAGTTATTTCGAGAGTGTTTATCTTTCCTGCATAATCAAGTATTGTTGGAGAAGCCTTTGAAAGGTCACCGCCTGCTATCCTTGCGTCCTCAGGCGGTGCGGATACCCACTGATTTACAAGGTTCACTCTTGTACAAAGCTGGTCGTCAGATGTGGTGTAGCCCTCCGCTATGTTTTCAACAGCTTCGCCGTTTATCTTTATCTCGTCAATAGTTGCGATATAGTTCGGATAAAGCTTTTCGCCGTTTGCGATACCCAGAGCCGAGAATGCAATGCCGTTGGCGTTGTTTGATGACATATCAAGGCTTACTGTGTAAGTTCCCTCACCGTCTATAACTGCGTTTTCTGCGATAACTCCGTCGCTCTTTGAAACCGGATCATACTCGTCACCAACGCTGTAGCATACGGAAAAATCTGCACTCTGATACATTATCCATGCCACCGCTGTGTTCTCGTCAGCCTGCGGTGCGGTATCATCTGTTAGCTTTTCAGGTGCAGCCGCAAGAGTTTCATCAAGCTTCTTTACAGCAGTGGCTCTTTCCTCCTCCACTGTCATCGAGGACTGGTTATCACGGCGTCTTTCATCAAATATCTTTGCCACAGTTTCATCACGCATTTTAAGCTCTGAACGTGAGAAGAAATCACTGCAATCCCAAAGGAATGGTGCAAAGCCGTAGGCGTCACAGTTGTCAAGGAGGTTGTCAATAAACTTGTCAGTGCCTTTCTTTACGTCACCGCCGTTTGTAAGCACTGCATACTCGCCTATTATTATGCCATAGCCCTGCTCGGAATACTTTGTCATGTTCTTGAAAAGTCTGTTCTGCTCCTCATAGTCTGTCTTTGTTCCCCAATCTGAGCGACCCTTTGTTCCGCAATAATCCCAAGGGGTATAATAATGAACAGAAAGCAGGAGCTTATCCTTTGCGGTATCAGTTGGCATTTGGAACTTGTTTGAGCAGGTCATTGTGATATCGGTATTGTAGCCTGCGATAAGAAGAAAACGCTGTTCGTTGTTTCCGCCTGTTGCACGGACAGTGTCAACAAAGGTCTGATTTATCTTGTTGGCCATTTCATAGCACTCGGCTTTTGAAAGCGAGCCTGAGTTTTTGCACACGTCTGTGTCATTGAGTCTGTCACCAAGCTCTTCGTTTGCACCCTCAAATATAAGTCTGTCGGAGTATTTTTTATATCTGTTCGCTATCTGCGTCCACATGGACTTATACATTTCAAACGCCTTGTCAACGTCGCTCTGCTCGGAAGAGCCGAACATTCCCCACCAGCTTCCGTCCCAGTGGTCGTTTATGATAACATACATATCATTATCCAAAGCGTAGTTTATTATCTCCTCCACTCTGTCGAGATAGGCTTCATTTATGGTGTAATCGCCTTTTTCATACTCCATTGCGTTTGTCCATGCCACAGGCACACGGAGAGAGTCAAAACCGCTTGCTTTCATGCCCTTTATCATTTCTTCCGTTGTGACAGGCTGACCCCAGAGAGTTTCAAAGCTTTCAGGGTCGGTGTCGGCGGAATAGCTTTTGTGGCCGTAGGCTTCCATGGTGTTTCCGAGGTTTGTGCCGTTGCCCAGAAGTCTTGCAAGCTCGGTTGCGGTAAGGTCTTTGTTTATGCTTCCGTCATCAGAGGTCTTTGCGCCCTCCTCTGCCTTTGATGAAGAGCTGTCACTTCCCTTTCCACAGCCTGCAAGCAGTGCAGTACAGCCCATGACCGCCGCAGTAAGAAGTGGGATAAGCCTAAACTTTTCCATGTCATTCCCTCCTATTTCATAAATACAAATTCTTCAAGTTCAAAAAGCGGCTTGTTTTTGAAATAATCTGCTATCCAATCGGCAAGTTCATCTGAAAAAGCTGTAGGCACAAAATAGATAGAATGTCTGCCAGTAAGGGACTTGATTACTCCTGTGTAAACTCCGTCGCCTGTGCCAATATCAACATAGCCTACAGGCTCGCTGTTCTCATAGTCATCAGCATAGATCGCCACCTTTGCGACTGTTCCCATGCCCCTGACTTTCAGGGCTATCTTCATGGTCTTTGAGGAAAAGTCCTCGCCAAAATCAAAATACTTATAGCCTATAACATTACCCTCGGTGATGTTCACGATACTTCTTGTAAAGATATCCTTTTCGGTGATAAAACAGCCACCTTTAAGCACGCAGGCTATATCCGCAGGATAAGGCTTGAAAGGGTCAAGACTGTCTTCAAAGCCAAGCGAGGTCATTTCCACTGTCGGTATCGTTCCGTCAGGAAGTATCTCTATTTTCTCAACGCAGGCACGTCTTGACATTATGGTATTGTTTGTCATTCTGTGATAGAAGATATACCACTGACCGTTTATGTTGCACACTGAGCCGTGGTCATTCCCCCCCGGATAATCAACGCCGTTGTCTATTATATATCCACGATATTTGAACGGACCTTGTGGCTTATCTGAGGTCGCATAGGCAAGCCTGCTTCCTACACATGGGGAATATATAAGATAGTATGTATCTCTGATTTTCCTCGGGGAGCTTGCCTCGAAGAAGCGCTGTTCCTGCGGTGCGTTGTCGCTGTCATCAATGACCGCTCTTTTGTAGCTTCCCTTTTTAATGGTATACATATCCGCAGGGTCTATCTCGTTGAAGTTAGATTCTGTGAAGCCGTAATAAATATACACTCTGCCGTCATCATCAACAAGCACACCTGCATCATTATAAATGCCGTCATCGCCTGCGTCCTCAGGGTCATATTTATACTGAGAAAGGAGCTTGAAAGGACCTTCGGGCTTATCGGACACGCCAACAACGCCCTTTGAGCCGACTATATAGGCATAGAGATAATACCTGCCGTCTTTTTCTATAACGTCCGGAGCGAACAGCTTGCGGTCGGTCATTCCCTCGGTATCGGACTTATGGTCACGGTCATCACGGGTATGGAAGCTATGTCCGTGGCAGACCCAATTGTTAAGGTCATCAAGTGGTGCAGACCAGACTTTCAGTTTATAGTCGCAAAAGTCGCTTTGAGCGGCTCTGTCATGTGAGCCATAAAGATAAACTCTGTCGCCGAAAACTCTCGGCTCGCCGTCAGGGATATACTCCCATGCAGGCAAAATGGGGTTTGGCATGAAAATTTCCTCCTATGTTTTTTTCATAACTTGTTTTATCATAAGATAATTATAAATCATACTATTATTATTTTCAATATCCTAACACGCTGTCAGAGGTGAAAATTTGTGCAAAATGTAAAATCGTGCAGACTGTCCAAAGGTGCAAAAAAGCCCGTTTGCGACGGCTTCCGACCTTGACAAAAGAGGGCAAATCGTGTATAATATTAAGTTGATAGTACCCGTATAAAATTATATTGATATAGGAGTGTTTAATTATGGCAGCTATTTCTAAGACTGTTTCAAAAGCAGGTTATGCTAAATTGCAGGAGGAACTTGAATACCTTATTACAGTAAAAAGACGTGAAGTTGCTCAGAAGCTTAAAGAAGCACGTTCTTTCGGAGACCTTTCCGAGAATGCTGAGTACGACGAGGCTAAGAACGAGCAGGCTATCCTTGAATCAAAGATCAATGAGTTAGAGCTTCTCATTTCAAACGCAACTGTCGTTGAGGACGATGATATTTCTGTAAACGAGATAGGCGTAGGCTCTATCATAAAGATAAAGGATATCGAGCTTGACGAGATCGAGGATCTTCAGATAGTAGGTTCAACTGAGTCTGACCCTGACAACGGCAAGATCTCTGACGAGTCACCTATAGGCAAGGCTGCACTCAAGCACAAGGTAGGCGACATTTTCGAGGCTGAAACACCTGCCGGTCTGCTGAAATTCGAGGTCATCGACATTTCAAAGTAACAGACCACTTACAAAACACACGGAAAGGAAAATATAAATGAGCGAGGAAAACCGCACAAACGCTCCTGAGGAAGAGCTTACTCAGGAGGACATAAACAGCTTAAAGAAGATAAGAATGGACAAGCTTGAAGAGCTGAAAGCCAAGGGCAAGAATCCATTTGAGATAACAAAGTATGACGTTACAGCAAGCTGTGCCGAAGCTAAAGCACAGTATGAAAAGCTTGAGGCTGAGCTTAAGGAGCAGGCAGGCGAAGACGAAGAAAAGCTCAAGGAGCTTCTCGAGGCAAACCGCATAACAGTAAGCGTTGCAGGCAGAGTAATGTCAAGACGTCTTATGGGCAAGGCAAGCTTTTTCGACCTGAGAGATAAGAGCGACAAGGTTCAGGTCTATCTGAGAATGAACGAGATCGGCAAGGAAGAATTTGACGATTACAAGAAGGGCGATATCGGTGATATCGTTGGCATTGAGGGCTTTGTATTCAGAACAAAAATGGGCGAGATTTCAATTCACGCTCAGAAGTTCGTACTGCTTTCAAAGTCGCTTCTGCCGTTGCCTGAGAAGTGGCATGGTCTGAAGGATCAGGACACTAGATACAGACAGAGATACACAGACCTTATATGCAATCCTGAGGTAAAGGACACATTTATAAAGAGGTCGCAGATAATCTCATCTATCAGAAGATATCTTGACGGACAGGGCTTCATGGAAGTTGAAACTCCAATGCTGGTATCTAACGCAGGCGGAGCTGCCGCAAGACCATTTGAGACACACTACAACGCACTTGACGAGGACGTTAAGCTTAGAATTTCTTTGGAGCTTTATCTGAAAAGACTTATTGTCGGCGGACTTGAAAGAGTATACGAGATAGGCAGAGTATTCAGAAACGAGGGTGTTGACGCAAGACACAATCCTGAGTTCACTCTTATGGAGCTTTATCAGGCATACACAGATTACTACGGCATGATGGATCTGACAGAGAATATGTTCAGGCACGTTGCACAGGAGGTATGCGGCACAACTTGCGTACCATACGGTGACGTAATGATCGACCTTGGCAAGCCTTTTGAGAGAATGACAATGATCGACGCAGTAAAGAAGTATTCTGGTGTTGATTTCTCACAGGTAGCCACAACAGAGGAAGCAAAGGCACTTGCAGACGAGCGTCACATTGAATACGAGGCAAGGCACAAGAGGGGCGACATACTCAACCTGTTCTTTGAGGAATATGTTGAGGAGCATCTTATTCAGCCGACATTCATAATGGATCACCCTATTGAGATTTCTCCACTTACAAAGAAGAAGCCAGAAAATCCTGACTATGTAGAGAGATTCGAGCTTTTCATAACAGGCAGAGAGATGTGCAACGCATACTCAGAGCTGAACGATCCGATAGATCAGCGTGAGAGATTTGCGGCACAGGAAGAGGCATTGAAGCAGGGTGACGAGGAAGCAAACCACACAGACGAGGACTTCCTGAGAGCTTTGGAGATAGGTATGCCACCTACAGGCGGAATTGGTTACGGCATTGACAGACTTGTTATGCTGCTGACTAACTCACCGGCTATCAGAGATGTGCTGTTGTTCCCTACAATGAAGACGTTGGAATAAACATAGTAAGATAATTTGTAGAATTAATGGGCAATTCCAATTGGGATTGCCCATTTTCTAAAATGAACAGAAATACAAATTGAAATTTTTAGGAGAAAACGATGAAGAAATGGACAAAAATATTGTTGATAATAGTTATAGTTATTTTACTTTTGTTTGTGGGGATGTCCTATTTTATAGGGACGCAAGTTTTCATGGGGTCTACTCAATTGGTTACTTGTGAAGATACTTCAAAAGTGAAAGATAATTTTTGGGAAAGATATAATATGGATTATGATGTTTTCTGCAGTACATATACTATAGAAAAAGTTGAAATCACTTCAACTTTTGATGAACATATGATACCGGCAGATTACATATATGCTCTTGGTGAAGAAGGAGATAAGAATAATCCAACAGTTATTTTAGTGCATGGTCTTGGTGGAAATCGTTATACCAATTATCCTTTAGCAGAAATGTTTTTGCAGAAAGGATATAATGTATTGACTTATGACCAGAGAAGTAGCAACGAAAATACAGCTCAATATACTACATTTGGATACTGGGAAAAATATGATTTGATTGATTACATTGATTATGTCTATAGCCATGCACCGGAGCAAGTGATAGGAATATGGGGTACATCGTTTGGTGGAGCAACTGCAGGATTAGCAATGGGAGATAAGGATGTTGAAAACAAAGTGGATTTTCTGATTCTAGACTGTCCGGTTAGTGATATGAAATGGATGGTAGAAGAAGAAATGAGAAAGATGGATATTGGATTGCCTATATCTTACATGACATTCTGTGGCAACATTATCAACAAAATGAAATTGGGATTTAGTTATGAAGATGCAAATGTATGTGACAAAATTGCAGATATTGAAATTCCGGTTTTGGTAATAAACAGTGAAGCAGATACATTAACCCCACAGTTTATGGGACAAGAAATATATGATTCAATAAAAAATGAAGAAATTAAAATGATTTGGACGGTAACTGATAGTGAACATACAGAAATATGGTTAGATTACAACCAAGAATATCGAGAAAAGGTTCAAGAATTATTGGATCTTACTAAATAATAGAAATAGGGAAAGTAAGCTTCCAGTTTGTCAACTTGCCCTTTGAGAGAGGAGAAATCCCTTTCTCAAAGGGTATTTTTATATTGTGCAGTTTGTATGAGGTTTCTTGTGTTTCATATTATCACATAAAAACCGCAAAGACATCACCGCTCTTACTTCTCCTCAAACATCCACTCGACCGCCTTTTCAGCATACTCACTCCAAAACATCATATCGTGGTTGCCTTTGCTTTCAAAATACTCGTGAGAAACGTTTCTGCTTTCAAGAAATTTGTGAAGATCACGGTTGTTTTCAAGCAGGAAATCTTCTGTACCGCAGCACATAAATATATCTGGGATATTTTTGCCCTCTCGCTGAAGTTTGTCTATAAGAAATTCGGGATTGTTCCTGCTGTTCAGCACCTCAGACGTTTCGCCGAAACATTCTCTGTAATATTCATAATTCGCTGTGGCATTGCCCTGCCCCTCTGACATTCCTGCAACTTCGTGTACGATAAGAGCCGAAGATAATGCAGCAACCTTGCCAAAGGTTTCTGGATATGCAAATGCTGTATGAAGTGCACCAAATCCGCCCATTGAAAGACCCATAATGTATGTTTCACTGCCGTCTTTCGCAAGTCTGAAAACTCGTCTTACATAGTCCACAAGCTCCTCGCCGACGAATTTGCAGAACTGATGACCAGTCGAGCGTCCGTCCAGCCAAAAAGAATTTTCGCCCGAGGGGATAACTACTGCAAAATTATACTTGTCCGAAAGATATTCAGGCACCCAGTTTTCTGCGTCGCCTGTAAAACCGTGCAGCAAGAAAAGCGTTTTGGTGCTGTTTTCCGAGTATTTCGTATCTGTCTGCCCCCAGTCCTGCCTTATGTCACATGGCAGGTACATTTTAAACGTGGTATATCTCCGCAGGCAATTTGAATAAAATCTGATCGTTAAGTTTGACATAGCTTTTCCTCCTGTTTTTTTATATAATTATACTACATAAAATCAGGTTTGTCTAAGGGGACAGCGAAAATTTTTTTCAATTTCCCTCACAAAATCATTTATCCCTATAAAAATAAAAATCACATCTGTCAAAGCCTCGTCCCAACGTACCTTGCCGCTTTTGACCTTTATAATACAATACTAACCGAAATGTGCCCTACATATCCTCCCTCATCATATCATTCTCACTCTTTATAAACATAAGCACAAAGCATATAAGCAGCAATGCACAAGATATCCATATAAACTCATTGCCTATGTATAATGAATATGCTCCGCCTATTCCTGCACCGCAGGCAAATACGAATATCGTAAGAAAATATTGCAGCGATTTCCTAAGCAGCGACTTGTCCCCTATCCTCATGTATGCACTTATGGATTCCATTGCACTTCTCATATTTCCTATGCACATCGTGCTTGCGTATGGATAACTATTTACTTTCCTGAACGATTGCACCTGCATTGCACAGGCACATGATGAAAGTGCATTCGCAACAAAATCGTATGAACCGCCAAGCGGTATAAACCCCACAATGCAAAGCAGCACCATTTCCGTGAAAACTATTATCTGCCGCCAATGTATAAATCCCACGTCCTTGAAACGTGCGTGCAGACGCTCGGCTATGAAAATTCCCATTGCAAACGCCAGCACAGGTATAAGATAGTGCAACGCCCTGTGCCAGTTGCCTTTTGCGACATATGTGCTCATAAGCACAATGTTTCCCGTCTGTGCATTTGAAAAAACTTCACCTCGCACAAAATACGAATATGCGTCCTGCAAGCCCCCTGATATGGTCAGAAGTATCATGAGCATATTGGTTTCAGACATTTGTTTTCTTGATCGTAACATCATTTTATCATATTCCTTCATAAAAAATTAACAAGAAAAATATTTTTATGCACTTTAATTTTCTCCTTTTTCCATTATAATTATCTCAGATATATAAGTCAAATATATAATTGATATGTAAGATATAAAATATTGATATAGCAAGAAAGTGATAAAGTGAATATAAATTACGAATATTATAAGATATTTTATTATGCCGCAAAGAACCGCAGCTTTTCAAGAACGGCAAAAGTGCTGCTCACAAACCAGCCTAATATCACAAGGGTGATAAAAATACTCGAAGGAGAACTTGGCTGTACGCTTTTCAATCGAATGAAAAACGGCGTCACGCTTACCCCTGAGGGAGAGATACTTTACGAGCACATCTCAAAGGCGGTGGAACTTATTACAGAGGGCGAAGATGAGATCTCAAAAGCCAACGACCTGCAAAGCGGAACTGTCACCATAAGTGTGACGGAGACCGCACTTCACGGCGTTATGCTGCCACTTCTCAATGAGTTCCATGAAAGATATCCGGGAATAAAAATAAAGCTGCTGAACCATTCAACCCCTCAGGCACTGACTGCTCTCAAAAGCGGCATTGCAAACCTCGCTGTGGTAACAACGCCGATAAGCACAGAGGGCTCGCTGAATTTTCATAAGCTCAGAGAGTTCCGTGAACTTATCATATGCAGCACAAAGCTAAAGGATCTTGCAAAGCGAACGCTCACTCTTGAGGAACTTTGCAGCCACCCTATAATATCACTTAACCGAAACACAAGGACATATGATTTCTATTCCGATTTCTTTTTCCAGCATGGAATAGATTTTCAGCCGGATATAGAGGTCGCAACTGCCGATCAGATAATGCCGCTTGTGAAAAGCAACCTTGGCATAGGTCTTATACCTGAACCAATGGCACAAAGCGGCGATGTTTATATTCTGAAAACTGATGAAGAGTTTCCAAAGAGGAGCATCGTTCTTGCAGAAAATGCAGACAAAAAACTCAATGCCGCCGCTACAGAGATACAAAAAATGATACTGAAAAAGTGCAATATGTTTGCAAATGCTGAGATATGACATACATGAAAGGAGATAATAATATGCCTACAGTTTTGCCAAAAGAAAACGAAGTCGAACAGTTTTTTTCAAGGATAATGGCATCGGAAGGAGCTTGCGAAAGGCTCAGCAACGTGCTTTACGATCACCTTAGCGACGACGATATGCAGACCGATCCTGACCCAGAACATCTTGTGCAGGTGCTTTTGACCGCATATACGAACGGTGATATAAGTGCGCTTCTGCTGGAGCTTTGTGGAAGAAGTCTTTTCGATCTGCTGAGAGAGGCATACCTTATACCAAAGCGTTTTCACGGAAAAGCCGGAAAAAATCCTGAACTCCTTACGACCCCTGAAGGCGATGTCATTGAAGAAAAGAAAAAGCTTGTCACAAAGCATGAGTTCGAGAAATTTCGTGATGTGTACAAAAACCACAGCTGTGCACCACGTTCAAAGCTTTATCTTGCAGACGGATATGACCTTATGAGGGTCTATACCGACGGAATGAACATTAAGGAAAAGCGTGTTGACAAAAGACGTGGCGTGCTTATACTTTACGCCCTGCCTGACACTGTAAAGCTTGGACTTTCCGAGGCTCAGACCTATAATGTTATATGGAATACTTTCCACAAGATACAGCAGACTGCCCCGACAGCAATGGTCTATTACGGACAGGAAACAGGCGAAAAGGCTGGAAAATCATTTGATGAGATCGGCGTTTTACTGCCTGTTCATCAGTTTGAAAAGAAAATGCTCATGCACCTCAGCGAGATAGACGGCATTGTGCTTGCCTGCCGTGAGGAAATGATGAAAAAAGCAGGCTCAGACAGCCTTGATCTTTAAAAACGGAAGTGATACTGAATGTCACAAACTATAGTTAAGAAAAATCACATGGATATCCCATGGCACGATTTCACAGACGCCGAAAAGGACGAGCCAGTATCAAAGGCGAGCCTAAAAGAAAAAGCCTCTGTTATAGGCAGGGTGGGAATGATGTTTCTCTCCTGCGGAACGGGAGCGTGGCGTGTGAGAAGTTCCATGAACACCATGTCGGAATGTATGGGACTGACCTGCACAGCAGATATCGGGCTTATGTCCATAAACTACACCTGTTTTGACGGCGAGGCTTGCTTTTCGCAGTCTCTTTGCCTTACTAACACGGGAGTAAACAATTCAAAGCTAACACGTCTTGAAATTTTCATCAACGATTTTGTCAGCCGCTGCGATAGTTTGACTTGCGAACAGGTCCACAATGAACTTGACGATATCGAAAAGATACATGGACTTTACTCGCCGCCTGTTTTGGGCCTTGCGGCGGCGCTTGCCTGCGGAGCGTTCACATTCCTGCTAGGCGGTGGACTGACCGAGATGATATGTGCATTTTTCGGTGCAGGCATTGGCAATTATGTGCGGAGCAAATTCACAAAACACCACCTTACCCTTGTGCTTGGAATAGTTGCCTCAGTATCGGCGGCGTGCCTTTCATATGCAGGGCTGTTTGAACTTGCGAAAATACTTTTCAATATAAAAATGCAGCATGAGGCAGGCTACATATGTGCAATGCTTTTTATTATACCTGGTTTTCCGTTCATCACAAGCGGCATAGACCTTTCAAAGCTCGATATGCGTTCGGGCATCGAGCGGCTGACCTACGCCCTCATCATTATAATTGTAGCCACAATGACGGCGTGGTTAATGGCACTTATCCTGCACCTTACGCCAATGGACTTTTTGCCTCTGCACCTTACCTTATGGCAGTTCATACTGTTCAGACTTGCGGCAAGTTTCTGCGGGGTTTTCGGATTTTCCGTTATGTTCAACAGCCCTGTCAAGCTTGCAGCCTCTGCGGCAGTTATAGGTGCACTTGCAAACACTCTGAGATTGGAACTTGTTGACCTTGTTTCATTTCCTCCGGCAGCTGCTGCGTTTGTGGGGGCATTCACCGCAGGCATACTCGCCTCGCTGCTGAAAAAGTATGTGGGCTATCCGAGAATATCCATAACCGTTCCGTCCATAGTCATAATGGTTCCGGGATTATATCTTTACAAAGCTTTCTATAATTTGGGCGTCATGTCCCTTGAAACATCTGCGTCATGGCTTGCGTCTGCTCTGCTGATAATACTAGCTCTGCCTTTGGGGCTTATCTTCGCTAGGATAATTACGGACAGGTCATTTAGGTGTTGTACCTAAAATCTTAGTCATAGTCTAAAGCTATACCGAACCCACATAAAAAAACTATATTGATATACACTTTCCTATTAAGACTATTCTCCAATACCTATAACTGGCGTCAGCGGCATTTGTCAGCAAAAGCGAAGTGCTGAGGTGTTTTAAGAACATAACAGGACAGTCGCCGTTTGAATATCTAAAAAATTATCGTCTGCGTAATGCGGCATATATGATAAAAAACACATCTGACTCGATAAATACTATCTGTGTGCTTTGCGGTTTTGACGATCACAGCTATTTTTCAAAAGCCTTTAAAGAAGCCTACGGGTGCAGTCCCAGAGATTTTAGAAAGTAGAATATACGGGACAATATCTCACAGATTTATCCGTCTGCCGTGTAGACATTACATTTTCCTGTTTATAGGACTACGATAAAACTATTATCAAACAAAAGACGTTTCATTTTATCCAAATGGAACGTCTGTTGCATTTATGCTTTTTCTTGTATGAAAAAAGAGTCAATTATTCTCCTCCCAATAATCCTCTGCATCCTCGTAGTCATAGAAATCATCATAGTGATCCTCATAGAGATCCTCTGGGTCGTCATAATCATGACCATCATACTCAGCAGATTTACTGGTTGAGGTTTTATTGGTATTCTTACGGGTAGCTCTGTTAGCTGAACTACTTGCTGTAGTGGTTTTCGGACGTGATGTTGTAGCAGTTGTGAATACTGGAGTATAGCTGTTCTTATTATTGTAATACTTAGGGTCATGTATCAAACAGTAGCAACTGCCTTCTTCAGGAGTATTGTCGCAGCCTGAGTGTGCGCATTTGGGGCGCAGGGCATCATAGATCATGGCTATCCCTATGATGATCAACACGGCGACAACGATTCCTTTGAGATTGAACGAACTATGCTGAGAGCTGTTTTCTGTTGTCAGCTTGTAGCCTATATAATCGTCAAGCATTTCCTTGTTTCTGTTGTATTTTTCAGATTCCATAATCACACCTCCAAACTGTATTTCTAATATTATACCATATTTTTTAAGATTTGTGGTAACAATTTTTGGACAATTGAATATTCTGTCCCTTTTATTATTTTTTAGTGGCAAAGTCGGGTAGTGTGCGGAATATTTTACGGTTACTTTTGCTCAACTCCCCTTAATTTTATCCCCATTATACAGCTTGAAGCGAACTCTATGCCAATGGGTAAAAATTTTTTTCAAACCTCCCCAATTTTACCCCTAAGTATGCTATAATAGAATAGACAAGAAACCCGACCCCAAACCCAGCGAGGTGCTTTTATGACATATGCAATATCTGATATCCACGGCTGTTATGAGGAGTATATTAAGCTTCTCGAAAAAATAGGCTTCTCTGAGTACGATACCCTCTATATCCTAGGTGACATCTGCGACAGGGGCGAAAAGCCTATGGAGATCTATAATGATATCATGGCTCGGGATAATGTTATCCCGCTGTTCGGCAACCACGAACACCTTGCCTATATCAATCTCCGCCACCTTATAAAAGATGATGCGAGCAAGCTTACGAAAGACGAACGGCTAGACCTGATAGATTGGCTCACCAGCGGAGGCAAACCCACTTTCAGCGAATTTATCTCCCTCTCCAAAGCCGACCGCATGGACTTTATGGAGTTTCTCAAAAGCTTCTCAATGTATGAGGATATTACCATAAACGGCAAACGTTTTGTCCTCACCCATGCAGGTCTTGGGGGCTTTAGCGAGGATAAGCCTCTTGTTGAATATACCCTCCACGAGCTTATCTGGGAACGTGCCGACTATTCAAAACGCTATTTCAGCGACCCGGGTACTTTCCTTGTGACAGGTCACACCCCTACCGCCAACATCCCAAACCACGGCATACCCGAAGCCTACAAAGCCAACGGACACATAGCCATAGACTGTGGCTGTGCCTCAGGTGGACGGTTGTGCGCATACTGCTTTGAAACAGACAGGGAGTTTTATGTTGACAAAATAAACCAGTCTCTTGAAAATCACTTCAAAATGTGATATACTTGTCCTAATAACATAACCGACGAGGACAAAACGGGGGTTATGCCGTATTAAAGCGTATTTATAGATTATAATTTATGGAGGTAATCATGGCTTTTGATTTTAAGAAAGAGTACAAAGAATTTTATATGCCTAAAAACAAGCCAGAAATTGTAACTGTTCCTAAAGCAAATTATATTGCAATCAGAGGAAAAGGCGACCCAAATGAAGTATGTGGAGCATATCAACAAGCAATTAGTGTACTATATGCCGTTGCTTATACACTGAAAATGAGTTATAAAACAGATCATAAAATTGAAGGATTTTTTGAATATGTAGTTCCACCACTTGAGGGTTTTTGGTGGCAGGACGGCATAGACGGTATAGACTATACTGATAAGGCATCATTCAATTGGATATCTGTTATCCGTTTACCTGAATTTATAACTCAAAAAGACTTTGAATGGGCAGTTGAAACAGCAACTAAAAAGAAAAAGTTAGATTGTTCGTCAGCAGAGCTAATGACAATTGACGAGGGATTATGTGTTCAAATAATGCACTTGGGTTCGTTTGATGATGAACCAGCTACTATTGCTCTAATTGATGAATATCTAGAAAAAAACGGATATGTCAATGACATAACTAAGACAAGGTTACACCATGAAATTTATCTCTCAGATGCAAGGAGAGTTGTCCCTGAAAAATGGAAAACTGTCATTAGGCATCCAATAAAGAAGATATAGAATACTTCCATTTAGTCATTCTTTTCTTAAATAATTATCCACCGATACAGCCCCTCTGTATCGGTATTTTTCTGCCCCAACGCCCCTATCCGCCCCACCTCTATTGACATTTTCCCCTCAATGTGCTATCATAAAAAAAGAACAAGTTAGTTGCAACTATCTCAATAACACCACAGGAGGAAGAAAAATGGATATGAATGAAAAACCAAAGCTCTCAGGCGTGCCTGAAACTATGCTTCAAACTGTTTACGCCCGTGCAAAGGAAACAAAAACAAGGGGCGCAATAAAAGATACAAAAGCCGTGGAGATAATAGATAAGATAAACTATGATTTCTCACTTGCCGATAAGGACTCAGCAATGCACAGCGGCGTTGTTGCAAGAACGATAGTATTAGACGAGCTGACAAAAAAGTATCTTAACAAGTATAAGGGTGCGACCGTTGTGAATATCGCCTGCGGACTTGATACACGCTGTTACAGAATGAACGGCTATTCCCATTGGTATAACCTTGACCTGCCCGAAACTATCGCCGTGAGAGAAAAGCTTCTCCCTGAATCAGGCGAGATATCCCAGATAGCAATGTCCGCCATGGACGATTGGAGCGGAGAAATAACCGAGCACGATGCCCCTGCTATCGTCATCATCGAAGGTCTGACTATGTACCTCTCCGAAAAGGACGTAAAGGAGATTTTTGATGTCATAAACAAACGCTTTGAACACGTCACAGTATTGGTCGAGACAATGAGCCCCACTATGGTAAAGCGTATGAAAGAAAAGTCGATCGAGGGCAGCAAAGCCAAATTCACATGGGGCGTCAAGGACGGCAAAGAGCTTGCAAAGCTTCTCCCGAACTTCCGCCACATTGAAGACCACAGCCTCGTCGAGGGAATGGCGGAGTTTATCCCAATATTCAAACTGCTCAAAAAAATAAAGCCTGTGAGCAATATCTCAAACAAGATAGTAGTAATGGAAAAATAACTTTGACTTCCCACCCCCGCCATGCTATAATCCCAAATTTAGAAGTTCCGCCACGCAAAAAGCCCACCAAACAGCGTATCACCGCCGCAATTCAGATATAATTTTTTATCTCCAACAATATAAAATTCTTTTTTTGCACGGGTAGCAGCAACATTCAGTCAATGTCTGTGTTGATGCGGAATTTGATAAATATTTTTCAGTCACTCCAAAATGTTCTCTAAGCATATTCAGAATGTTTGAATCCATTGTGAGTACAGGCTTTATTTGAGAGCGATACTGCAAAAATAGTCAGCACCTTTAAGCTTCTCAACAAACTTTTGGTCGATTTGTTCCTTGGTAAGTGGAAGCTCATTTACGATATTCTGCACTGCACCATTATTGGAGCTTGCAACAACAATATTATTTTCCGTAATGATCTCTGGAAGTACGCCAATAGATGCGTTGTCAAAATATATTGTCTCTTTTGTTCCCTTGATCGACTTGTCTCTTAGTTTTGCGATATCATAAGCCTGTTTTACAATTTTTCTTATCCATTGCCATTCCCCTATCTTCCGTTCATCACCCAAGCAAACCCCTTAGCTGTCCGCAAAGCAGGCTCTTTAAAATGCCCGCCCTTGTTCCATTCAAGGGCGCATTCGATACCCTGCCCCGTCAGCAAATCATAACTCTCACGGATACAGTTGCCCACCTTTGACATGACCGCATTTTTCGTCCTTTCTTCCTTGTCACCAAGGCTGAGATAAACAGCATCGCATTTTATCTTATTCTCTTTCATATACCCCACAAAATCAGGGAACCACACCGACGGAGAAGCCGCCGCAACGCCTGAAAATTTCTCCGTTTGAAACGCCGCCCACAAGGCAAAAAGCCCTGCCAGAGAATATCCGCCAATGTAATAATTCTTGCTCTTGTCCGAGCAAAGCGTTAATATCTCCGCCAGAGTGTCTTCCGCTCCATTGCCGAAGCCCTCATTGCCAAATACCGCAGGGGCTTCCCATGGTGAAAGCTCCCTGTTCCAATCCTCGACCTTCACCGCAATAAGCTGAAAATCCACACTCGTGAGCTTTTTTATCTCTGCCACCTCGTTTTCTATCTCAGGCAGATCATGGTCGCCCACAGGCTGGATAAGAACAATATCAGCATTTTTGTCGCCATAATAATGGTATGTCATTTTGCCGTCACCTCTGTAATATATCTCACTTCAAGTACCCCTTTACAACGCCAACAAATTCCCCTATATCCGCAAAATAATTAGGATAAGCCTCACTTAGCCTTGCGAAAGAAGAAAACCTGACAAGCACATTGTCCGTCCTATCGTTGCTGCGGTATTTCGTTTATTGACAGTATATCACATTATCCGCAATATTTCAACAGCCCTCAAAGTCAAGCCCTTTTAATCTGTGTAGTACTACAATAATTGTACCACATTACAAAGTAAAATACTTGAAATGACATACGGAATATGGTATAATAACACTATCTAAAAAACTATCGGAGGAAAATTATATGGGATTATTTGATAAACTTCGTGAACCTGTGGTACTAAAAGAGGACAGCAGTGCGAAAAAACAACTTGAGCAGCTGGACTTTTATTCAAAGCTTGCACCGGAAAGTGTCAAGGAACAAATAGAACAGGACAAAAAACTTGTTTACTATGGCATAAAAGGCGAAGAGGCATTGATGTTTGAGCTGAAAAACAGTCATATGCCTATGTATATTCTTCACGATATTTTCTTTGAAGAAAATGGACTTACAACGCAGATAGACTATATAGTAATCACACGAAAAGTGATACTGATAATTGAGTGCAAAAACCTCTATGGAAATATTACTGTTAATAATCAGGGAGATTTCACTAGAACCATTCAATTTGGAAAACGCTATCATAAAGAAGGTATATATAGCCCTATAACACAAAATCAGCGTCATTTGGATATGATAAAAGAAAAGCGTCGAAACACTAAAGGCTTACTCACCAAGGCTATTTTTGAACATTATTTTGACGATACATATAAGTCAGTAGTTGTTTTAGCTAATCCAAAAACCATAATTGACATGAAGTATGCACCTGAGGATATAAAATCCAAGATAGTTAAAGTTGACGGACTTAACAGCTATATAAAAAGACTGAATGACGAAAGCCGAAACGAAAATATGTCAGATAAGCAAATGAAAGAATTGGCTGATTTCTTTCTGCAAAGCAGCATTCCAAATACTACTGACTATACTGCCAAATATCAGCTTGAAGTCAATGAGGAAAAAACAGTTACTGTAAAGGAAGAGCCAATTCAAAACACATATTTTGACAGCATTGAAAATTCACCTGTATATAAAGCATTAAAAGACTATCGCTACAAACAAAGTGTTAAGGAAAAAATCAAGCCATATTTCATTTTTAATAATGCTCAGCTTGAAGAGATAATAAAAACTAATCCTCAAACTTTAGAAGAACTAAAATCAATAAAAGGCTTTGGTGATGCCAAATGCCTAAAATACGGTAAAGACATTCTAATGATATTGGGAGATTATTGATATAACAATAACTAACTTCAGATATATCCACCGATACAGTTTTTATAAGCTGTGTCGGTGTTTTTTTATGTCCAGATGAACTTTTTGCAAACGAGATAGAGTTTTCAAAACCAAGATAGAAAAATAATTTTAAGATGAGCCAAAATGAAAATGAGATACTATTGATTTTAGTTAAGATAAATGCTATAATATTTCATAAATCTAACAGAGGAGAGGACAAAATGCCAATATTTTATATATCGGATATGCACATTGGACACCAAAACGTCCTGCGCCATGACAATAGACCTTTTACTGACATCAACCATATGCAGGCTGTCATGACGGCAAATTGGAACAGCACCGTTTCCGATAGCGACGAAGTTTATATCCTCGGTGACTTTGCATGGAAAAACGCTCAGGGGCTTGAAATGCTCTATCAGCTTAATGGCAAAAAGTATCTTATCCTCGGCAACCACGATAAGCCCACAGAGGAAATGAAAGCCTGCTTTCAGTGGGTAAAAGACTATGCAGTGATAAAAGACGACGAAACGCAGGTGGTGCTTTCTCATTATCCTATCGCCCATTGGTATAATCAATATCGTGGCGCTGTTCACCTCTATGGTCATGTCCATAACACCAAGGACTATCAGGCGTTTTTGCAGTATGCACAAATATGCAAAAACCTTGCCATACCATTTGAAAGCTATAACGTGGGCTGTATGCTCTATTATATGGACTACACCCCCAGAACACTTGATGAAATAAGGAGGAGCGCAAAATGATACTTATAACAGGCGATATCCACGGAAGCCACGATATCCATAAGCTCAGCAACAAAGGCAACCCCGACTTCAAGGATATTTTCAACAGCATGACAAAGGATGATTACGTTATAATTTGCGGAGATTTCGGACTTGTATGGAACAATGATAAGGAAGATATGTGGTGGAGAAGCTGGCTTAACGACAGACCTTTCACCACCCTCTTTGTTGACGGCAATCACGAGAATTTCGACCTCCTGAACGCTTATCCCGTAGAAAACTGGCATGGAGGAAAGATACACCGAATAGCCCCAAGCATTATCCACCTTATGCGAGGACAGCTTTTCGATATCGAGGGCAAAAGCTTTTTCACCATGGGCGGTGCAGAAAGCCATGACAGAGAGTTTCGCACCATAGGCATAAGCATATGGGAGCAGGAGCTTCCTAATAACAAAGAATACGCCCAAGCACTTTCCACCCTTGAAAAGTGCGAATACAAAGCCGACTATGTTATAACTCACTGCGCCCCTACAGATATCGAATATGAGGTAGAGCATGGAAAATGCACGTCCGCTTATAATTTCTACTATTCAGAAAACAGGCTCACAGAGTTTTTTCGTGACCTTGCAGAGAAAATGCAATATGAACGCTGGTTTTGCGGGCATTATCACTGCGACTATGTGAGCAAACTAAACCCGAAGTTTGAGATACTTTATGATAAAATAGTCACACTGCCGTAATAGCCTGACCTATGAGCTTGTAAACAGCGCACCCCTTTGACTTCCCACCCCCGCCATGCTATAATGATAAAAAAAGAGGTGACCCCACATGACCAATAAAGCATATTACCACCTGCCGGGGCTTTTCGAGTTTTATGACCTTTACGCCGCTTTCCTTCCCATATTCCGTGACCATAGAGATTATTTCTATGACTGGTGCGAAATAGGCTCTGTCTATGGCGCACCTGCCGACTGTATATGGGGCGGCGGACGAGCAGGCTTCGGCGAACATTCTCCACGAGAAGTCCTCGACCTTATGAAAGAATATAACATCTCCTCACGGCTGACCTTCAGCAATTCCCTGCTAAGAGAAGAACACCTTTCAGACAAAAAGTGCAACGACCTTTGCAGGCTGTTTTCCCAAAGCCCGCCTCCACAAAATGGTGTGATAATATGCTCCGACCTGCTTCTTTCATATCTGAAAGAGAATTATCCCCACCTCTATTTTGTGTCCTCTACCACAAAAGTCCTCACCGAGTTTTCTCAGCTTGTAAACGAGCTTGATAATGACGATTTTTCCTATGTAGTCCCCGACTTTCGCCTAAACAAAGCCCTGGATAAACTCTCCGATCTCACCGCTGAGCAGAAAAACAAAGTGGAGTTTCTTTGCAACGAGTGCTGTTATATAGGCTGTGCAGACCGAAAAAACTGCTATGAAAACGTCAGCCGCAAAAATCTCGGTGAAAACTGCCCAGACCATGTTTGCAAAGCACCCAATGCCTCAGAGGGCTACCGCTTTTCAAAAGCCATGGAAAGCCCCGCCTTTATCGGCATAGAGGATATCCAAAACACCTATCTCCCCATGGGATTTTCAAACTTCAAAATAGAGGGCAGAAGCCTTGGAAGCGCCTTGATACTTGAATTTCTGCTCTACTATATGACGAGACCCGAACATCAGCTAAAGGTCAGAGAGCAAATTTATCTCGACAGTATGCTGGATCTGTTCTGACTATTCTTCACATTGCATATCTCACATATCGCAAGAAATATGTCACAAAGTTCATGTTACCCATGGCTTACTTGGAAACAAAAATCAAAATAAGTGTAAACAATGCCACTTTTTTGTTGAAACAGCCATTATAATATAGTATAATAACACAGTGCTTTGTCATAAAAAAGTTATAGGAGAATTTACATGAAGAAAATTATCGACATATTTCTGCGTTCTTTGCTCACAGGCGTGGCGATAGCCATAGGCGGAACAGTCTATCTTTCCTGCCCTAACAAATATCTGGGAGCGTTTCTTTTCGGCATAGGACTTTTCGTGATACTGTCTTTCGGCTTTAATCTCTTCACAGGAAAAGTCGGCTACGCAGTGGAAAACAAACCCTCTTATCTCGGTGAGCTTGGCATAATATGGCTCGGCAATTTTGCAGGAGCAGTCATCTCCGCCCTGCTTATTACCCAAACACGCATATCCACCATAAGCGACAAAGCCACAGAGCTTTGCAATATAAAGCTTGGGGATAATATCACAAGCGTTTTTATCCTATCATTTTTCTGCGGAATACTTATGTTCGTTGCCGCAGACGGCTATAAAACTATCCAAAACCCTGTGGGACAGATACTTGCAGTATTTCTCCCCGTTGTGGTCTTTATCCTCAGCGGCTTTGAACACTGCGTCGCTAATATGTATTTCTTTGCCATGGCAGACTTATGGAGCATTAAAGCCTTTGGCTACCTTATCATAATGTCCCTTGGCAACTCCATTGGCGGAATACTTATCCCCTTTATGCGAAAAGGCTTTGTATCAAAAGCATGACGCCTGTTTTTATAGGCTTATATAACATAAAAAAAAAAGATACCGCAGTTCAAAAAGAACTGCGGTAAAAAAATGACTTCTGCTCTCAGGAACACAGTAAAGGGGGTATTATGAAAAAAACAAATAAAACAAAGGAGTCAATAGTAAACATAAGATAACAAATAAAACACAATTTAAACAACTTAGAAGGAGTGTGTAGAAGTCATAAGGCAATACCGCACAAGGCACGCCTGTCGGCTTTGTACGCAATCTGCTTGCAGATTTTCCGCCATATCGCACCAAAGCTCTCAAGCTGGTTTACCAGCTTTGAATACGCTAGTATTCCTGCGTCGCTTTAGCACAATCTGACGAAAAATCTGACGGCGCATCTTGCGCACAATCCTTGTGCGGTATTGCCTTGATTCGTTCCTGATGTATGTATTATATCACACTAAAAACCATTTGTGGTAACTTTTTTTGGACAGTTGCGACTTTTTTCAAAAAAATCTGCACTCTGAAAATCCCAAAGCTTTCAGAGTGCAGAATTATCTTTTTCTGTAGAGGCGAACAGCGTTTGCCCCTTCCCACGTCTATTTGAATTGTCGCCTGTCTATCAAATAATATCCGCCCTGCGTTTACCTATCTGTGCAAACTCTTTGCGCCTTGTGATAAAGTAAGCCACTGTTACCGCAGTGCCTGTTATCACCCAGGAAACAGGGTAAACTATCATGAGCATAAGATAGCTTCTGTGAGCCGCATAAATCGTGTTCACCCACACAAGCCTGAACACGCAGGTGCCAAGCACAGTTATGACCGCAGGTGTCATAGAGTGACCCATTCCCCTAAGACAGCCGCCCGATATTTCGTAAACGCCCGTAAGAAGCTCCAGAAGGCAAACGCTCCACATTCTTATCATTGCGTAGTGTATAACGTTCTCGTCCGTTGAGAAGATCTGTATAAAAAGGTGTCTGCCAATAAGGAATATCAGACTCAGCCCAAGACAGCTTGCAAGCCCGATAAAGGTGCAAAGCCTGTATATCTTTTTACAGCGTTCCTTATCCTGAGCCGCAAAATTCTGACTTGTAAAGGTGGTCGCAGTCTGAGCGAAAGCGTTTATCACAAAATATGCCATGAACTCAAAATTCTGTTCCGCTGTGCTTCCAGCGATACCGTCTGAACCGAAGCTGTTTATCGCCGCCTGTATCACAACGTTTGACAGTGAGAAAACCATGCTCTGCAAACCAGCCGGCAAGCCTATCTTTATGATACCAAGGAGATATTCCCAGCGTATCCTGAGCTTTCTGAAATCAAGTCTCAGCATCTCCTCCTCGTGGTTAAGAAAGTAAAGTATCATGCAGGCACTGAAAAAGTTTGATATAACAGTTGCCGTTGCAACGCCTGCCACGCCCATTTTGAACACGATCACGAACACAAGGTTCAGAATAACATTTATAACGCCTGCGGTGATAAGAGCGTAAAGAGGTCTGGTGCTGTCGCCCTTGCTCCTAAGCACTGCCGAACCAAAGTCATATATCTCGATAAAAGGCATTGCAAAGAAGAATATCCTGAGATACAGCGTTGCAAGCTTTAAAACATCGTCAGGCACATTCATCATGCCAAGGAGTATCGGCGCAAGTATCTCGCCTACACCCAGTATGATAAATCCGCTTATGACCGCCAAAAGCACCACCGTATGTACAGCCTCGTTTGCCTTATCTTTTCTCCCCTGACCTATAAGCCTGGCCACCACAACGTTTGCACCGACAGAAAGCCCCAGAAAAAGGCTTACAATAAGGTTCACCAATGAAGAATTGCTTCCAACCGCCGCCATGGCTTTGTCGCTGTCAAATCTGCCCACCACCGCAAGGTCAGCAGAGTTAAAAAGCTGTTGCAAAATACTTGACAATGCAAGGGGCAGTGCAAAAATAACGATCTTGCCCACAAGCGGACCGTTTAACATATCTATTTTCTTATTTTTCATACCAGATCTTCTCTCATCTTTCAACTAACTATTTCTCATACCTAATATTATATCACACCATCAAAGCTATTTCAATACCCGAATTTGCACATAAGCACACACAGAGATGTGTAAAAATCTAAACATTACGACCATTTGTACAATTTTTTGAACTCTTTGCCTGTTGACAAAGGCATGAAATGGTGTTATAATAATATTCCACGGGAGGTGAGCAGTATGGCGATAGACAAAAAAGGCACAAAGCAGATTGCCGATAACCGAAAGGCACGTCACGATTATTTCGTGCTTGAGCAGATCGAGTGCGGTATCGAGCTTGTGGGAACAGAGGTCAAGTCTATAAGGAATGGCGGCGTCAATCTGAAAGACAGTTGGTGTTCTATCGAGGACGGAGAGATGTGGGTCAAGGGTATGCACATATCCCCTTATGAACACGGCAATATTTTCAACCGTGATCCACGCCGGGAGAGAAAGCTGCTGCTCCACAAACGTGAGATACTGAGGCTGTTCGGAAAGGTACAGCAGGAGGGTCTTACGCTTATCCCGATGTCGCTATATTTCAAAGGCAGCAGAGTCAAGCTTGCACTTGGGCTTTGCAAAGGTAAAAAGCTTTATGACAAGCGTGACGACATGGCAAAGAAAGCCGCACAGCGTGACATAGAGCGTGCCATGAAAGAGCGAAACTAACATGGGGGTGTAAAGGTTTCGACGGGGGTTTTGAAGCACGATAAGCGAGTAGAGGAGCGCACACTCTTTAAACGGCGTACGTTTTAAAATTAGACGACAACGATAATTTTGAATTAGCTGCTGCTTAAGTCAGCGCTCGTCTTGCCTTAGAGTACCACGGCTTTGGTAAAGGCGTCGATCAGTGGTGAACGTTACAAAGCGACGGCTGTAGCCTTGTGATGTATCACAGCCTACCAAACACACAGGCGTGTCTGTTTGCCTTTGTGCAAGGGAATGGGAGTTTTCCGCAATAACAGAATACACTCGTAGAAGTTCGTGGGGATAGGCTTTCGGACAGGAGTTCGATTCTCCTCACCTCCACCAGCAGGGGCGTGCCCCTGCACCCAATCCGCTTTACTTTATGTAAGGCGGATTTTTTATTGCCGCTCATCAATTTTATCTAAAACCCAACCATTGTTTCGCCGTGGCGGGCATTTCCCATCAAGTGTTTTTGTAAACACACAAAGTCACCGCTGTGATAATTTGTGTGTCACTTTTACAAATTCAGGGGCGTGCCCCTGCACCCGATCCGCTTTACTTTATGTAAGGCGGTTTTTTTATTGCCGCTCATGGATCATTATTTATAAACCCAACTTTGTTATTTCACCATGGCAGACGCTGATATAATAAAAAAAGAGTGCATTACCACCTCAGATAATGCACTCTTATATTTTACTCTATTTTTCCTCCAGCCCGCTGAGCGAAAGCCTGCTCTCCATTTTCTGAACAGTCTTGCTCTCCTGCTTTGCGATCTTTGCTTCAAACCAGAAGGTCGAGCCTTTGCCCTCCTCCGATTGAACGCCGTATGCAAAGCCGTGGGCTTTGAGTATCTCCTGACAAATGGAAAGTCCAAGTCCTGTGCCTACCACGTCACGCTTTACCTTTGCGTCACGATAGTATCTGTCAAATATCTTAGGCAGAAGTTCCTTGGAAATGCCCTTTCCGTTGTCTGTTACTTCAATACGAACCACATCAGCCTTGTTTATCTGCTTGATACGAATGACCTTATTGTCACCCGTGTAGTTTATAGCGTTGTTTATAAAGTTGTAAATTACCTGATCAAGCTTTGCAATATCCGCCGTTATTATCCTGTCCTCATCAGGGATATACTTGATATCATAACCGTTTTGCTCTATGAGTATCTGATACCTCGTCATGCAGTCATTGAGCTTGTCAACAATAGAGAAGTCCGTGAGTTTAAGCTCCGCATTGCCCGACTCCAGCTTTGAAAGCTCCAGCAGATTATTTACCAGACTTGAAAGCCTGTCAGCCTCGTCGATAATGACTTGGATATGCTCCTGCCTCTTCACAGGATTATCCCCCGACAAGTCCCTTATCATTTCCGCATAAGCCTTCACCATAGTGAGCGGTGTTCTCAGGTCGTGAGATATGTTCGCAATAAGGTCTTTCCTAAGCTCCGATACCTTTTGTATCTCGTCCTTGGCATTGTTAAGCACCGTGGAAAGCTCCTCTATCTCACAATAGCCATGACCATTGAACTCCACCGTATAATCCCCTTCACCGAATTTCTTCGCCGTGTTCGTAATGTCAACGATAGGCTTTGAAAGTCGCTTTGAGATATACATAGTTACAATAAAAGCAAGCTCAAAAAGTATGATAGTGATATAAATGAGCTGTTCTCTTATAATGCTTACAGTAGAATCTATAGGCTCTATTGAGCTTTCAATAAAAAGATACGCCTGCTTATCCGAATCATCAGTGTAGATAGACGTGCAGTAAAATATCTCCTTGCTCTTGAAATTCTCATTCTGAGCAATTTTCGTGATGTAGTTATCGTCAGACTGCTTTAGCTGAGATATCATCTTGAAAAGTCCGATGCCATAGCCCTTGTTTATGACCTTGTTAAGATGCGAATATGCTCCCATGTTGTTTTCCATCACAATAGGATTGCCCATTTCGTCCGTTATAACAATGCAAAGGCTGTTGTCAAAAGCCAGCGAGCGGTTCGTTACCTCCTGCTGGTCAGTGCCATATGCTTGGATTATCTGATTTGCAGCGTCTGTGATATCTCTTATCTTCGCCGACTGATAATATCTTTCCAAGAAAAAATACTGAAAAAGCCAAATAAGAATAAGAATAAAAGCCGTGAAGAAGATAAAATACATCCACACATATGACCGCAGACTTCTTTTCGCCTTTATCTCCGCCGTCTTATTGCTGACTTTTTCCTTGACTTCTGCAAGCTTACTGGATCTTTTCAAACTTATATCCCATTCCTCTCAGAGTAACAATAAGATTGCGGTATTTTCCAAGGCTGTTTCTCAGCATTTTTATGTGAGTGTCCACAGTTCTGTCGTCACCGTAAAAATCAAAGCCCCATACCTCTTCAAGAAGCTTCTCTCTTGAAAGCGCAATGTTCATGTTCTTCACCAGATAGAAAAGCAGGTCATACTCTTTCGGAGTCATGGAAACCTTCTCCCCGTCTATCTTTACCTCACGGGCTGTAAAGTTTATCTCTAATCCCTCGTATCTTATAACGTCCTCAGTGCGCTGAGAAGCTGACGCACGGTTAAGCACCGCCCTTATCCTTGCCATAAGCTCCTTTGGCGAGAACGGTTTTACTACATAATCGTCAACGCCTATCTCAAAGCCGAAAAGCTTGTCATACTCCTCGCCCCTTGCGGAAAGCATTATAACAGGTATCTGCTTTATTTTTCTTATCTCCTTGCAAGCGGAATAGCCGTCAAGCTTCGGCATCATAACGTCCATTATGATGATATCGAAATCCTGATTTTTCACCATTTCCACAGCCTGCATACCGTCCTCAGCCTGAGCTACTTCATATCCCTCAAACTCGGCATACTCTTTGATTATCTCTCTTATTTTAATTTCGTCATCGACTACAAGAATTTTTGCCATAGTTATTCCCTCCTATTCAGGCAACACCGCACAAGAACCGCCTATTGGCTTTGCACGCAATCCTTTTGTGTTGCTGCCTTAATTCATATTCTTTGCTTATATAATAACCTATTATTGTGTAAAATTTGTGACGGTTTATAGAATATTCTAAGCCATACCGCACCAATTCACAAGAAAACTACTGCCCGCCAACCAAAATGGTATGACGGGCAGAGCTTATATAGGAATTTGTTATGGAAATGTCAGAAAATCAGCAATGTCCCATCATAATGAGAGCCATAAGACAAAAACCTGTTACGATACAACTCATTGCACCCATGATGTTGTCAATTTTTTCTGCTGTAAGCTTTTTCATAGTGATTACCTCCTTATGGTCTAAAATAAACTATTCTGTTCTCAGTGCGATAACAGGGTCTTTCTTTGCCGCCACTCTTGACGGGAACAGACCTGCGATAAGCGTCAGGCAAACGCTTATTGCAATGAGTACAACTGCCGCACTGACAGGTATTGAAGCTCTTATCGGCACGTCCGTAAGATGTGCGATTATCATGTTTATCGGTATTGTGAGCAGATAGGAGATAATTATTCCCAATGCACCTGCCACAAATCCCACGATAACTGTTTCGGCATTGAACACTCTTGATATATCCCTCTTTGAAGCACCTATACTTCTCAGAATACCTATCTCCTTTGTTCTTTCCAAAACTGAGATGTAGGTTATAATGCCTATCATGATAGATGATACCACAAGTGAAATTGCAACAAATGCAATAAGAACGTAGCCGATAGCGTTTATGATAGAGGTGATAGAACTCATCATAAGACCAACATAATCGGTGTATTCTATCTTGTCCTCTTCGCCGACACTGTCGTTGTAATCGTCGATAATATCTATTATCTTTTCCTTTGAAGCAAAGTCCACAGGATAGATATTTATGCTGTCAGGGTCTTCAACAACTGAATAACCAAGAGTTTTCATGTTGTTGTCATAGTTTGAAGTGGAATATTTTCCGCTGTTTGCAAGCTGATCCGCATTTGTGTCGGACTGTTCTTTGAGCATTTGCTTCATAAGCTCCAGTTGCTCGTCAGAAAGTGAAGCTATATACTTCTTCTGAGTTTCGGTAAGCGATGACATGTCACCGCCCTGAATTGCTGACATATCCATTGAACCCATGGCATTCATGCCCATATCTGCAAGCTCGCCTGTATCGGAAGCACCACTCTGCTCCATAAGAGCCTTATACTGCTCCTCGGTCATTCCCTCAGGTATCTCCATAGAGCTGTCGCCTGCCACCAAACCAGCCTTCTTGTCTGTGTCGGAGCTGTCTGCTGTTTTGTCAGCCTTGCTTTCTGTATCGGCTGTGCTGTCGGAAACGGTTTCTGAACTGCTGTCTGTATCTGCCACATTCTCGTCCGTTTTGAACTTAAGTCCTGTGAAAACATCTATGTCAGGATTTGCTATCTGCTCTTTTACTATCTCGCTGTTATCTACTTCGTCGATAAGATATGTCATAAGGTCATGACGATAGCCTATCGCACCGCTTATGGAAGCAGAAGAAGCGTCCTCGTCAGGTCGCAGGATACCGACTACACTTATTTCTGTGCCGTTTGCAACAGCCTTTTTCATGTAGCTCTCATCGCCTGTCATATCTTCCCACACACCGTCTTTTTTCTTATAGAGATAAGGAGTAGGAACGACCTTGAATTTCAGGTCAAGAAGCTCATCATAGGTGTAAACGTGCTGTTCGCTGTCAACGGATATATCCTCTCCTGCCATGGCACGTCTTACTATGCCGTTAAGTGAGCTTGGGTCGAGAAGTCCGAGAGAATAAAGCACATAGTCGTTTATCTCGTTGTTCTTATCAACTACAAGCACAACTTCGTTATACTTTTCAGGCAAACGTCCTGCGATAACGTCATACTGCTTGTCGATAAGCTCCTCATTATCTATCATTTCGCTCCATACATCAGTACCCATGCCACCCATTGAGCCGCTCATGGACATTGCTTCCATCTGAGTTGAGGACATATATCCCATATCTTCAAGAAGCGTTGACGGATTGACCTGCATTACACCGCTGTCGCTCTCCGTAAAAACGTTAAGTGTAGTGGCGTATGTGTACTGAACGTCGCTTGTAAGGTCCTTCAGGTCGCTGTTATCGTCAAGATATTTCTTGAACTTCTCCAGATTGTTGACCTTTGTTTCTTCCATGAGAGTGTTTATCATCTCACCCATGGCATTCTGAGAATAGACCTTGTCTTTATCGTGGTTTGCTGAATCCTCATGGTTTTTCGCCATGGTGTTCATTATCTCGCCTATACTTGCGGTGGTCTTTGTTATCTGAAGCGGATAGCTTGAAAGGGTATCAGACTGCACCTGATCTATATAAAGCTGAACGCCGTTTGAGATAGAAAGAATAAGTGCGATACCGATTATACCAATAGAGCCTGCAAAAGAGGTAAGAAGCGTTCTTGCCTTTTTTGTCATAAGATTGTTTCGGCTCAAAGACAGCGCAGTGAGGAAGCTCATGGAAGTTTTAAGCTTTTTGCGCTCTTTCTTCGCCGCCTTTTTGTCAGCCTTTGTAGGCTCTTTTTCAGGCTTTTTGATAGGCTCAACAACATTCTTGTCAAGAGGGTCGGAATCGTCTATGACCTTTCCGTCAAGAAGTTTGATTATCCTTGAAGAATATTTCATTGCAAGCTCAGGATTGTGCGTTACCATTATAATAAGCTTGTCCTTTGAAATGCTCTTCAAAAGCTCCATTATCTGCACGCTTGTTTCAGTATCAAGCGCACCTGTAGGCTCGTCTGCAAGCAGAATGTCAGGCTCATTCACAAGCGCTCTTGCAATTGCAACTCTCTGCATCTGACCGCCTGACATCTGATTAGGCTTTTTGTGGAGCTGGTCGCCAAGACCCACCTGCTCGAGAGCCTTGACGGCTCTTTCACGTCTTTCTGACTTTGAAACACCTGATAGGGTCAAAGCAAGCTCAACGTTTGAAAGCACTGTCTGGTGCGGTATAAGGTTATAGCTCTGGAACACGAAACCTATGGAATGGTTTCTGTAGGAATCCCAGTCGCAATCCTTGAAATCCTTGGTAGATTTGCCGTTAATGTTAAGGTCACCGCTGGTATATCTGTCAAGACCGCCGATAATGTTCAAAAGAGTGGTTTTACCACAGCCTGACGGGCCAAGGATAGAAACGAACTCATTCTCACGAAAATCAATGCTAACGCCTTTAAGGGCAGAAACGGTGGAATCACCAACGACATAATCTTTTTTTATGTCCTTTAAACTAAGCATATATTTTCTCCTATTTTTGTTATTGTAAAGATATTATAATAGGGTTTTATAAACTCAGTTTAAACATAACACAGTTTTGGGTGTAAAAATTGTCGGAGGGGGAATTGAAGTGAGGAGTGAGGAGTGAGGAATGAGCAAAGCTGCCCCCAAGCACCGAGCGAAGCGAGAGATAAAGCGCACGCTCAAGCCCGGCGCTAGAGGGCTTGTGGGGTCTAGGGGCAAAGCCCTGTCGGAGTTTGAGGCAGAGCCTCATTCGGCGCAAGCCGACAAGGTGCAGATTGTAGTATCAAAAGCAGATAGAAATAGGATATCAGATAAAAGTGATATCGAAGAATTAAATCTGCACCGCCTTTCTAGCCCTAAGCGCAATGTAGATACGCAAAGAGCGGAGCGATTTTGCGGAGGTAGGACTTGCCCAAATAACTGTAGGGGCGAACAGCGTTCGCCCGTGTTCAGAATTTACCACAAATTCTAAATTGTAGGGGCTGGCGCCCTCGACAGCCCGCTCGGAGGAGTTTCAAGGTTTGGATTTTTCACGAAGTTGAGTGGGGGAACGAAACTGGCGAACGATGTTCGCCCCTACCATGCGTTGTGGGGTTATTAAGGTTTGTTGGATAAACAATAATGCGAAACGTCGAGGTGGGCGGGACGTCGGGGGCGCCGTCCCCTACATGGTTGTTGTGTTGCCGTAATTTTGTGCATTTTACCCGTTTTTTATTCAATTTTCAAATTACATTCGGGGTGTGTCATCGAGTATAATGCCCTAGGTTTTGCATACACAAAATATCAAATGCACACCCACGCTTTGACACAAGTACTCTACAGCCTGTTCCAGAAACGCACCTCGGTTTCACTAAGTCGCAGGGCTTGTACGTGCCCGCAAGTATCAAAACGCTTTCTACTTATCCCGAAAATCACCACTTTTGTTGCATAAAAAATGCAACAATTGCAGAAATGTTGCCAAATTAAAATATAAATCATTTGTTTGCACAGGGCAATACCCCTGAAATTGTGCAGGATCAACATGAAATTTTGAACTAAATGTGTCTTGACATTGTTAATATCACGTTAATAAAACGGTGATATAATAAAAAAATGCAAAGTGAACGGAGGAGTAAAAATGTTTCACATACTTGTGGTGGAGGACGATACTAACACTCGCAAACTGACCTGTGATGTGCTTAGCGACAACGGCTACACACCTATCGAGGCTCGTGACGGTATAGAGGCTCTCGAAATAATGGACGAAAAACACGTTGACCTTATTATAATGGACGTTATGATGCCTCGTATGGACGGCTTGGAGCTCTGCGAAACTATCCGCAAGGCTGGGTTTCAGACGCCTATATTAATGGTGACGGCTAAGGAAACGGCTTTTGACAAAAAGCAGGGCTTTATAAAAGGTACGGACGATTACATGGTGAAGCCTGTGGACGAGGAGGAAATGCTTCTGCGTATTCAGGCACTTTTGCGACGTTCACAGATAGTGAGCGACCACAAGATAACTGTGGGCGACACCACTCTCGACTATGACGCACTGACTATCAAGACCCCTGAGGGCATAAGGGAGCTTCCGCCGAAAGAGTTCATGCTTCTTTACAAGCTTCTTTCCTATCCCGACAAGATATTCACCCGCCGTCAGCTTATGGACGAGCTTTGGGATATGACCTCAGACACTGACGAGCGCACTGTGGACGTACACATAAACCGCATAAGAGAGCATTTGAAGAATAACCACGATTTTGAGATAATGACAGTGAGAGGGCTTGGCTACAAGGCGGTCAAGCTGAAAGGATAGGCTCATGAAAAAACATCTTATCTCTGCTCTTCGCTCAGAGCGCAGGCGAAATTACACCATGAACGCCAGCATAGTTTCGGCGGTATTTATGATAATGATATGGGCAGGGCTTCTTACGGGGTTTATAATGATAGGCATAAAAAGATGCCTGCATTTTCTATCCCCTTTGCAAATGCCTTTTGTTTTCCTTATTGTGGGACTTGTGGTATCTGTAATAATCGGCACTTGCATTTCTGCCGCTGTAGCAAGCAAGATAGTAAGACCTGTGCGTGAGGTAAAAAAGGCAATGCACAGGGTAGAAAAGGGAGATTTCTCTCAAAGGTTAGAGGTAACAGGTTTTAACGGCGAGATAGACGAGCTTATAGAAAGCTACAACAAAATGGCGCAGGAGCTTGGGGGCATCGAGATGTTCAGGGAGAATTTTATCAACAGCTTCTCCCACGAGTTCAAAACGCCTATCGTTTCTATCCAAGGCTTTGCGAAACAGCTAAAAAAAGAAAATCTCTCGGAGGAGAAAAAGCAGGAATACATTGACATTATCATCAGCGAATCAAAGCGTTTGACCAATCTTTCATCGAACATTCTTATGCTTTCAAAGCTTGAAAATCAGCAGATCATCACTGACAAGACAAGCTTTTCCCTTGACGAGCAGATAAGAAACTGCATACTTCTTCTGGAAAAGCAATGGACGGCTAAGGACATAAGCTTTGACATTGATATGCAAGAGATACAATACACCACCAATGCGGAAATGCTTTCGCAGGTGTGGGTGAACATAATAGGCAACGCCATAAAATTCTCCCCGGAGGGAAGCTCTATCAGAATAAAGCTTTTCAAAGAGGGTGATGTGATAACGGCTGAGATAACTGACCGTGGCATTGGCATGGATCAGCAGACCATATCACACATTTTCGAGCGTTTTTATCAAGGGGACAGGGCGCACGCTTCAGAGGGAAACGGACTTGGTTTGCCCCTTGTTAAGCGTATCGTGGAGCTGTGCAACGGCAATATCCGTGTAGAATCACAATACGGAAAGGGTACAAATTTTATTGTTACGCTCCCTGAGAATGGATAGGCATATAAAAAGGACGGGTATTTCGCAGGAAATATCCGTCCTTGATTTTTTATCTCAGGTCATCAATGCTGTAGCTGTTATAGCCCTCGTAATAATAGCTTTGGTCTATGCCCTTCATAAACAGCTCCCGGTCATTTATATCCGCTGTGAGGGCGTTTTTAAGCAGGTGCTTTATTTCGATATCACGAATGGGGCTTCGTTCCATGGCAAGGAGATAATCCTCCTTGTCTATCCTGCTCCAATCTACCGCCATAGAAAGCTCTTTTCTGAACATCATATCCAGCCATATGCGCATTGACCTGCCATTGCCCTCTCTGAACGGGTGGGCGATATTCATTTCAACATACTTTTCAACTATAGCGTCAAAGTCGCTTTGTGGCATTTTTTCGATATTTTCAAGGGAGCTTTCAAGATACATAACAGGGGCAAATCGAAACCCGCCTTTGGCAATATTCACAGTTCTTATTTTCCCTGCGAAATCATAGATTTCCTCAAAAAGATATTTGTGTATCTCTGCGAGAGCCTTAAAACTGCCTGCTTTCTGCTTATCCAAAATGCCATGTTCAAACAGCTTAACAGCCTTTTCCTTGCTTAGCTTTTCTTCTGTTCTGGCAAGGGTCGCAGAGTCGGTTATACCAAGTTTGTTTTCCAAAGCCATAAGCTGTTCTCCTTTCGGTGGATTTTAGATAGCTGCAAAGCCCTGCTTCAGATCGTCTATGATATCCTCGACATTTTCAAGACCTACGGAAAGTCTTATCATTCCGCCGTTTATGCCTGCGGCAACGAGCTGTTCGTCTGAAAGCTGTCTGTGTGTTGCGGAGGCTGGGTGAAGGATACAAGTACGGATATCGGCAACGTGAACTTCGTTGGAAGCAAGCTTAAGGCTGTCCATGAACTTTGCCGCTGTATCTCTTCCGCCCTTGATAACGAACGAGATAACGCCTGCTGTGCCAAGAGGGAGATACTTTTCAGCAAGCTTATGGTACTTATCGCTTTCAAGTCCAGGATATGCAACGGACTCTACCTTGTCATTGCTTTCGAGGAATTTTGCCACTGTGAGCGCATTCTCGCAATATTGCTTCATTCTTACAGGGAGAGTTTCAAGACCCAGATTGAGCAGGAACGAGGAATTTGCTGCAGGATAGCAGCCGAAATCTCTCATAAGCTGCATTCTTGCTTTTACGATGTAAGGTGCAAAAGAATATTTCTCAGTGTAGATAGTGCCGTGATAGCTTTCGTCAGGCTCGGTCATGCAAGGGAACTTTCCACCCGTCCAGTCGAACTTGCCGCTGTCAACGATAACGCCGCCGACCTGAACAGCGTGGCCGTCCATATACTTTGATGTAGAATGGATAACGATATCTGCGCCCCACTCGATAGGTCTGCAAAGGTATGGAGTAGCGAAAGTATTATCAACGATAAGAGGAACACCATTCTTATGGGCGATATTTGCAAAACGCTCGATATCGAAAACTGTCAGCGCAGGGTTTGCGATAGTTTCACCGAAAACAAGCTTTGTATTATCCTTGAATGCCGCCTGTATCTCATCATCTGTAGCGTCTGGGTCAACATAGATACACTCTATGCCGAGTCTTTTCATTGTTATGCTGAAAAGGTTTATGGTGCCGCCATAAATAGAAGTGGAAGCTATAAAGCTGTCCCCTGCCTGACAGATGTTCAGGATAGAGCAAAGTGTGGCAGCCTGTCCGCTTGATGTACACATTGCGGCTGCACCGCCCTCAAGAGCGGCTATCTTCTTCTCAACTGCGTCTGTGGTAGGGTTTTCAAAGCGTGAGTAGATAAGGCTCTTGGTAGGGTCGTCAAAGACCTCGGCTATCTCTCTTGAGGAGTCATAGACATAAGTTGTGCTTTGTACGATAGGCACTACTCTCGGCTCTCCGTTTTTAGGCGTATAACCCTCGTGTAAACATTGTGTTTCGATCTTCAATCAAATCAAATCCTTTCAATGCGGTAACTACCGCAAAATTTTTACCAATATAAAAAGCTTTTCAAAAAGCGTTTAAAACAGCAGTCCCCTCAGACCGCCCAAACATTATAAATGCGTTTATTCTGCATAGCGAAAACTCATAGCTGAATCGAAAATATCTTCTCCCATTGAAACATACTTTAGTGGTATCACCACATTATATTGTATATATTCGCTGTCAGAAAACTCGTATATGCCCTGAACGTTCACACTTTGATCCTCACCCAGAGCCGCAATAACACAGCCACGCTTGCCATTGCCAAGGTCAAGTCCCCGATAATCAAGCCAAACATTATCATCAGAGCTGATATCAGCCGACTTTGCATACATATCTAGCATATCATCGACCGTGATCTTGTCAAGCCGCTGATAATAAGACAATGACAGATTTAACCCGTCATATTTTTCGTCCACTTTGCCGTCAATAAGATTTGCATAGACAATCTTCACATCTCTCGTGCCGTCAAAATCATCTGTAGTTATCTCATGCTTTTCCAACTTTGCGGCAGAAAATCCACCTATCTCAGGCAACTCTAAAGCGGCAGAAAAATCCGAAAGTTCTATGGTCAAACCGTTTTCAATATCATAACGGTCTGTATCCACCGACCCTCCGTTAAACATATCATAAACATAGCTGTCTATGACCATGTAAACGCCACCCGTGGTGATATTCGCAGAAATGCCATTTTCGTCAACGAAACTTTCAAGTTTCGTGAACGTGCTATCCTCGTCAAACTGCATTATAACTGCACTGGCTTTCTGCTCGTCGCTTATTTTGTCGCTAAACTCAAAACGAATGACCCCACCCCCGAAATCAGCGTCAGTATACTTCACAGGTATACTAAGGAGCGGCTCGTCAGAGTTTATCATTGCGTTTATACCATAATAATCAGAAAGCTTTGCCTCTGCACCAAAATTGCCCTCTATGGTGCATTTTGCTGTATATGGTATTTCGCTAAGGTCACAAACAAGCTCAGGGTCACGAATTATTTCCACCTGCGAACTGTCATCCGTCTGCGAACTTTCCTCCACACTGTCGGGCGTATCTGACACCGCTTCCGCAGTAGTAGTATCTTTCGTTTCTGAAACGCTGTCTGCGGCTTCCTCAACAGGTCCGCAGGCGCAAAGTGACACTGACAGCAATGCCGCCAGCAATACGGCTGTTTTTCTGCTATTTTTCATATTAAGTTTCTCCCTATTTTTTTATTTTGTTTACCTTACAAGTCCTTGAAGTCCACCCTTGCCCCCGTAAGAGCACTCTCCATTACTATCCTTGCACATTCTGAAAGCGAAACTGCGCTTTTGCAGGTCATCATGGCTTTTTGTATGCAAAGTCCGAAAACTATGTGAAGCTCTCCCCTGCCTGCTGACTTCTGCGCTATAGGCAGAAGCGGTTGCCAAAGAAGCTTTATATAGCTTTGGACAGTTTCACCTGTGGTGCAATTTCTTATTTTGCCAAAGCTTGCGCCCCCTGCATTTGCCGCAGTGTAGCGGAGCATTTCCCCAACGTCCGTAAAAGGCTCGTTATATTTTTTAAGCACTCCTGCGGTAAAAGACCACACTGAGTAGTTATTGCCCACAAGCTTTTCGTCAATGATATCACCGTAGAAATACTTTCTGCCCGACTTATCAGTGAACACCGTGAAAACGTCCTCTTCTTTAACACCCTCTGTCATGAAAAGCTTTCTCACGTCCTGCTGACAGGAATAGCCTGCAAGAGAGCCTATACAGCACAAAAGGGATTGTGGGTGGACATAGCCCTCGGGGCTTCTCATGGCTCTGAGAAGTCTGTCGAATATTTCAAAGGCACTGCTTTTATATTGTTCAAGTTCCATTTTTATCACCGTTTCTCACGTTTTCTCCCCTTTTTATCTTTTTTATCACAAATCTGATGATATTAACATAAATCACCGCAAGCCCAAAGCCACCAAGCAGACCTGTTACCAGCCGACGTTTATTGGTGGACTTTTTCACCCCTGAATACTGCAATGACCAATCCAGCATGGTAGTTTCACAGCAGAGTACGGCCGTGAGGGCGGATATATTTTTCTTTACGGCTAGCGGAAAGCCTATAAGCTGTCCTGCAAGCACGCCCGTACATCTTGCGCACACCGGAAACTGCCAGCCGTGAAAAAAGAAGCTTCTGTCGGGGCGTTGGTGACAGCCTGCCGACGCACCAAGCTTCATAAGATAAAGCCACAGTGCATATGGGTCTTTTCTCATTCTCATGCTATGCTCTGAACTTATAATCGCAATCAGGACAGACCCAATAGGAGCGTGTTTTTGACTTGCTTTCCATGCCGCAAAGTCCGCAGATAAGCCCTGGCAGTCCGAACAGTATATAGCCGCAGCAGCCTTTTCCAAAGCCGTATTTGCCGCTTCTGTAGTCTGTTTCGCTTATAAGCTGACAGTTCCTGCCGCCACATTTTGGACAGCGTTTGCCTGTACAAAAATCTGCCATGGTGTTTTCCGCCTTTCTTTTGTGTGGTGTTTATCAGATAAAATTCAGGGGCTTGACGATCTGAAAAGACCTATCAGCCCGCTGAAATATTTTTATCCTTTGATATTATACGTTTATTTCTGCAACATCGTCAGACACGCCGTTTGCTTCGACAACAGGCTTTACGCAATTTTCGATAAACTCGTCCACCTGCTGTGGGCATCTGCCGATAAAGTTTTCAGGCTTCATTATCTTATCCATTTCTTCCTTTGTTATCATGAACATAGGGTCGTTGAGGATAAGCTCGCAGAGGTTATTGTCAAGTCCCTCTTTCTTTACTCTTGCGCCTGCTACCATTGAATACTCTCTTATTCTTTCGTGAAGTTCCTGTCTGTTTCCGCCCTTTTCTACAGCGTCCATCATAATGTTCTCGGTAGCCATGAAAGGAAGCTCTGCCATAACTCTTCTTCTGATGATCTTGTCATATACTACCAAGCCGTTGTCAGGATCTGTAACATTGAGCATGATATTGAGTATAGCGTCAACGCCGAGAAAGGCTTCGGCAACGGAAATTCTCTTGTTTGCAGAGTCGTCGAGAGTTCTCTCAAACCACTGTGTACCTGCTGTGAATGCAGGATTGAGAACGTCGCAGATAACATATCTGGCAAGTGATGTTATTCTCTCATCTCTCATTGGATTTCTCTTATATGCCATAGCGGAAGAGCCTATCTGATTTTTCTCGAACGGCTCTTCGATCTCCTTGAATGACTGCAAAATTCTTATATCGTTTGAGAACTTCATAGCAGACTGAGCGATACCGGCGAGAACTGAGCATACCTGATAGTCCATTTTTCTTGAATAGGTCTGACCTGAAACAGGAACAACAGCGTCAAAGCCCATTTCCTCGGCTATCATCTTTTCAAGCTCTTTTACCTTATCAGTATCACCGTGGAAAAGCTCCATAAATGATGCCTGAGTGCCGGTAGTACCCTTTGAGCCGAGGAGCTTGAGGTTAGCAAGTCTGAAATCCAGATCTTCAAGATCCATAAGAAGCTCGTTGCACCAAAGAGTAGCTCTTTTGCCCACTGTTGTGAGCTGTGCAGGCTGGAGGTGAGTATAAGCAAGGCAAGGCATAGCCTTATACTTATCGGCAAACTTTGCAAGCTGGTCGATAACCTTGACAAGCTTTCTCTTTACGACCTTAAGTGCATCTCTCATGATGATAACGTCTGTGTTATCGCCTACATAGCATGAAGTTGCGCCAAGGTGAATGATACCTGCTGCCTTTGGACAAACAAGGCCATAAGCATAAACGTGTGACATAACGTCATGACGAACAAGCTTTTCACGCTCAGCGGCAGCGGCATAATCTATATTATCAATGTTAGCTTCAAGCTCGTCTACCTGCTCCTGAGTAACATTAAGACCGAGCTTCATTTCAGCACGGGCAAGGGCTACCCACAGCTTTCTCCAAGTAGTAAACTTCTTGTCAGCAGAGAAAATAAACTGCATTTCCTTGCTTGCATATCTGGTACAAAACGGGCTTTCATAAGAATTTGTCATTGTTCTTCGACCTCTTTCGTAATATTATATAATGTATACACACTTATTATAGCATATTTTTTGCGGGTTTACAATAGGTTTAAGGAGAAATGTTTACTGTGGGACAACAATGGATAGGAAAGGAGCTTTTAAAAGTTAAATTTCTGTAAATTTTCAAGCAGAAACAGAGCTGTGCTTGACTTTTTGGGGCGGATATGTTATGATATTAAAGCCGCATATTCACGGTCATAAGTGTTTGTATTTGCAGACCACCGTGCGTAGCGAGTTTATTTAAAGGTAGGTGCATTCGTAATGTACGCAGTAATTGAAACAGGCGGAAAGCAGTATCAGGTTAAGCCTGGTGATGAGGTTTTCGTAGAAAAGCTGGACGTAAACGCTGAGGACGCTGTTACTTTCGATAAGGTAATGGTAGTTGGCGCTGACGACGGTATCAAGGTTGGCGCTCCATATGTTGACGGCGCTTCCGTAACAGCTAAGGTCATCAAGAACGGCAAGTCCAAGAAGGTGACTGTATTCACTTACAAGCCAAAGAAGGGCGAAAAGACCAAGATCGGTCACAGACAGCCTTACACTAAGGTTATGATCGAAGCTATCAACGCATAATGATCTGTGCTGATTTTTTCAGAAATGAGCATGACAGACTTGTGGGATTTCGTATAACGGGTCACGCAGGTTATGCAGATTATGGCGAGGACGTATGCTGTGCAAGCGTATCGTCTGCTGTAATGTTGACGGCTAACACTGTCACTGAGGCTTTTAAGATAAAGGCTGATGTCGCAGTGGAAGAAAACGAAATAATATTAAGGCTTGAAAATGACAGCTCAGAGGAGGGGGACAAGCTACTTTTAGGGCTTCTCACTCATTTATATTTCCTAGCTGAGGAATTTTCAGGCAGGATCAAAGTCACGGTCAGAGACAACTGATCGGACGGATTACATTTTATGGAGGTGTAATTTAGATGATTAAGATTTCAATGCAGTTTTTCGCTCATAAAAAGGGAATGGGTTCTACAAAGAACGGACGTGATTCTGAGTCAAAGAGACTTGGCGTAAAGAGAGCTGACGGTCAGTTCGTACTGGCTGGTAACATCCTCGTTCGTCAGAGAGGTACTCACATTCACCCAGGCGAGAACGTTAAGAAGGGTTCTGACGATACTCTGTTCGCAACAAGCGATGGTGTTGTAAGATTTGAAAGACTCGGTAGAGACCGCAAGAAGGTTTCGGTTTATCCCAAGGCTTAATTTTGTAACATATGACCCTGAGCCTTAGGCTTGGGGTCTTTTGTTGGTTAATGACAACTAAATTTACGCATAATATCATTTATAAGGAGGTTTGATCATGTTTGTCGATCAGGCGAAGATCTATATAAAAGCCGGTGACGGCGGTGACGGTGCAGTTTCATTCCACCGTGAGAAATACGTTGCGGCAGGCGGTCCGGACGGCGGTGACGGCGGTAAGGGCGGAGATATTGTTTTCGTTGTTGACGACAATATCTCAAACCTTATAGATTTCAGATATAAGAGAAAATATGTTGCCGAAAAGGGACAGAACGGCGGCGGCAAAAACTGCTCAGGCAGGAATGCTCCAGACCTTGTGGTGAAAGTTCCTAGAGGCACTGTTGTTAAAGAAATAAAGAGCGGCAGGATACTTGCCGACCTTTCTACCGATGAGCCTGCTGTTATCGCTCACGGAGGCAAGGGTGGGCGTGGAAACGCTCATTTCGCAACTTCCACAAGGCAGATACCGAAGTTTGCAAAGCCGGGTTTCCGTGGTGACGAATATGAGGTAATGCTTGAACTCAAGCTTATTGCAGACGTAGGACTTGTGGGCTTTCCGAACGTGGGTAAATCCACACTTATCTCTGTTGTATCAGCAGCAAAGCCAAAGATAGCCAACTACCACTTCACTACCTTGACGCCTGTGCTTGGCGTTGTTAAGATAGAAGAGGGAAAATCTTTTGTTATGGCAGATATCCCAGGTCTTATTGAGGGTGCGAGCGAGGGCGTCGGTCTTGGTCACGAATTTCTCAGACACGTTGAGAGGTGCAGACTTATCGTTCACGTTATCGACGTTTCAGGAAGCGAGGGCAGAGATCCTATCGAGGATTTCAAGGCGATAAATCACGAGCTTGAAAACTTCTCAATGGAGCTTGCGGAAGCTCCGCAGATAGTTGCCGCAAACAAGAGCGATATGGCTACCCCTGAGCAGGTGGAAAGACTGAGAAACTATGTTGAGGATCAGGGACTTCTCTTCTATGAGATCTCTGCCGCTACCACAAAGGGTACAAAAGAGCTTATGTATGGCGTATGGGAGCGACTTTCTGTTCTTCCGCCTGTTAAGCAGTTTGAAGCTCAGCCGCTCACGCAGGAGGAGCTTGACGATAAGCTCATCTCAAAGAAAGACTTCCGTGTTACTGTGGAGGACGGCGTTTATTTCGTGGAAGCAGATTGGCTTCTTGACATACTCAGGACGGCTAATATGGACGATTACTCTTCCCTCCAGTATTTCCAGAACGTACTCAGGACCAGCGGCATAATCGACAAGCTGGAGGAAATGGGTATCGAAGAGGGCGACACGGTTTCTATATTCGACTTTGAGTTTGAATATCTCAGATAGGAGGGAGCGTCACGGGAAAGCTTTCTGATATGGACGCTATGCAATACTCCCCTCTGGCACTGGCTTTTATCGGGGACGGCGTTTACGAGATAAGGGTAAGAGAAAAGCTTATCCTTGAAGCTAATATGCCTGCGGACAAGCTGCACAAGCTCACTGTTGAGAGGGTGTGTGCGGAATATCAGGCAAAGGCTGTTCGCAAGTGGCTTGACGAGGGGCTGCTTAACGAACAGGAAATGGATATTTTCAAAAGGGGCAGAAATGCAAAGGGCATAAATGCTCCGAAACATTCCACTGTTGGGGAATACCGCATGGCGACAGGTTTGGAATGTCTTTTCGGTTTTTTATATCTCACGGGGCGTGAGGAACGTATAGGTGAACTGTTCGAGGCAGCATGGTCTGTGGGCAGCATCAATGAATAATATTACATCAAGGAGTGAATCAAATGTCAGGTCATTCAAAATGGGAAAACATTAAAAGAAAAAAGGGTGCAACAGACGCTGCAAGAGCTAAGATATTTACAAAGATAGGCAGAGAGATCGCTGTTGTAGTTAAGCAGGGCGGTGCTGATCCTTCAGGTAACGCAAAGCTGAGAGATCTTATCGCAAAGGCTAAGTCAAACAACGTGCCTAACGATAATATCGATAGAATTATCAAAAAGGCAGCAGGCGACGGCGACAAGAACAGCTACGAGTCAATGGTATACGAGGGCTACGGTCCAAGCGGTGTTGCTGTTATCGTTGAGTGCCTTACAGACAACAAGAACAGAACAGCAGGCGATATCCGTCACTTCTTCGACAAGTTCGGCGGAAACATGGGTACATCAGGCTGTGTATCTTTCATGTTCTCTGATGTTGGTACTGTTGTTATGGAGAACAATGGTGCTGACGAGGACAAGATAATGGAGGACTGCTTTGAGGCAGGCGCTGACGATTTCAACGTTGATGACGATGTTATCGAGATATCATGCGACCCTAATCAGGTATCTTCTGTAAGAGAAGCTCTTGAGGGAATGGGTTACAAGGTACTTTCTGCTGAGGCTGAGAAAGTTCCTTCAAACTACACAACTATCGAAGACGAGGACGCTATCAAGAAGATGGGTCTGCTTCTTGAGCATCTTGAGGACGATGACGACGTTCAGAACGTTTACCACAACTGGGAGAATATGCCGGTTGAAGAGGAAGAATAATCAGGAAGATTTCTGACACTTTACTATTGACATTTACATATAATGTGGTATAATAGAATTAGAAAGATTTATTCTTTTAATAGGGGTTGCGAATCCGTCTAAAATCGCTTTAATAGAGGTCACAGAGCCTTTAAAAATACTGTTTTAATAGGGGTTGCGAATCCGTCTAAAATCGCTTTAATAGGTATTTAAAGGGTCAATTTGTTTTGACCCTTTATTTTTTGTATGGAGATGTATGAACGTGCAGAAGTGGAAAATAATAAACAAGGATTACCTTGACTATCTGAGAGAAAATTATGAGTCGAGGATACCAAGAACAGACTACGGAAATGATAAGCTGAAGCCGTTCTTTGGAGAGCTTATGTGTGTGGGTGACCTTGCATATGTGACGCAGGTATCTTCTGCAAAGCCAAGACACAATAAAATAAAGGCAAATATAGATTTTCAGAAAATAATACATAATGACGTGCTTATAGCTGTTGTAAATCTTAATTATATGTTCCCTGTGCCTGTGTCTGAAATGACAGACCTTGAATACGGAAAAATCGAGGAGTATGTTGATTTCAAAAATGATACTGCCAAAAGCAAATACATTGACCTTCTGAAAAGAGAAATGAAATATATCAAAGAACTTCCTCTTGAAAACAATGCACGCTCATTGTATGCTCTCAAATATGACAAGCCTGAACACGTAATATCAAAGCGTTGTTTTGATTTCAAAACATTGGAAAATGGTGCGCATAATTGGACGGAGAAGCTCATAAAATAATCATGCAGATATGGGGGACTGACGCTTGCAGGGCGACAGTCCCTTTTAAGCTTTAAACGACGATTTTTCGGGGATTTTCGTGTTAAAATCGCTGAAAATCCTTGCAGCTTTGCGGTGCTGTTTGTAAGTTGTGCTATTGACATAAAAGGGGTTATAGTATATAATAATCGTATGTGTAGATATCGCCCTGAAAAGATAAAAAAATACAGATAATGGGTGATAAGGAAGAAGCAGAGAATGATAGGAGGAAACTTATGAACAAGATTTTTTGTTCTGCTCTGACAGCCGTTGTTGCAGGCACTATGCTCACAGGCTGTGCCATGCCTTGGGAAAAGGGAGCTGATGACGACGTTGCCCCCGGCGGTTATTCCTATACGGCTGACTCAAATTCAGAACAGAAACAAGCTTATCGCTGGCTCATAGAGCCGACTATAAACGCCGATAATATCATTTCTTTTGACGGAAGTCAGGTCGACCCTAACAACGAAAAGAACACAGCTTATGCCAACTATTCTGTTATCAGACAGAGCGGCAAGTATGGCATTATAGACTACAGCGGAAACATGGTAGTGCCTGCGGAATATGACGATTACTACACCTGCTGGTGCGGAGAGGTCACGCTTTTCAATATTATAAATGAAAAGAATGATGAGTATGAGTATTGCAGTATCGACAGCTCAAATCAGGTAGTATACTATGCGGCGGAACATCATGACAGCTCACCGAAATATTACTGGAACAGCAATGAAGAAAAGATCTATGTAAAGGACGCTGACGAAGAACAGGGCGAAGAATACACCGGCAAAAAGGCTGTTGTGGTATGTGAAGCTGACGTGAAAAAGTCTGACAATGGTTTTTATGACATTTCTCCTGTGAACGAACCGCTTTACGGGCTTGCTAAAAAGGACAAGCTTATACTTGATATGCAGTACACTGATTTCTATGCCCCTGCATACAAAGGCGCAGGACTTACCTGCATCGCCTTTGAGAACGATGAAGGCAAGTGGGGATATGTTGGTTCTGACGGCAAGACTATAATCGACTTCAAGTGCGACGGTGACATGAGTGCCTATTGCGGAAAGGTGATAGATGACGAGATGGCTGTTCATCCTTATCTTTTCACTGACGATTATCTGCCGGTATCCATAGATTCATCATATGGTTATTATGACATAGACGGCAACTGTATCGTAAAGCCAGGCGAGTTCGATCAGGCAAGACCTGCTCACAACGGCAAGGCATGGGTAATGAAGTCTGGAAAATGGGGCGTTATAGCATTCGGTGACGCACCTGTGGAGGAGGACTCATCAGAGGAAGAGACCACCACAACTACGACCACCACAAGCTACATCACCACGACCACAACTTCAAAGACCACCACAACAACTTCGGTTTCAACAGAAACGAAAAAAGCAACTGAAACTACTCCATCTTTGACACAGCCAAGTGAAACCACTGAGGTGTCAACGAACACGGAAACTGTTACAGAAACAGTAACGGAGCCTGTCACGGAAACTGATCCGCCTGCTCCTGAGCCTGAGCCTGAGCCTGAGCCGACACCTGAACAATAGTTAGAATATAGAAAGCCCTGCATTAGCAGGGCTTTTCTTTGTATAAAAAAAATTATATTAAAAACGCACAAACCATGTAGGGGACGGCGCCCCTATATTTTTGCACATAAAAAGCCCTGCCGAAGCAGAGCTTTTCTTTTTACTGGTTATATATCTCTTTCCTGAGAAGTGCTTTGCAGGCTTCAAAATCCACCTCGAGAATTGATTGACCGTCAGATGATGTGCCATATGAATAGGAATCATCATCAGGTATTCTCATGGACTTTATCTCGTAATTCATGGAGAATATCGCCTTATAGGTAAGAGCAAAAAGCTGTGTCTGGGACATATTGGTTGTAAGATGTGACATTGATGCTTTTGCGAACTTGTCTATAGTCAGCGGATCTGAGCTTTTCGCCTTTTCGATTATCTTTGTGATAACTGTTCTCTGGCGTTCTGTTCGCTGGAAATCTGCGTTGCCAACATATCTAAGTCTTGCATAGGCAAGTGCCTGATTGCCGTTTACATGGAGCTTCTTTCCGCCCTTATCAAGATAGTCTGTACCCTTTTTATTGCCAAGAAGCTTGTTTTGCTCTGCCATTGGAGGCTTCATACCCTCGGCCTCTTCGTCGGAAATGTCAAGATTGATACCGCCAACTGCGTCAACGATATCAACGAATGACAGAAAGTCGATATAAACATAATCGTCAACGGCAATATCAAAATTATACTCTATGGTATCCATAAGAAGCTCTGCACCGCCATAAACATACGCCGCATTGAGCTTTGACCATGTGTCTATATCATTTCCGTCAGCGTCAATGCCCTTGATATTCACATACATATCACGCATGAAAGAGGTCATTGTTATCTCTTTTGTGGTGCTGTTAATGGAGAGAAGTATCATAGAGTCTGTTCTTCCACGCTCGTCAGCATTTCTTGTATCAGAGCCTATAAGCAGGATATTTCGTACATCAGAGCTGTTCATGGAAGCATCTGTGTTCGTTCGCTGACCTCTTTCCACCTTGTTCACCATGCCTATGTATCGCCATATAAGCACGTTCGCCAATATGAAAACCACCAAAAGTATGATGATAAGCACCTTGAAAAAGGTTTTTATAGGGTGTCTTTTTTTATTTTCCACTTTGTTTTTACCTTTTTTGTTCGTCTGACCGTTACGGCTTTTATTGTTTTTGCCAAATTGCAGGTCATTATTTCGTCTTTGGGCTGAGGTCTTGTTGCTTTTTGCTGACTTGCCTGAACCTCTCTGCTTGCTCTGTCTGTTCTGTGGACGTGACGTTTGTCTGCTCTGTGTCTGCCGTCTTAGAGTGCTTTCTCTGTATGAGCCTGCGTAGTCTGATGATGAACGGCTTCCCTGCCCGTATGGCTGAGCTGTACCCTGTGTATTATCATCAGGGTAGCCAGCGTCATAGTAATCGTCAAAGTCGTTCACGCCCTCGTCTATTTGCTGAACACGCTGTCCGCCCGCACCGCTTATGCGGTTGAACTCGTCAAGCTGTCGCTGATATTCCTGTTCATAGTAGTCCTGAGGCTTATTATCGTTTGTGTAGTTTTGTTGTCTGTCTTTATTAGCCACCTGACTGCACCTCCGTTCATTTTTACAATACCAATATTATAGTACATATCAGGCTTATTGTCAATGACAGAAAAAAAAGGCGGAGCTTTTTCCAGCGTCCGCCTTGTTATTTTTACGTTGTTGTGGATAAGCGGGCGAACACTGTTCGCCCCTACAAGCAAATGCCGTATTTATGCGCATTTGCAGGTCTAAACATAGTTTTATTTTATTCTGCTGCTTCTTAGGGCGTTGAGGATAGCTATTACGGCTACGCCAACGTCTGCGAATACCGCAAGCCACATTCCTGCAAGTCCCAATGCACCGAATATAAGCACAAGAGCTTTTACTCCAAGGGCAAAAATTATATTCTCTCTTACTATTGTCATAGTCTTTCGGGATATCTTTACTGCGTCTGCTATGCTTGACGGATCGTCATTCATAAGCACAACGTCTGCGGCTTCAATGGCGATATCTGAGCCTAAGCCACCCATTGCGATACCGATATCGGCTCTTGCGATAACAGGTGCGTCATTTATTCCGTCCCCTGCAAATGCAACAAGTCTGCGGTCGGGGTCTTTTATAAGCTGTTCGACCTTTTCAACCTTGTTTTCAGGGAGAAGCTCGCTGAAGAATGTTTTTATGCCCACTTTCTTTGCCACCTTTTCGGCAGTATCTTTCTTATCACCTGTGAGGAGGACAGTTTCGACCCCAAGCTCTCTAAGTCTTGAAACGGCTGTGGCAGAAGTTTCTTTTATCTCGTCGCCTAAGAGTATCTCGCCTATGAACTTGCCGTCAAGGGCAACATAAACTGCCGTTGCGGAGTCTTCTGAGCTTTGTGCTGCAATGCCGTTTGTTTCAAGAAGTGCTTTCTTTCCGCAAAGTATCTCCTTGCCGTCAAGCTTTGCTCTTACACCGTTTCCTGCTATCTCTTCAACATCAGAAAGTCTTGCACCGTCTATTTCCTTGCCGTATCTCTGCACTATGGAGATACCGATAGGGTGAGTTGACATACTTTCTGCATATGCGGCGGCTTCAAGGAGGATATCCTGTGAAACGCCCTGTGGGTTTACGCTGAGGACAGTGAACTTGCCCTTTGTGAGCGTACCTGTTTTATCAACTGCGAGAGTTTTGCACTTCGCCATTGTTTCGAGGTTCTTTGCACCCTTTATAAGTATACCCTTTTTAGAAGCTCCGCCTATTCCTGCGAAGAACGAGAGAGGCACTGAGATAACAAGTGCGCATGGGCAGGATATTACAAGGAACAGAAGTCCTCTATATAGCCATTTTGAGAACTGGTCAAAGCCTAGAATGAAGCTTGGTATAAACACGAGTGCAAGTGCAGCAATTACTACCGCAGGGGTATAAACTCTTGCAAAACGTGTGATGAACTTTTCGGTCTTGGCTTTTCTTTCGCTGGAGTTTTGCACCATATCGAGAATTTTCGACACTGCAGACTCGTGGAAGGTATTTGTGACCCGAACTTTGAGAAGTCCTCTCAGGTTTGTTGAGCCACTGAGGACGCTGTCACCTGCTTTGACCTCGACCGGAAGAAACTCACCAGTAAGTGCTGATGTATCAAGCTCTGATTCGCCTTCTGTTACGATACCGTCAAGAGGTATTCTCTCGCCTGTTTTTACGGCAATTATCTCGTCCTTGAGGATATCCTCAGGAGGAAGCTCGTATGTTTTGCCGTTTCTCATTACTGTTACAGACTCAGGCTTAAGCTCCATAAGCTTTGTGATAGATTTTCTTGACTTCTCTACTGCGATATTCTGGAAAAGCTCACCCACCTGGAAGAACAGCATAACGGCTGCACCCTCACGGAAGTCTTTAAGTGCAAATGCGCCAACTGTTGCGATAGTCATGAGCAGAGATTCGTCAAAAGCCTCGCCTTTAACAAGGTTTCTTACGGCGGCGATGACAACGTCAAGACCTGCGATAAGGTAAGCAACTATTGCAAGGCCTGCACTGAGATACTCACACACAGTGCCGTTTCCAAGCTTATCCAAGAGCATTGATGCGATAAAGAACACGATAGCCACAGAAAGCTTGACTATCTCGCCCTTATGGTCATTCACAGGCTCCTCCTCTGCTGTCTGGACACCATAATCCTTAACAGTAACGTCAGGCTCAAGCTGATGGACGGTATCTTCTATCATGATACGCAGGTCAGGATTAGAACCGTCTGTTTTGACAGTTAGCTTTTTGCTGATAAAATCAACGTTTGATGAAATAACGCCTGCAAGCTCACCCACACGGTTTGCTATCTTTTCACCGCAGTTAGGGCAATCGAGATCCTCCAGCTTCAGATAGAGAGTTTTCTCAGCGCAATCGCCAAGCTCTTTCACGCTAACGTCAGGTTCAAGCTTATGGACGACGTTTTCTATCTGGGTAAAGAGGGCGTTTTTATCGCCGTCAAAATCAACTGTGAGCTTTTTATTGATAAAGTCAAGGTTAGAGCTTTTAACGCCTGAAAGCTCGCCCACACGTTTCTCAATCTTTTCCGCACAATGCGGACAATCGAGTTCCTTAAGAAGCAAAGTCATTTTACTCATTTCACATTCTCCTATACTACAAAGATCAGATCACTTTCTTTACTCGCTGATATGCTCGATACCCATATTGAGTATGACAGCGACGTGTTCATCGGAAACTGAATAATAGACTGTTTTTCCCTCACGTCTATACTTCACAAGTCTGGCCTGCTTAAGCACTCTCAGCTGATGCGAGATAGCTGACTGTGACATTTCCAACAGCTCTGCAATATCGCACACGCACATTTCGTCCTTTATAAGGGTAAAGAGTATTTTCACTCTTGTTTGGTCGCCAAGGACTTTGAAAAGCTCTGCCACGTCATATATCTCCTCCTCGACGGGCATTGTTTTCCCTATTTCCTCCATTTTCTCTATATTCTTTCCTCCGCACTGTTTATGCTCATGCTTTACTGTATTCTCGCTCATTTATTTTCGCTCTCCTTTTCCTTATTATTGTTTTAGTATATTCGATATGGGTCATTTCAATTCATCATATGAATAACTGTTCATATGTTTATTATATCATATATTCATGTTTTGTCAAGGGGGGTTTTGAAAATTTTTTGATTTAAGTTATTGGGGGTATTTTGTTTACATGGTACTGGTTGCATACCATGCGGGCGAACGATATTCGCCCCTACGGATTATTCGGGCGAGTTTGCTGTGCCGCAAAATCGCTTCGCTATTTGCGGATTTACGTTGTGCTAAGGGATAGAAAAGCGGTGCAGGTTTATGCTTCGATGTTGGTTTTATTTGATGCTTGGGTTCTATGTGCTTTTTGGATTTGTTCTGCACCGCTTAGTAGGCTTACGCCTATTGAGGCTCTGCCTCAAGCTCCGCTAGGGGCTTTGCCCCCAGACCCCCACAATGGGTTTCACCCCTTGACCCTGACCAGGGGCGTGCCCCTGGACCTTTTGCTCGCTTGGCTCGGTGTTGGGGCACAACTCTGGTCAGCTTTGCCCATTCCTCACTCCTCACTCCTCATTTCTCACTCCTCACTCCTCACTTTTTACACCTGTACTTAAACTTGACAAGTGTCTAAAAAAATGTTACTATACTATAGTAATAAAACTTATATGCAAATTCTCGGTCCTATCGGAAAGGAAATGATACTATGTCAAAATCTGTTGAGATCCAATCTCAGGATCTAACCAAAAGATACACCCTCGGCGAGGAGATCTTCAACTCCGTTTCACACGGTGCAGGCGGTCTGCTATCCATTGCCGGCACTGCCGTCCTTATCGTTCTCGCTGCCATTTACTCCAACGCTTGGGGCGTTGTAAGCTCCGCTATTTTTGGAGCTTCTCTTATCATACTTTACACCATGTCAACCCTTTATCATGCTATCACCAATCCAAAAGCCAAAAAGTTTTTCAGGATAATGGATCACAACACCATTTTCTTCCTCATCGCAGGCACATACACCCCTATCACCCTTGTGCCTTTGAGAGGTGCGTTTGGCTGGGTTCTTTTCGGAATCGTTTGGGGTGCGGCTATTCTTGGCATTGTGCTTAACTCCATTGACCTTGAAAAGTTCCGCAAGCCTTCTGTTGTATGCTATATCGCAATGGGCTGGGTAGTTATAATCGCTGTCAAGCCTATGATAGAAAAGGTTTATCCTCTGTCCTTGTGGTTTATTCTTATAGGCGGACTTTTCTACACTGTGGGCGTTATTTTCTATGTTAAAAAGAACAAAAAATATTTTCACTCAATATGGCATTTGTTCACCATTGCGGGAAGTGTTTTCCACTACTTTGCGGTGCTTATGATGATAACACATGAATAAGATAAAAAAATCCCGAGGGCGTTTTGAATGCTCTCGGGATTTTTTTACTCATTTTCTTCGTCGTCATCATTTTCCAATGTATCGATATACTTATTGTATTTCTTTATGGTGTGCTCATGCAGGAGATAGTCGATCACAATAGATACTGCAAAGCCTATAACTACATCTAATACAGCAGAGGAAACGCTGAATTTCGTATCGACAACCAGATCTATAACGGTAAACATGGCTGCAAAGACCAATGAATCAAGAGCATAAAACTTAATTCTGCTCTTTCTGCTCTTTTTGTCCGTACCTGTGTCAAGAGTCTTGCCTGTGAATGATCTCGGTATATCATAAATATGATTTTTACTGTTCACCACCGTATAGGTTATCATCATCACCACAACGCTTATAAGATCAGGCAACGGGTTCTGGTCGGTATACAACCGATACAAAAGCGAGATCAACACGCAGAATATCGACACTATGCCCACTGCCGCAAGGGCTGAATCGTTCGCCTGTTTGACACGCTCGTCAACACCATCTGTTATCTGAGTTTCAAGCTTTTCTTTGTTAAGTTTCATTTGTCATCTTTCCTTTCTTCCTTTTCTGTCCAAAACAGGTCGTTGAGAGTCTTATCCAAAGCGTCGCAGATAGCGACACAAAGCTTTAAGGTCGGGTTATAATTGCCTAATTCTATCATTCCGATAGTTTGTCTTGTTACGCCAACGGCTTTTGCAAGATCCTCTTGGTTCATATCCTTTTCAAGCCTTGCTATTTTCATTTTTTTATTTTTCAAGTTTTGCAGCCGCTCCTTTCTTTCTCGTTGATCATAGTATACATCATATTTTCTAAAATGTCAAGTATATTTTGCATTTTTCTCGATATTTTTTTCATTATGTCATGATCATTTTTATATGACAAGTCAGGGCGGCAAAATTAAAATAGTTCTTAACTGAAATATATGGCGGTTTTTCTATTGCAAAAATGGCTGAAAAGTAGTATAATCATAATGATGTATTATATGTGACTGCACTGAAATTATCACATAGGTGCGGTTTTTACATGAAAGGAGCATTTTATGCGTAAGTCAGGTATTTTAATGCACATATCCTCACTGCCTAACGATTACGGCATCGGAAAGCTTGGCAAAGAGGCTTATGCGTTTGTAGATTTTCTTGAAAAGGCTCACCAAAAATGTTGGCAGATACTTCCCATATCTCCTACAAGCTATGGTGATTCGCCATATCAGAGCTTTTCTGTTCATGCAGGAAATCCATACTTTATAGACCTTGAAGCTATGGAGAAAGAGGGTTATCTGAAACCTGCGGAATATAAAGATATTGAGTGGGGCGATGACAAAGGGTCTGTTGACTACGGCAAGATATACGAGGTCATTTTCAAGGTGCTTAAGACGGCACACAAGCGTTTTCGCAAGAAGCCTGAAAAGTCATACTCAAAATTCGTGGTAGAAAACAAGGACTGGATATACGATTACGCTTTGTTTATGTCACTGAAATTTGCCAACAAGGGCAAGGCTTGGTATGAATGGGACGAACCGCTGAAAATGTACAAGCCTAAGGCAATAAAAAGTGCCAGAAAAGAATATGCAAATGATATAGACTTCTGGTGCTTTGTGCAGTATAAATATTTCCAGCAGTGGAAAAAGCTAAAGGCTTATGCCAACGAAAAGGGCATCGAGATAATAGGCGATATCCCAATATATGTGGCATATGACAGTGTTGAGGTGTGGAGTACACCGCAGTATTTCAGCCTTGACAAAGAGAAAAAGCCTGTTGAGGTGGCAGGATGTCCACCTGACGCATTCACGGCAGACGGTCAGCTTTGGGGCAATCCTCTTTACAACTGGGAATACATAGCAAGAGATAAATTCCGCTGGTGGGTAGAGCGTATAAAGGCGGCTTCTGACACCTATGACGTGGTGAGAATAGACCATTTCAGGGGCTTTGAAAGCTATTACTGCATACCATACGGTGCAAAGAACGCCAAAAAGGGCAAGTGGAGAAAAGGTCCTGACATGAGGCTTTTCAAAGAAGTGAGAAAACAGCTTGGGGACGTGAAGATAATCGCAGAGGACTTGGGTTTCCTTACAAAGCACGTTGTAAAAATGCTCAACGCAAGCGGATATCCCGGCATGAAGGTGCTGGAGTTCGGCTTTGATTCTGACAACACAAATGGCTATCTGCCCCACAATTTTAAGACCACAAACAGCATTTGCTATACAGGTACGCACGATAACGAAACCATACTTGGCTGGATAAAGAGCTGTGACGAAAAGACCAGAAGCTACTGCAAGGACTATCTTGGAGTTACAAAAGACGAGTTCGTGCCTTGGGCAATGGTAAGGCTTTGTTGGTCCAGCGTGTGTGATACAGCTATCGCACAAATGCAGGATATACTTTGCCTTGACGATAAAGCCAGAATGAATACACCGTCAACAGTGGGAGCAAATTGGAAGTGGAGATTGGAAAGCTTTGATAAGCTTGATGATACTTTGGCGGAGAGATTGGCGAAGATAACTGCGGTGTATGGCAGATAGATCAGGGATAAATGAGGAATGAGGAGTGAGGAATGTGCATAGCTTATCAGAGTTGTGCACAAGCACCGAGCGTAGCGAGCAATAAAGCGCAGGCTCAAGCCCGACGCTAGAGGGCTTGTGGGGTCAAGGGGCAAAGCCCCTGCGGAATTTGAGGCAGAGCCTCAATAGGCGTAAGCCTACAAGCGGTGCAGAGTAAAACTAAAAAGCACATTAAAGTTTGATACCAGATAAAAGTAATATCGAAAAATTAAATCTGCACCGCTTTTTTATCCCTTAGCGCAACGTAGATCCGCAAAGAGCGACAGCGATTTTGCGGCAGAAGAAAGTTGACCAAAACATTGTAGGGAAACGGCTCAATTTCTGTTTCACAGAAATGCGACGTCCCACTCGAAGTGACAAGGTTTGAATTTTCCAGAATTTGCGCAAAGCAACATTGTGCGGATAACACAAATGAGATTGCAGTCGAAACGGCGAGGGGTGCGGGACGCCGAGGGCGTCGTCCCCTACGGTGCGGTTGGAAAATTTTTATGGTTATTGAGCCATGTTGTTATCGTTGCTTGTTCCTTCGACGTGCGAACAATGTTCGCCAATACCATACGTTGTGCGGATAATCACAAAGTACAAAATACAATAGAATACATAAAATATCAGAAAGGATAAAAACCAATGAACAAAGAACTGTTTTACAGCGAACTTAGTAAAGACCTGAAAAAAAAGTTTGGCACGAGCGTTGAAAAAGCTCTGCCTTGGCAGCTCCATGAAAGCCTGTCGGCTACTGTTATGGAGCTTATTGACAGCGATTGGGAGAACAGCAGAAAGGCTCACCTTGACAGCCGCAGAGCCTGCTATCTCTCTATGGAGTTCCTTATGGGCAGAGCCGTTTATAACAATCTCCTTTGCCTTGGTATCACTGACGAGGTGGACGAGCTTTTGAAGGCTCACGGCAGAAGTCTTAATGACCTTGAAGAGATAGAGGACGCTGCCCTCGGCAACGGTGGTCTTGGCAGACTTGCCGCTTGCTTCCTCGATTCCGCCGCCGCTCATGACCTGCCTTTGGACGGCTACGGAATAAGATACAAGTATGGTCTTTTCAAGCAGAAGATAGTTGACGGCTTCCAAAAGGAAGAGGCTGACAACTGGACTAAGTACGGCGACCCTTGGTCTAAGAGATGCGAAAATGACAAGGTAGTCGTTAAATACGGCGACCAGACTGTTTATGCTGTGCCTTATGATATGCCTGTTATCGGCTTTGGCACTAAGAACGTTGGCACACTCAGACTTTGGCAGGCTGAGAGCGTGGAGGATTTTGACTTCGCTCAGTTCGACTGCGGTAACTATGACGGTGCCGTAAAGGCTAAAAATGACGCTGAGAACATCTCAAAGGTGCTTTACCCTAACGATAACTGTGAAGAGGGCAAGATACTCAGACTTAAACAGGAATATTTCTTCTCCTCCGCTTCTGTGACGGATATTCTCAAAAAGCATTTGGCTAAGTTCGGCACTCTTGACAACCTTGGCGACTATATTACTATCCAGCTTAACGATACTCACCCTGTTATCGCTGTGCCAGAGCTTATAAGACAGCTTTGTGCTGAGCATAGCTATGACTTTGACAAGGCTTTTGAGATCGCCCACAAGGTCTTTAACTACACAAACCACACTATCATGGCTGAGGCTCTTGAAAAGTGGGATTGCAGACTTGTGGAAAAGGTAGTGCCTGAGGTCTACACATATATCCTTATGATAAACGAGCGTTTTATAAAGGATATGTACGCTCTCAAAAAGGACAGAGAATATATCTCTAAGCTTTCTCCTGTTGGCGACGGCATGGTTAAAATGGCGTTTATGGCTATCTATGTTTCAAGCTATATAAACGGTGTTGCGGCTATCCACACTGATATACTGAAAAAGGGCGCTCTCAAGGATTGGTATGAGCTTTATCCTGAGAGATTTCAGAACAAGACCAATGGTATCACACAAAGACGTTGGCTTGCACTTTGCAACCCTGAGCTTTCCGCACTTATCACAAAGCTTTTAGGCAATGCAGACTGGGTGAAGAACCTGGACGAGCTTAAAAAGCTTGAAAAATATGCTGATGATGAGGCTGTGCTCAACGAGTTCATGGCTGTTAAGGAGGCTCAGAAGAACCGCCTTGCCGCTTTTGTAAAGGAGCATGACGGTGTTGATATCGACCCGAACACTATTTTTGACATTCAGATCAAGCGTTTGCACGAATACAAGAGGCAGTTCCTTAACGCTTTGTCTATACTTTACATTTACTATGGCATCAAGGACGGCTCTATAAAGGACTTCACACCGACAACATTTATTTTCGGTGCTAAGTCTGCACCGGGATATCGCAGAGCAAAGGCTATCATCAAGCTTATTGGCGAGATAAGCAAGCTTGTGAACGCTGACCCTGACACAAAGGATCTTATCAAGGTGGTTTTCGTACAGAACTACAACGTTTCCTATGCGGAAAAGCTTGTTACTGCGGCTGATGTTTCCGAGCAGATATCTACGGCAGGCACTGAGGCAAGCGGTACAGGCAACATGAAGCTTATGCTCAACGGTGCGGTCACACTGGGAACATATGACGGAGCTAACGTTGAGATAGTTCAGGAGGCAGGCGAAGAGAACAACTACATCTTTGGTGCAAGAGTAGAGGAGCTGGCTGAGATAATGCCAAAGTATGACCCTAGGGAGATACTTTTCTCAAACGACAAGATAAAGCGTGTTCTTGACAAGCTTATTGACGGCAGTCTTTCAGATGGCGGCGTTCCGTCCAACGAGGAGGGCAGCTTCAAGGAGCTTTACAAGGCGCTCACTGACGGTGCAAGCTGGCACGTTCCTGACCACTATTACGTTCTGGGCGACCTTGAAAGCTATGTTCAGGCAAAGCTCAAGGTCAACGCAGACTACAAGGACAAGCTTGCATTCGCTAAGAAGTGCTGGCTGAACATTGCAAATGCAGGAAAGTTCTCTTCTGACAGAACTATCAAGGACTATGCAGAAAACATCTGGAAGATAGAGCCTGTTAAGTTGTAATTGGAAATCAAATTTCTATGCAAATTGAATTTGTTAAGGGTATGACACATGATTTTAAGCTTTTTATACACGAAAATGAACTTATCATAATATTAATTTGCGAAAATATGAACTAAAGCATTAATACACAAAGGACAGGCTCGTTTTTTGACGGGCTTGTCAGTTTTGATGTAAATATATTCAAGGGATAGATTTACATAAATGGCAGGAGGATAAATGTTAGACACCTTACTTAAACTAGACGGCGACATACTGTTATGGATACAGGACAACCTGCGTGCAGGGTGGCTCGACCCCATAATGAAGTTCATAACATATCTTGCAAACGGAGGTGCGTTATGGATAGGCATATGCGTTTTACTTCTCATACTGAAAAAGACTAGAACAACAGGCATCGTGTGTTCATGCTCCCTTGCGGTGACTTTTCTTATAAACAACATCATTCTCAAAAACATTATTGCCAGAACAAGACCTTACGAGGTGGTCGAGGGGCTTAACAGGATAATAGGTGCACAATCGGACTTCTCCTTTCCCTCGGGACATTCGGGAGCTTCCTTTGCAGTGGCGGTGGTAATGTTCATGGAGATGCCGAAAAAATATGGCGTGCCTGCACTTATAGTGGCAACACTCATTGCGTTCTCACGGCTGTATGTTGGCGTACACTATCCATTCGACGTTATCGCAGGCGTTCTAACGGGAACGATATATGCTGTTATCACAGTGGCAATATACAGAAAATTCTTCAAGGACAAGAAACATTCTGAAAAATAAAAGACATTTGACGGGCGGTTTTTGACCGCTCGTTTTTTTGTTGCTTTATCATCAAATTCTATTGAAAATCAAGTGGGAATATGCTATCATAGAGATAATAAATATGAAGGAGAAAATCTTATGAAAAAGGTGATTAAAACTATTCTTATGGGTGCTGTGGCTTTCAGCCTTGCTATGGGAGTGGGCTGTGGGACTGGCGAAAACAGCAGTCTGGAAAAAGAAAGCTCAAAGGCTGAGGACAGTAGTTCACAGAATAAGCGCAGACAGCTTCGTGACAAGTCTGACTACGGAAAAGTGATAGCCCTCACTTTTGATGACGGCCCTAACACTGACACAACTCCCCTTGTTCTTGACAAGCTTGAAGAACACGGCATTGTGGCTTCGTTTTTCGTTATCGGAAACAACATCACAGACGAGAGTGCAGAGGTCATGAAGCGTGCTTACAACATGGGCTGTGACATTGAAAACCACTCTCAGAGCCACCCTGACATGACAAAAATGACCGCAGAGGAAATAAAGGCGGAGATAGACTTTACCTCTGACAAGGTGGAAGAGGCTGTTGGCGAACGTCCACAGTTTTTCCGTCCGCCATATATTGCGGTAAATCAGACAATGTTTGACGTTATAGATATGCCGTTTATATGCGGATACGGTGCAGAGGACTATAACAATGCCATAGGCGTTGAGGAGCGTGTTGAAAAGGTGCTTGCGCAGGCTAAGGACGGGGGAATTATCCTGCTTCACGATATGAACGGAAACGTTCAGACAGTTGCAGCCCTTGATAAGATAATCCCTGCGCTCAAAGAACAGGGCTACGAGTTCGTTACCATAACAGAGCTTTTCCACGCAAAGGGAGTTGCCATTGACCCTGACTCCGAGATAATTTACAGCTATGCTGAGCAGACAGAGATGTACGGCTAAAAATGACAAACAAAACCGCCTGAGAGAAATAGCTTCTCAGGCGGTGATTTTTTTATCAAGTAAATCGTGCCCCAGGCTGATCCTCTGGTGGGATAGGCGCTCCGCAATGAGGACATTCTGTACAAGTGTCTACGACATAGGTATAGCCGCAATATTCGCAGGCTTTTTCCTGAGCTGCGTCAGAACATGGCTTTGCTTTGGCATATTTTCTCGCCTTTGGATTTATACCTATCATAAGGCAGGCGTGCAGACACACAAATGCCAGAATGGCGATCGAAGTAAATAGCATAGTCCAATTTACTTTACTCTTCATTACGGTAGGCGTCAGGTCGTCAAATGATGTGCTGATGGCCGAGGACACTGTATAGCGTGTTCTCGCTGTGAGATTTTTCTGAAGCTCGTCATTGAAGCTGTTCGTTACTGATTTTGTCAGAACATCATCTGTATCATTGCCCTGCATACCCTCCCAATACCAATCCTCAAAGCCGTCAGAGGAAGAATAGCCGTCAGGAGTAGAGTAAACTATGAGCCAATGGCTCTCGTCCGCAAAGTGGTTCACATACAGATCATAGGCATAATTTTCAAGATCTGAATAAACTCCCTGCCAATCTGAATTTTCCACTGTTATGACCGCAGGTGAGATACCGGTGCGGTTATAAAATGCCACCAGCGAGTTTCTAAGCTCTGCGGTGTTGCCAAGGACGTTTGCTTTATCCTCCACAACTATTTTATAATCATAGTTTTGGGGAAGCTTATGAGGGTGATGATAAGCCTCGGCAAACATAGAAAATGTGAATAAAATAAACGGCAGATAGAAAAGCAGCATAAGAAATCTCAAAGGACTTCTTTTTTCGGTTATGTCATAATCTGCATAGACATAGACAGGTTTGTGATGATTATAATATACAAATCTTCTTGCGTCCGGAAAATAGGTGCTTCTTACGTGGCGTGAGCTTCTTCCTGAGCCTCCGTGCGAATGGCTGCTGTGATGCGAGCCTCCGTGTGATCCTCCTCCGTGAGAGCCGCCTCCCGATGAATGTGGCATTTATTATTTACCCCCTTCTTATTTTTTTTCAGCATCTGCGACAGGCTGTTCTGTTTCCACGTTATGTGGTCTGAGCGGTGCTCCGCAGTGTGGGCACTCATGACAAGTGCCGATAACATAGACATTTCCGCAGTATTCGCAGGTGTCCTCTTTTGCATCATTTGCACATTTCACTGCGCTTCGGTAAGCCTTTTTATTCGTGATAAGCGTCTGATATATCTCATAAGCCCCGATACCTGACAAGAGAAGTCCCCATATCACGAACAGCCACTCTACATGACCGTCCATAACGTTTGGCGTAGTTTCATCAAAAGCCGCTGCTATAGCAGAGCTGACATCATAACGGCTGTTGGCGGTAAGATATTTCTGCATAAGATCTTTGAAATCGTCTGCTACATCTACAGTTATGATATTGTCGGTATCATCGCCCTGCATACCCTCCCAGTACCAATCGTTAAAATCAGGGTCGGGAGATGCAGGCTCAGAATAAACCACCAGCCAATGCTCCTCGTCGTCAAATTCCGTCACATACATATCATAGGCAAATTCCTCTAGCTTTGAATAGCTTCCCTGCCAATCCTCGTTGTTCACTGTCATTATCTCCACGGGTATACCGGTTTCGTCATAGAAATCAACAATTGCATTCTGCACCTTGTCCATATCATCAATGACCCCTGCCGTATCCTTTATCTCGCAGTGATAAGATGGACTTGTATCCATTTTTTGCGGCTTATCATAGCACAAGGCAATAAGCATGATACCAAAGAGCAGGCTGACAGCACTGCCTATTATGCTCCACACCTTTCCCGAAGCGGTCCCCTTGCGAATATCATAGTCAGCATAGACATAGACAGGATGATAGTTCTCATAGTATACGTATCTTCTTGCCCCAGGAAAGCTTGTGTGCTTTATGTGTTTAGCACTCGACCCTCCCGAGCTTGATGAAGAGCTGGAAAAGCCTGAGCCGCTGTGTGACCCTCCGCTGTGAGAGCCTCCCCCTGATGAATGTGGCATTTATTTTTTACCCCTTTCCCCTATACAAATCTATAGATCCATCAATACTGCACACGCTCGGCTGTGTAGCCGTCTTTTTCAAGCAGGTCGATTATTCCTCCCTCGCCTGCATAGTGTGCCGCACCAACAACATAGAACACGTTCTTGCCCTGAGACATAAGATCCTCGGCAGCTTTTGCCATGTTCTTGTTTCTGTCATAGAGCATTTGGTTATTATAATCCTCGGCGATCTTTTTGTCCTCCTCGGTATAGCCTGCAAGCTCCTCCTCGTTATCTTCCTCAAGGAAGGTTTCAATATCCCCCGACTTCCATGCGGTATAGAGGTCTTCAAGAGCCTGCTTCTGGCTCTCCTTGGTTTCACCCTCGTAGCTTCTGAACATAAGGTCATAGATATCGTCAGAGAAGTTTATGAGCAGATTCATCTGAAAATCCACCGACTCTACCTCGTATATCTCCTTGCCGTCTGCGTGGGCAGTGGTAAGAAGGAAGTTATCAAGACCCTTTTCCGTGTCAAAGTCTGAATCCTGAATAAGCAGGGTATCAAGAGTGCTTGAAACAGCCCATGGTCTGTAGACCTCCAGGGCGGAGATATCCATGCCCCAATAGCCGAGATATGTTTGCAGTGCTGAATATGCTTCCTCGGAAATATGCTGGCTGAGCTTTGTGTTATCATTATAAAGCATTTGCTTCATAAGATTTTTCATATACTCGCCGTCCTCGCTTGTGGAGGTTATATCGCACTCCACCGCAAGTATATCAGCATTGTTGTATGCATTCGTTACTGCCTCAGGGAGCGGATAGCACTCGTCTTTCAGTGCATGGAAAGAGCCGAGCATCACCATTGTGTTGCCCTCAGGTGAAGTCACTTTCCACATAGCAGGTGTGATACCGTTTGTCTTTGTATCGTCCGTTACCGCTGATGAACTGTCTGAAACACTGCTGTCAGGTGCAGAAGTGGCAGAAGCTGTACTGCTCGCCTCCCCTGTGGTGGTTGTATCAGCCGTTGTGTCGGCTGTTGTAGTTGTGGCTGCCTTTGAGCTGCTGTCGGTCTGTGAACTGTCAGGCACCTCTCCGCATGAGCAGAGAAGTGCGGTGCACATTGCAGCGACTGTAAAAAGGCTCAATGTTCTATGTATCTTTTTCATGGTTTTATCTCCTGTCTTCATAGTTGTATGTTTCAGTATATCACACATCAAAGAAATTTTCAAGTATGGTTACAATTTTGTAATAGTCAGGCTTTATTCTCTCTTATACGCTTTTCTATCGTTTCCATATCTATGCCGTATTGTTTAAGGATAGTCTGAGCGAAGCTGTTGTCACGGGGCATTCCACGGACTATCTTATACTTTCGCTCTCCTGTTTCATCATCTGCGTCGGCGACAATGCTTGCAAGCTTTGTTCTGAGCGTGCTGTCTTTATTAAGCTCCACGGTCTTGTATGCGATATCCACAAGATGTGTTGCAAAAACTCCTCTTACGCCCATTTTGCAGAATATCCTCAAAAGCTCGCAGGCGACCTCAACGCACTCCCTGGGGGTTGTGCTTTGGATAGACTCGTTCATAAGAAGCAGGCTGTTTGCTGTGATAGTGTCGCTTATTTCACGGAACTCTTTTATCTCTGTGGTGAAACGGCTTGTGTCGATACCTGTTTTTTCCTCTTGTGGGAACTGAGTGTAGATATAGTCCACAAGGGATATTTCACAGTATGAGGCAGGCACATAAAGCCCTGTCTGCGCCATTATCTGACACAGACCGACCGCACGGAGGAATGTGGTCTTTCCGCCATTGTTTGCGCCCGTAAGCACATAAAAGCCCTCGCTGTCACCTCCCATGGTGATATCGTTTGTGACAACGGATTTTTTCTCCTTGTGGTCAAGATTATATATCCTGGCTTCACGGAAATAAACAGGGTCAAAGATATCCTTTATGACGGTTTTTCTCTCACCTGCAGGAAGAATTTTCGGACGGCACATTTTAAGCCCCTGATCTTCGCAGGCTTCTATCACAGCCACTGCGCCCATGTAATATTCAAGCTGATAGTCTATATAGCGCATATCGGCAATGCCTGCTTTCTGATACTCAGCAAGCACCTTGTCTATCATTTTCACAAAAGTATCAGTAAGATCGCTAAGCTCGTCAAAAAGGGTCTTATCCACAGTGTTGATAAGCTTATCGTCAGACACCTCGCTGTCATTATACTTTTTTCTGAGATTTTTCACAACAGCCTTATCGTTGAACTTTGCCCCATGATAAAGTATCCTGTCAACAAGGGACGGTTTTATATCGTAACGCTCTTTTGAAAGCTCTATAATGCCTGCTGAAACAGGAACTAGCCTTTCATCGAGGTTTATGGCAACCGTAACGCTTCGTATACGGTCATAGAGTGCCTTTTTAAGCTTCTCTATCTCACCTTTCAGGGATATATAATGCTTGTCACCGTAATGCTCCTCAAAGAACGCAAAAAGCTTTTTTACGCCCTCTGAGCGTATCTTATCTTTCATTTTTCCATAAAAATCGTGCATTATCTCCATGCACTGTATGTAAGCGTCAAAACCGCTTATGGCATCATCAAGCTGTGAAAAGCTGTCGGGAGTAGTAAGATTATAGATGTTTTTTCTGTCATTTTCCACCATAACATTTATCACCTTGCGTATGGTGGCAGACAATGACGGAAGCCTTATGAAATCATCAAGGATATCAAGGCGGTAGTTTATTACCTCCTCATCGTTGCAAACCTCACAAAAAAGCCTCATTACACGATACTGGTAATGGGGCGTGATAAAATCAGCCACCTTTTCAAGCTCAAGATTGTCAACAAACGCTCTGGGGAGCTTTTCAAGGGCGGCAGCTCTTTTTTTCATTGCGTTGTGCTTTTCCGCAGAGGGATAAAGCAGGTCAGCCACAGGGGCTTTCATATCAAATTCATCAAGTTTTGAAGCCATTTTCGTTTCCTCACTGGTCTTTGGCAAGGGCTTTCAGGTCTATGATTATGCCCACCTTTGCAAGAGCCTTTGACATAAGCTCTGCACTTAGAGGGTAGATATCAGTTTTTCCGCACTCGTGGTCATACTCATATCTGAAAAACTGCACATAATTCTCCTGATGATCCTCAGACGTATAAACCTTTCCCATGATATATTTATTTTTTATGGCATAATAGTTCACAGGCTTGAGCCTGAGAATAGCTTTCGGGTCGGCAGACATTTCCGAGGCGAGGGTATCAAAGCCCTCGTCAACGTAGTTTATTTTTCTGCACTTCATATCCTTTATTTTCTTTTTCAGAGGTGGCTCGCTCTGAGTCTGCTTCTTTTTGAACAGTGAAAACATTTTTACACACCAAGCCTCTCAAAAAGCTGTTTGCGGCAATCTTCTTCAAGCTTATCGTTTATAGGTGCGGGGATATACTTTTCGCCAAGCTTACGGCTCATGCAGTATGAAATAACATAGTCGCTGACCTTTGGATTTTTAGACAGGAGCGGACCGTGGAGATAGGTTGCGATAACGCTTTTTTCCATATAGCCCTCGGTACTGCTTTCAAACTCATTGCCGTTGCCTGAGAGGACTTTTCCGAAGGGCGACTTGACGTTGGTGGTCTGTCCGCCATGGTTTTCAAAGCCTATGACCTTGTATTTTTCTCCGTCAAGCTGAGCCTCGATGACGATATTACCGATACATCTGCATCTTTTATCGGTAGAGGCGACGGTATAGTAATCAAAAAGCCCCAGTCCAGGCACTTTCTCACCGTTTGAGTCCTTATAATACTGACCCATGAGCTGATAGCCGCCGCATATCATCAGGAAAAATGTTCCTGCCTTATAAGCTTCCATGATACTGTCCTTGCAGGAAACAAGGTCATCGGCAAGTATCTGCTGTTCAAAGTCAGCACCGCCGCCAAGATAGATGATATCATACTGGGTGAAATCAGTTTCCTTGTCACCAATAAGATGCTTTGAAACTTCCAGTTCTATGCCACGCATTTTACAGCGGTAAGAAAGCACTTCAACGTTGCCGCTGTCACCGTAGAGGTCAAGCATATTAGGATACATATGAAGAATTTTCAGTTTTTCCATTTTACTTTTCCTCCCCGTTTTCTTTCAGGCTCTTATATCTTTTTATTGCGGCTCTTGTCGGCTGGATAGCAGTATAATTGGCTATGGCAAACTTATCACCCTTTGTGGAGAAGAGTGACGCTGTTGCTTCGTCAAGATCAGGATAAACGAATATCTTGTCAGGGTCATAGCCTGAGCATTTTATTCTTATGGCGATATCATATGCTCTCGTACCAGAAGTCACAACTCTGTCAACATTATTGAACACAGAGAAGTTTATATCCCATATCCAAGAAACGTCATGGCCGTCTGCAAGGTTATCGTTAAGGACAAAAAGCAGTTCCTTTGAGCCTGCCTGCTCGTTCATCACACGCAGAGTCATATTTGCGCCAACAGGGTTTTTAGCAAGGTTCACAAGAAGGCTTGAGCCGTCAACCTCAAAGCGTTCAAGTCTGCCGTTATTGACCTCGAAATGCTCGAAAGTGTCATGCAATATAGCCTTATCAAAATTATAGAGCTTTGCGGCGGTATAGACAGCCGCCATGTTATACATATAATAGATACTGTTATGAGCGGTCTTATATGTTTCCCCGTCTGCTTCAAAGGACGGAACAGTCAGGTCAACGTTCTTTATCTCCACCTCAGGCTCGATATTGCCAAAACCACACTTTGGACAATGGAACTTGCCGATATGTGAATACTGATAATAGTCATAGACAAGCTCAGTATCGCAGAACGGACAGAACTTGCCCTCGCCCACCTCATAAGGCTTATCTGTTGCACCCTGATATCTGTCAACGCTAAAATAGTGGATATTCTTGTTATTAGGGTTAGCAAGTCCAAGTCTTGCCACGTTTGGGTCATCGGCATTGAGAACAACGTTACCCTCAAATGTTTCAAGGAACTTTTTCACCTTGAGAATGAGTGTTTCCACCTCGCCGTTTCTGTCAAGCTGGTCACGGAAGAAATTCAGCAGAACAAGGGTCTGCAAATTGAGCTTTGAATAGACCACAGGAACGTGGGACTCGTCAGTTTCAAGCACAAGATAATCGGCATGGACTCTTCCCCTCATATCGCAGTGATTGAGCAGGAGTGAGCATATGCCCGTATCAAGGTTATTTCCCTCCGGGTTTGTGATTATCTTCTTTCCACCGCTTGCAAAAATATGGCTGAGATAGTTTGTAACAGAGGTCTTGCCGTTGGTGCCTGTGACAGCAACGATAGGGCAATCCACCTTGAAAGCCTTCAGGCAGTCTTTATTTATAGTCCACAGCACAAGCCCAGGAAAGTTACCTGCGTCCCTGCCCAGCAGGTGCAGAGTTTTAACCATAAGCTTGCCGAAAATAATGGTGAAAGCGTTTTTTAAACTCATTTATATATCTCCTATTAAAATAAAGTCGTATAAAATAATAATAGACCATAACGCCCATAATGTCAAGCATTTTAGACCTTTGCAAACAAAAAAAACACCGCACAAAGACGATAGGCGCCCCTTGTGCGGTGTTGGTTTCTATATAATTTTTGAGAGAAAATCTTTCAAACGCTGATTTTCAGGGTGTGCAAAGAACTCTGACGGCTTGTTCTGCTCGAGTATTTTTCCGTCTGCCATAAACAGAACTCTCGAAGCAACTTCCCTTGCAAAGCCCATTTCGTGGGTAACGACAACCATTGTCATTCCGTCGTTTGCAAGCTGTTTCATAAGCTCCAGCACCTCGCCAACCATTTCAGGGTCAAGTGCAGAAGTAGGCTCGTCAAAAAGCATTACTTCAGGGTTCATCGCCAGTGAACGTGCAATGGCTATTCTCTGCTTCTGACCGCCTGAAAGCCTTGAAGGATACTCGTCAGCCTTATCAGGCAGACCAACTCTTTCCAAAAGCTCTTCCGCCTTTTTGTCTGCTTCATTGGCTGTCATAAGGCCAAGCTTCACAGGGGCAAGAGTGATATTCTTTTTTATTGTAAGATGCGGGAAGAGGTTGAAATGCTGAAAAACCATGCCCATTCTCTGTCTGAGCTTGTTCATTTCATGCTCGTTCGCCTGAGTGATGTTCTCACCCTCGAAGAAAATATCACCTGAGGTCGGCTTTTCCATAAGGTTAAGACAGCGGAGAAAGGTGGATTTTCCTGAGCCTGACGGACCAACGATAACGACCTTTTCGCCCTTTTCGATAGTTTCGTTTATATCTTTCAGCACTTCGACCTCGCCGAAAGACTTGCTGAGATGTTTAACGTCTATCACTTTGCGACAGCCTCCTTTCAAGCTTTCCTACCAGATGAGTAAGCACAACTACCATTATAAGGTAAATAAGTGCAACTGTTATAAGCGGCATGAATGCCGAGAACGTCTGAGAACGGATTATATCTCCGCCCTTTGTAAGGTCCTGAATTGCGATATATCCTGCAACAGAGGTTTCTTTAAGCAAAACTATGCACTCGTTTGCAAGGGCAGGCAGAACAGTTTTGAAAGCCTGCGGAAGAACTATTGTTATCATTGTCTGACGATAGCTAAGGCCAAGGCTTCTTCCTGCTTCAAACTGACCGTTGTCAACTGACATGATACCTGAACGGACTATCTCAGCCACATATGCGCCTGAGTTCACGCCGAATGCAAGCACAGCCACAAGAGTCTTGTCTATGTTCACGCTTCCAAAAATAACAAAATATGTTATAAGGAGCTGAACTACCATAGGAGTTCCTCTTATCACTGTAAGATACACTCTGCAAAGGGCGTTGAGTATCTTCATTTTGCCTGTCTTATCATGAGTAGAGCGGACTATAGCCACAAGAAATCCCAACACAAAGCCAAGTATGACCGCAAAGAAGGTTATGATAAGTGTTGTTTTAAGGCCATTGGTAAGATAATGCCAACGGCTCTCGTCCAAAAAATTTTGCTGGAAATCGTCGATCAATTTGTTCAATTCAGCACTTCCTGTTCTTTATCAAAATAATTTCGGCTGCCGCTCTACGACAGCCGAAGTGTGAAAAATTATTTCTTTCTTACGATTATTACCTGACTTGATGATGTGTAAGTGTCAGAGAAAAGAACGTTTTTCTCTCTGTCAGGTGTAACTGTCATACCTGCAACGCCAACGTCTGCCTTGCCTGACTGAACGGCTGAGATGATAGAATCAAATGCCATATCGTCTATCTTAAGCTCATAACCAAGCTTGTCGCAAACTGCCTGCATCATATCAGCGTCGATACCAACGACCTTATCGTTCTCTTTGCTCTCGTATGGAGGGAACTCAGCGTTTGTTGCCATTACAAGCGTACCCTTATCTCTGCTAACATTGTCAGAGGACTTGTATGGGTTCTTGCCAGCGTTCTCGCCAACGTAGTTTGCCTTGATAGCGTCAAGCGTTCCGTCAGCCTTAAGCTCCTTGAGAGCACCGTTGACAGCTGTCTGAAGCTCAGTGTTGTCAAGCTTCATTGCAATAGCGTATTCTTCCTCAGCGAAAGGCTCGTCAAGTATTTCAAGATCGTCGTTCTTCTCAACGAAAACCTTAGCAGGCTCAGCGTCGATTATAACGGCGTCTATCTTGCCCTGCTTCAGAGCCTGAACAGCGTCAGCACCCTTGTTGTATTTTTCTACCTTAGCGTCCTTAACGTCCTCGGCATAGATATCGCCTGTTGTTCCAAGCTGAACACCGATAGTCTTGCCCTCCAGATCGTCAACGCTGTGAACTGTATTAGCAGGCACTCCGCAGCCTGCAAGCATTGTAACGCTCATTGCCACTGCAATAAGTCCTGCTGCAAATTTCTTCATAACATACATTCCTTTCAAAAATTGATAGCGACAGCCCTACAATACCGACTGTGCATAAACCTATATCATATATTATAACTGAACACACGGCTTTTTGCAATAGCTTTTATCAGTGATTTGATATATAAATTATGAATTTTTTGTTTTGCCAAACCATTTTAGTAAACAAAAAAGGTATCCACCCAATGGGGACACCTCTTTGTGAAAATCAGCTTAGAAATCCATTGTGAACTGAACTCTGTGGTTGCCGTCTGCATCATCGTCTATCATTTCAGCTTTTACAATTTTGATAGGTGTAACAGGCTTTGACTGTGCGTTATCTGAACCTGTTGTTCTCTCCACCTTGAGGAAGTCATCAACAACGTCCATGCCCTCTGTTACCATGCCGAAAGCCGCATACTGTCCGTCAAGGAAGGTATCCTTATCGCTGTAGCAGATAAAGAATTGGCTTGAAGCACTGTCCATATCATTGGCTCTTGCCATTGAAACAACGCCTCTTGTATGGCTCAGCTTGTTTTCAACGCCATTTGCCGAGAACTCGCCCTTGATAGTTTCCTTGCTTCCGCCTGTGCCGTCACCGTTAGGGTCACCGCCCTGTGCCATAAAGCCGTCTACGACTCTATGGAAAGTAAGTCCGTCATAGAACTTTTCCTTCACCAGCTTCTCGAAGTTCTCGCAGGTTATAGGTGCGTCATTGGCATAAAGCGTGATAACGAACTTCTTGTCAGTGTCAGCCGCAGAGGTCTGTGATGAGCTGTCACCCTTATCTCCGCAGGCTGTAAGAATTGCGCAGGCAAGCACGCCTGCTGTGCAAAGAGCCAATGCTCTGAATAGCTTTTTAAGTTTCATTTTTATCGTCCTTTCGATCATCATTATGGCATTTCTGCCTTTTCACTAGCCTATTATAGCACCTCACAGCAAAAAAATCAACATCAGACCATGTTTTTCACATAATTTTCATCATACGAAGCCTAAAGTTGGCTTATTTAATATTGATTTTTGACTCTTAATGGAGTATAATTATAATGTTTTTTTAAAGAAAAAATATAAAAACTATGTTATGTATGGAGGACTGAACAAAATGGATAAGTTAAAAAAAGCTCTGCCCTTTATCTTCCCACCTCTGGCTGTATTGCTCATAATGGGATTTGCTTTTTATCGGCATGGGCTTTACCCTTTCGGTGACGGCACTGTATCATGGTGCGATATGTCACAGCAGGTGATACCTCTGCTCACCGACTTCAAGGATATTTTCACAGGCAAGGACGGAATGTTCCTTAACTTCCACAACGCAGGAGGAATGAACCTGTGGGGCGTTTTCTTCTTCTTTATCGCAAGCCCCTACACTTTGCTTGTGCTTTTTGTTGACAAGGCTGACATAATCTACCTTGTGAACATTCTCACAGTGCTTAAAATGATGACAGCGGCTGTCACGGCGCAGATATATTTCCGCTCCTGTCAAAAAAAGCTCGACCCTTACATTGGCGCTGTACTCAGCGTCATATATGCATTCTGCGGCTATGGAATGCTCTATTATCAGAACAACATATGGCTCGACATGATGTATCTTTTCCCTCTTCTTATGGTGGCATTCAGGGAGCTTTTTGAGAAAAAGCGCATTATCCCGTACACTGTCATGCTCACACTTATGATGATAGTGAACTACTACATCAGCTACATGATAGTTGTTTTCATAATGATTTTCATGGCTCTTTGCTGCTGGCGTTACCGCAAGGAGGAAAAATACAAGGACGTTCCATGTAGATTTGTTATAGGCTCGCTCCTTGGTGCATTGCTTTCAGCAGTGGTATGGATGCCATGCTTCCTGCAGTTTTTGTCAAGCGGACGTTCTAAATCAGTTATCCAACAGATCGAAACCGCCTCATTCATTACAAACTACAACACCACATTCTGCCTGCTGTTGTCAACGGCTTCGGTGATAGTGATAGTTGCGGTGTTTCTTCTTGACGGCAAAAAGAGAAGCAAGCGTCTTAACACCGACCTTATAATGCTCTTTTTGATGCTCGTACCTATTTTAATAGAGCCTGCGAACCTTATGTGGCACACGGGAAGCTATATGTCGTTCCCATGCAGATACGCTTTCATCACCATATTCTTTGCACTTATCTGCGCAGGATATTTTCTTTCATCGGAAAACGCAGTGGCAAAAGGAAAGAAACACTGCGACCACTTTGTTATTTTCCTGATACTAGCGGCACTTATCTACGGCTTTTACAACTTCTCTGAGGGCTTTGTTGAGAACAACCGCTCGGGAATATCAAAATACACTTCAAGTCTTTGGCAAGACAGCACCGCCTTTGAGCTTTGCCTTGAATTTTTCATTGTGGCGGCGGCATTTTATGCGGTTGTCGTTCTGCTCCACAAAAAGGGCTGGATATCAAAGAAGATATTTGCGATCTTCCTTGCAATGTTTGTTGCGGCTGAGTCATGCGCAAACGTGAACATTTATATGGTATCCCCAAGCGTGAACAATCCTCAGCGTGCGGCTAATCATCAGAAGATAATGGATCTTTCAGACAGACTTGACGAAACAGAGGGCTTTTACAGAGTAAAGACCGCAAGCAAGCTTTTTGAGGTCAATCTGGTAGGTTCAATGGGCTACAATTCCCTGAGCCACTACACTTCTCTCACAAGCCGTGATTATATGTACATGATGAAACAGCTTGGCTACTCATCCTACTGGATGGAGGTAGGCTCATACGGCGGAACGGAGCTTACTGACGCTTTGCTGTCGGTAAAATATCTCATCGAGAAAAACACAGGCTCGGCTGACGCTGTATATTCAAACGACACCTACGAGATAGTGCCGACAGAATACTATCTCCCCCTTGGCATTGTGACCGACGCTGACCTGAGCGGCAGTGAGGAGCTTTCCACAGGCACAAGAAGCAACGTTCAGAAGAAGCTTTTTGAACAGCTTTTCGGCGGCAACGGTAACGAGCTTATCACAGACTACGAATACACCACGATCTATGGTGTGCAGGACGACAGTAACTTTAAACCGAACTACACCCTCACTACTACTAGCGATGTAGCCTACATGGACTACAGCATAGATGTGACAGACAAGCAGACACTTTATTTTGACTGCTTCGACAAGCTTTCAAACAGCCTCAGCGAGGATATAAACGGAAGCTTCATGGTAACAGTGAACGGTCAGGTAAAGCAGATGGATTATCCGTCACAATCGAGCAACGGGCTTTTGAAGCTTGGGGAATTTGAAAATGAACACGTCAACGTGCGTGTGACCTTGAAGAAAGACATCACAAGCTGCCGTTCCTATGGCGTTTTCGGGCTTCACCACAATGTTCTTGAAAAGGCACTTGAGCAGGCACAGACCGCCGGTCTTACAGACATTGACGGCAAGCTTTCAGGAAGCGTGAACGCAAAGGCAGGACAGAAATGTGTGCTTCAGATACCATATCAGGAGGGTCTGAAAATAAAGGTCAACGGCAAGGCTGTTTCATATGACAAGGTTTTCGGTGACCTTGTAAGCTTTGACTTGCAGGAGGGCGAGAACACAATAACTGTAACAAGCGTGCCAAAGGGCTTTTATGCAGGTCTTGCACTGACTATCGCAGGCATTGCGCTGACAGCAGGATATTTCTTCATAAGAAAGAAACTGAAATTCGGAGAAACTATGGAAGCCGCTGCACTTGTGGCTGTTATCGGTGCGGGAGCTATAGTGGTTATAGTGGTTTATGTTGCACCTTGCATACTGAATATTTATAGCTGATAATAAAATAGGACAGAACAATAATTCGGAACGTCGCATTTCTGTGAAACAGAAATTGAGCCGTTCCCCTACATAACAAAACTGCGGATAGCATTTTGCCGTCCGCAGTTTTTATTTTATCCGAATTTACTTATGCTCCTCCAGATACTTTTCAGTATCCATTGGATAGCATTTCAGGTTTGGAAGCTCGTCAAGGGTGAGAACTCTTTCGCTGTTGTAGATCTTGTTCCACTCGTCAAATGTGGTGTACTGATCTGAAAGCTGTTTATCCTTGATACAGAACTCGCCGTTCCATGTACTGAACCACGCCCAGCGTGTGCCGTCGTTGAATGCTCCGTCAGGGTCGAACATCGAGCCGTTCTCTGTCATTGCGATTATCTTTTTTGTGGATGTGCTTGACTTCACAAGGTCATAATACCACTTCTGTGAAGAGCTGTCCCGCTCTGCAGGATAACAGTCATAGCCCATGATGTCAACATACTCATCACCCGGATACCAGCCAGGATTCTGTGCGTTCCATACCCAGATCAGGTTGTTAAGACCATACTCATTTGTGAACTTGTCATACATGAGCTTCCAAAGCTGGATATAAGCGTCCTTTCCTGCTGAACCCCACCAGAACCATGCGTTGCCAGGATACTTAGGGTCGCCTGCCGCCTCGTGGAGAGGTCGCCAAAGTATAGGCACGTTTGCGTCTGCAAGCTCTTTAAGTACCCCTGCCATATGGTCAAGGTCTGCTATGATAGAGTCGTAACCCTCTTTGTCCTCGCCACTGAGAGCCTTTGCAAGGTCGAAGTCTGTGTATTCAGAATAGAAGCCCTGCCACCATGCTCCGCCGTTCTTTTCGAGGTTTTTCTCAGGGGCATACCAATGCCAGCAAAGTGAAACTATTCCGTTTTCATTGTTGTACCAATCCATAGCCTGCAAAGGTACCATATCTCCGCCGCCTGCACCATGTGCAAGTGCGCTGTTTGAAAGATTTAAAACGTCAAGACCAAGTATAGCAGGCGTCTTGCCTGTGTGCTTCTTTATCTCCTTGAACTCACGGCTGTCCTTGCCCTCGTTATCTCCTGAGGACTGACCTGAGATAGTATACTTTCCGTAAACGTCCGTAAGGAAGTTATAAAGTCTTTTTGCCTCGTCAGAAGCGTTAGGGTTTGAAAGCTGATTTGATACCTCATACTGTGAAAGGTCGATAGCAGGAGCTGGGGTTATCTTTATCTTGTCAATATAGATATGACCATTGTCGCCCTTTATGCCTACCTTATGAGTACCTTCGTCGATAAGCACATTTTCAGCCATAGTGTCGCCAAACTCTGTTGTGGTTGATGTGAAGTTTGTGAGCGCAGCACCGTCAACAGTGATAAGATTTGACTGACCCTCGCCGTCTGCCGCCATTGTGAGAGTAATATTATAGCTTCCCTTTGCAGGAAAATCTATCTCGAACTCCACCATATCTCCCGATGAGCCTATAGAAACGAAGCCATCGCCAGAAAACTTACCAAGAAAATTCTTATCAAGCACTGCCGCACCTCCCGAAAGAGTTCCTTTTTCCGCCTCGGACTCGTAGCTGAAATCCTCAGGAACGTCATACTCTGTCGTTACGTCTGAAAGGTCGATATTGCCCATATCCTCAACGACAGGGGCTGTTGTAGTGGTAGTCTCACCTGCTGACGAGCTGCCTGAGCTGCTGTTTCCTGTGCTGCTGCAGCCTGCTGCCGCACAAGCGATAAGCACTGCCATAACGGCAGCAACTGTTCTTTTCATTATTTCACGCATAATGTTCTCCTTATCATTACTAATTAAAATATTCAAATTTTCATAAAGCCAAGCTTTGCGAAGCTCTCGCCTTTAGGCTTTATATTCCATACTTTAAATATATCATATAAAAAATCATTGTCAATAGCCGTTTTTAATGTTTAACATCGTGTTCAAAATTGATAACGTTTACTTTTATTTGAACTAAAAAAATATGAACCCACACGGCATTGGGTTCATATTTTCATATATAAAAAATATTATTTTCTGAGAAACGTTCTGTATACCCAACGGGTGAATTTTCTAGGAAATATAAACAAGCCAAGCTGCAGAGCGCATGGCATGAAAAAGTCACGGAAGCCCGTATACCCTGAACGGTGTATTATCCACCTCACACGAATGAAAGCCTTTGTATGCTCCCAGCTTTTGCGTGTATCTACAGTATTTTCATCTATGCGGTAGCGCACAAGCACCTCGGGTATATTCTGCCCCTTTGCACCATGCTGTAACATTCGTGCGATAAACTCATAGTCCTCACACATTTTAAGGTCACTGTAACCGCCTATCTTCTCCGCAAATGACTTGCGAAAAGCCACAGACTGCCTGTTGAAAGGGTTGCGTCGTTTGGAATATGAAGCGATATCCTTATGCATTACAGGCACTTTTTTCACCGAAACTACCTCGTCAGTGTCAGTGTCGAACTCCTCCACATATGTGCCGATGATATCAAGCTTAGGTTTCACCGCAAAAAGGGTCATCTGCTTCAAGCAGCGGTTAGGGAGAGATATATCGTCGCTGTCCATTTTCACGATATAATCGTATTTACACGCCTTTATGCCCTCGTTGTAAGCCTTTCCAACGCCCACGTTCTCGTCTATCTGAACGATATGGAAAATATGCTTGAACTCGTCCTGAAAAGACTTCACGATAATATTAAGCTCGCAGGTGAGCTTGCCGTCGCACACAAGCACGAAGTCAGAGGGAGGATATGACTGCATGAGCATAGACTCAAGACTCTCGTTAAGGTTCTCTGGAAGCTCACGGTCATACACCGACATAAGCACACTGTATTCAGGCAGCGTATATTTTCCAACACGATACGTCATAAAATCCCTTCCCTGCATTATTATCAACTCAATTATACTATAACAGCTCCAAAAAGTCAACTACGACCAACAAAGTATACTATATTATATAGTACAGACCAATACACAAAAAAGACCGCCCCATTCGGAACGGTCTTGTAAGCTACTTTGAAAAATTAGCCAAGCTTCTTAGCAAGCTGTGATACCTTTCTTGCAGCAGCATTCTTATGCATAATGCCCTTTGTGCAAGCCATATCTACCTTCTTGATAGCAGCTCTTACTACTTCTTCCTTGTTTTCTGCATTCTCAGCTACAGCAGCGTCAGCCTTCTTGAGTGCAGTTTTAAGATCAGACTTTACAGCCTTGTTTCTCATTGTCTTAGTGTTGATAACCTTGACTCTCTTCTTAGCGGATTTAATGTTTGGCATACCGACACCTCCCTCATTCTGTATAAATTTGCACTTATTTGCACAAGCTATCCGCAGACTGAGAGGAAATGCGGAAAGCCCTTTAAACAAGCCTTGTAAAATATTTTACCACATTTCAAAAGAAATTGCAAGGGGGTTTACTGAAAAAAATATAGAAATTTTGCGGTCTAAATTGTAGGAACACACAAAAACTTACACGATATCACAGAAAGGTGAATAAAATGAGCATTAGAACGGATATGGCGACGGAGAGCTTTTCTCAGGCAGGCGGTGCAGAAAAGCTTCAGGGAGTGAAAGTCAAAAACAAGGTTATTGAAAACGCTAGGCTTGAGGTAACGGACATCACCATAGAAACACAGGAAGCCGCCGAAAAGCTTGGCAGACCTGTCGGTAGATACATCACCCTTACCGCCACAGATTCAACATTCGATATGTACAGCGACAGTTTTCGTGAGCGTGCAGAAGTCATAGCAAAAGCCATAGGGGAGCTTTGCGGTGGTTGTGAACGTTTTTTGGCAGTAGGACTTGGGAACTATGCCCTGACTTCCGACGCTGTTGGCCCTCTTACCGCTGAAAAGATCTTCGCTACCCGTCACATAAAAAGCCTTGCAAAAGAGATTGATACTGACGATCTGGGCGAGGTCACAGTGATACAGACAGGAGTGCTTGGAAGCACGGGAATAGAATCCTCAGAGCAGGTAAAAGCAATTGCGGAGCGTGTAACACCGCAGGCTGTCATTGCAGTTGACGCACTGGCTTGCAGCGAGCTTACCAACCTTGGCAGGACAATACAGCTTTGCAACACCGGCATTTCTCCGGGAAGCGGAGTCGAAAACGCACGAAAAGAGCTTTCGCTTTCGACCCTCGGGGTAAAGTGCATTGCCATAGGCGTGCCAACGGTCATAGACCTTTGCACTGCCGCACAGCACATTTTCGGTCAGGCCGCACCTGAAAGCTCCGAAAACATCATGGTCGCTCCGAAAACTGCCGACAAACTTTCGGAAAACTGTGCAAAGCTCATTGCAATGGGCATAAACCGTGCCGTTCACCCTGCCCTGTCGCAAGAGGACATTCAATCTCTCACCTGCTGACAAAAGACAGGTGGTACGGTAATGTAAAAGCTGTATACAACAATTGTAAACTTTTTATTAATATGTATGAGTGAAATTGCGAAAACGTTTTCTGAAAACGAATACTCACACAAATTCAACACACCTTTGTCATAATCAACAAAAACGCTTGAGCTTTATATTGCAAAATGCTGATTGACTAAATTTAAACTTTTTGTTATCATTAGTAAGGACGAAAAATAAGCGTTATGGTAAGCGTTGTCGGGTAACGGCGCTTGTCGATCGTAACAGATGAACGTTTTTTGGGTAAGGAACATTCGTCTATTATCAAGGAGGTTACTATAATGAAAATGGCAAAGAGAATTTTCGCTGCTGCTTGTGCGCTTTCACTGGCTTGCAGCATGGCTGCTTGCGGCAGCTCATCAAGTGACAGCTCATCTTCCAAGAAGGAAGCTAAGGCTATGACAGATGATCAGAAGGAGCAGGTAAATGCACTTCAGGATAAGCTCCCTGACATCGAGCTTTCAAACAAGACTATCAAGTGGATGGCTCACTATGACATCAACCCTAGTGATGGTAAGTCAGAATCACCTGCTATCTCACTTTTCCAGACTAAGTACGGTGGAAAGATCGAGTACGTTCAGACAACTTGGGACAACAGATATACTGATCTTGCTAAGGCAGTTATGGCTAACGACTCACCTGACTTCTTCCCTGCTGATGACATGGACGCATTCCCTAAGGGCGCTATCAAGGCCATGTTCGAGCCTATCGACGATGTAGTTGATTTCAGCTCAGACATCTGGTCATCATCACAGACACTTAACGATTCATTCGTATTCAACGGCAAGCACTATGTAGCTGCTATCGACGTAAGACCACAGTATGTTTGTGTATACAACACAAAGACAATATCAGACTTTGGCTATGACGATCCTGCTGAGCTTTACGCTAATGACGAGTGGACATGGAGCAAGTTCACAGAGATGTGCCTTGACTTTGCAGACTCTGAAGCTGACAGATATGCTCTTGATGGTTACTGGTACGGCAAGGCTCTTAACGATACTTGCGGTTATCCACTTATCGGTCTTGAGGACGGCAAGCTTGTAAACAACATGGGCAAGGCTGAAGTTGGCACAGTTCAGGATCTTATGTACAACCTTGAGAAGAACAACGTTGTATTCGACAGATCAAGCAACAACTGGAAGACAAGAGGTGACGGAGCTAACGGTGAAGGTCTTGGTTCACAGCTCACACTGTTCATTCCTATCGGCACATGGGCTCTCGAGGATACTCCTGAAAAGACCAAGACATTCGGAAGCGTCAAGGACGGCGAGGTTATGTTCGTTCCAATGCCAAGAATGGACGATTCTGACAAGTACTATGTATCTACAGGTGTAAACGGCTATCTCCTCTGCAAGAACGCTCCAAACCCAGACGGCTTCAATGCGTTCGTAAACTGCTGCAAGGTTGCAAACTCTGAGGTACAGAACATTACAGAAGAACAGCTCAAGAACGACTACGGCTGGACAGACGATATGATCGAGATGCGTAAGACAATTTACGATCTGGCTAGACAGAATCCTGTATTTGACTTCCAGGACGGCGTATCTGCTGAGCTTTCAACACTTATGCAGACAGTAAACCAGGCTACAATGATAACAGGCGGCGGAGCTACTACATGGACAGAGTGCGTTGCTGAGAACCAGAAGGCTGTTGATTACATCATCAAGGAAGCAAACGCTAACGTTGCTGAATAATTCAGTACTTTCAAGCGGGACGTTCATTCGTCCCGCTTTTTTTGTTGCCTTTGTATTTGTCACGAATTTGTTAAATATATTTGTACGCAAAATGCACAATATAAAATACATAAATTTGTGCAAGAATTTTGCGGATTTTTATGTACAAATCACAAAAAATATGCTATAATAAATACACGTTAAAAAGAATATATCAAAGAAGGGAGATATGTTTTATGAGATCGATTATTACTATCAGCCGTGAATTTGGCAGCGGAGGACGTGAAATAGGCAAGAAGCTTGCTGATGATCTGGGCATACCTTTCTATGATAAAGAGCTTTTGGAAATGGCTTCAAAAGAGAGCGGTATATGTCAGGAGCTTTTTGTTAAGAACGATGAGTCCTATACTAACAGCTTTCTTTTCTCACTGGTCATGGGTAATTACCCTGTAAGTGCAGACGGCAGGATCAATCCTGATATGCCGCTAAATCACAAGATATTCTTGGCTCAGTTTGAAACTATCAAGAACATTGCAAAGAAGGGTCCTTGTGTTATTGTAGGACGTTGTGCTGACTATGTTCTGAAAAATGAGCCTAATATTATCGACTTCTTCATTTCCGGCAACACTGCCGAAAAGAAAAAGCGTATCCTTGAGAGATACGATATTGAAAAAAACAAAGCTGAGGACTTTATCCGCAAGACTGATAAGCGGAGAGCTTCATACTATAATTATTACACCGACATGAAATGGGGCGAAGCAAAGAATTATGACCTTTGTATCAACTCGTCCAAAACAGGCGTTGACGGTGCTATCAAGCTTATGAAGGCTTATATCGAAATAAAAGAAGCCAACGCTGATAAATAGGAATTTTTCGTTTTAATTCATTTTACTTTCCTTACTACGAAAGAGGGCTGACCATAGGGTCGGTCCTTTTCCGTTTTATGAGGAGTTTTATTACTCCAGCTTAAACAAAGTGTAACCAATATGTTATTGACAATAACAAGCAAATATATTATACTGTATAAAAGGGCAGAAGTCCGACAAAAAAATAAAAAAATACTGCAAAAGGAGAAACAGAAAATGGCTGAAATAAAAGTTATCACTATCGGCAGACATTATTGCGCAGGCGGTTCGACTATCGGTAAGCTTGTGGCTGAAAAGCTTGGTATCCCATGCTATGACAGAGAGATAATCGACATGGCGGCACAAAAAAGCGGCATTGCAATGAGCGAGATACAAAAATACGAGGAAGCCGCTCTGAGCATTCTCAAAACACCGATAAATCTGTTTTCAAAGGAGAAAGAGTATCCTATAACAGAGAAGATATTCGCCGCTGAAACAGAGGTAATAATGGAGCTTGTTTCAAAGGGAAACTGCGTTATCGTGGGCAGATGTGCAGATTTTATACTGAAAAACAAAGTCAAGACGCTGAATGTCTTCATTAATGCAAGCTTTGAGAAGCGTCAGGAGTGCGCAATTGAGAAGCACAACATCTCCGAGGACGAGGTGGAAGCAAGGCTCAAAAAGTATGACAGAAAACGTGCCGACTATTACAACTCCAACACCAACAAAAAGTGGGGAGATATTTCTAGCTATGATATGTGCCTTGACAGCGGCAAGCTTGGCTACGAAATGTGCGCCGAGATAATTGCTGACACTGTGAAGCTTTCAAGGGAGAAATAGGGGCAATATTTTATTGGGAGCGATAAAAAATGTCAAAGGATAAGGAAGTCAAGACCAACGCCATGCGTATTCTTGACAGAAATAAGGTAAAATACAAGGTCAACACATACGAGTGCGACGAGTTTATCGACGGCATACACATTGCAGATATGCTCGGTCAGCCATATGAAAGCTCATTCAAGACCCTTGTGACAGTGGGAAAAAGCGGGAATTACTATGTTTTCGCTATCCCTATCGCAGAGGAGCTTGACATGAAAAAGGCGGCAAAGTCTGTGGGCGAAAAGTCGGTGGAGATGCTCCATGTGAAGGATATAAACTCTGTTACGGGCTACATTCGTGGTGGCTGTACACCCCTTGGCATGAAAAAGCAGTACATGACGGTAGTTGACAGCTCTGCGGAGCAGTTTGAGGAGATAATCATAAGCGGCGGACGTATCGGGTCGCAGATAATGCTTTCTCCGAAAGACCTCATCAAGGTCACAAGGGGTAAATTTGAGAGCATAACAATGAGTGAATAGACAAAAAAAGAGAGCCGCTTTGGCTCTCTTTTATTTTGCATTTATGTTGATATATTCGGGCTTTGTCTTTGAGTACATTATTTTCTGGCTGGAATAAAGTCCGTAATAGCCCGAAAGCATATAGCTTACTCCGCAGGCAACCGCAAAAAGCACAAGCCCACTTCCACCGAAAAGCTCATAGCTGAGAAGTATGGAAGCCACAGGGCAGTTCACAACGCCACAGAAAAGTGCCACAAGACCTATAGCCGCACCGAATGATGGGTCAAGCCCCAAAAAGCCTGCGGCTGTACAGCCGAAAGTTGCTCCGATAAAGAAGGTCGGGACTATCTCACCGCCCTTGAAGCCTGTATTTATAGTTATGGCGGTGAAAAGCATTTTCAGGGCAAAGGCTTCCGGGTGCGCCTTACCTTTCTCTAAAGCCGCCACGATAACGTCTACGCCTGCTCCGTTGTAATCCCTTGTACCTACAAGCAAAGTCAATGCAATGATCACAACGCCACCTACAGCTATCCTGAGATATGTGTTAGGCAGATACATCTGAAATCTTGAATGTGAAAACTCCATTACCATGCAAAGGAGTATGGATATCACCGCACAAAGAGCCGCAAGCGCCGCTATCTGGGTCACAGACACAAGGGAAAGCCTTGGTATGCCTGTTATGTTGAACTTTGTTGGCGCAAGCCCTGCCAACAGCGATATTTTATATGCGATAAGAGAGGAAGCTATGCAAGGCACAAGACCCACATAGTATATAACGCCCACGCTTATTACTTCCATAGCGAAAAAAGTCGCAGTCAAAGGCGTGCCGAAAAGTGCTGCAAACACTGCGCTCATTCCGCACATTATCACAAGGCTGGAGTCTTTTTCGTCAAGCTTTAAAAACTCGCCTACCTTTGCTCCAATGCTCCCGCCAAGCTGCAAAGCCGCACCCTCACGTCCTGCCGAACCGCCCGTAAGGTGGGTGAGTACGGTGCCCAGAAAGATAAGAGGCGCCATAAGCAGCGGCACTTTGATGTTTCCACGAACAGAGCTTATGATAAGATTTGTACCGGTCTCCTCGTCCACCTTGCAGACACGATAGCTGAAAATGATAAACAGACCTGCCAACGGCATGAGATACAATGTCCAGCTATGACCCTCACGGAAGCCTGTGGCAAAGTTTACCGCCATATGGAACAGCGAGCCGACTATTCCCCCTATTACACCCACTGCGCAGGCGATAAAGACCCACTTTGCAAAGGCTATGGAGAATTTTTTCACCGTCCGCATTTTGCTTTTTATAAACTCACTGCTTATTTTCCTCACCCCTTTTTACAGAAAAACAACGGGCGACATATGCCGCCCGAAATACTTGAAATACAGCTCCACAATAATGGGACGTCGCATTTCTGTGAAACAGAAATTCAGCCGTTCCACTACAAGATGATATGCTAAATTATACCTCAGCGATTACCTCTACCTCAACGAGAACGTCCTTTGGAAGCTCTTTTGCGGCAACGCATGAACGTGCAGGCTTTGATGTGAAATACTCACCGTAAACGCCGTTGAAAGCTGCAAAATCAGACATATTCTTCAAAAAGCATACTGTCTTTACTGCCTTGCCGATAGATGTTCCTGCGGCTTCAAGAACGTTTGTGAGGTTCTTGCAAACCTGATGTGTCTGCTCCTCGATAGTTGTTGCCTCAACGTTGCCCGTTGCAGGGTCAATTGCTATTTGACCTGATGTGAAAACAAGGTTTCCTACCTTCATTGCCTGTGAATATGGACCGATTGCGTCCGGTGCGTTCTTTGTGTAAACAACTTCTGCCATTTTTATCTACTCCTGTCTTAAAATTACTTATTGACTATCTTAAAGCCTGCGGCTGTAAGAGCCTGTCTTATCTCTCTGATATGATCGAAGTTTCTTGTTTCAAGAACAAGTCTGAGGAGGCAGTCTGTGATATCGCTGTCCTCGCTTGCTCTCTCGTGGTGAACAGAAACAACGTTTCCGCCGAGCTTTGAGATTATCTCTGAAACATCTCTCAGCTGACCAGGTCTGTCCTCAAGCTGGATAGTAAGAGTATCAGATCTGCCAGACTTGAGCAGACCTCTCTTGATAACTCTTGAAAGGATAGTTACGTCGATATTACCGCCTGAAACAAGACATACAACCTTTTTGCCCTTGATGTCAGGTATCTTATTAAACATTACTGCGGCAACAGGTGTTGCGCCTGCGCCCTCTGAAACGAGCTTTTGCTTCTCGATAAGGTGGAGGATAGCTGATGATATCTCGTCATCTGAAACTGTAACAACGCCGTCAACATACTTACTGCAATACTCAAAGGTATGCTCGCCAGGCTCTTTTACCTTGATTCCGTCTGCGATAGTATGAACGCTTTCAAGGCACTCTATCTTGCCGTCTTTAAGTGAATTTACCATTGAAGGTGCGCCTTCAGCCTGAACGCCGTATACTCTAACGCTTGGCTTGAGCTGTTTTACAGTGAATGCAACACCTGAGATAAGTCCGCCGCCGCCAACAGGAACAACGATAACGTCTGCGTCAGCCACCTGACTTAGTATCTCCAGACCGATAGTTCCCTGACCTGCGATAACATTCTCGTCATCGAACGGGTGAATAAATGTATAGCCGTTAGCGTCACGAAGCTCGATAGCCTTTGCATAAGCGTCATCATAAACGCCAGGCACAAGACATACCTCAGCGCCATAGCCCTTTGTTGCCTCTACCTTTGAGATAGGTGCGCCGTCAGGAAGACAGATGATAGACTTTATACCGTTCTTTGTTGCGGCGAGAGCAACGCCCTGTGCGTGGTTTCCTGCTGAGCAGGCGATAACGCCGTGCGACTTTTCCTCGTCTGAAAGCTGTGATATCTTATAATAAGCTCCTCTTACCTTGAAAGAACCTGTTACCTGAAGATTTTCTGTTTTCAGATAAACGTCACAATCAGGGTTTACCTTTGGCGCGTGGATACACGCTGTTGGTCTGATGACCTCTTTAAGCACGTTTGAAGCGTCAAAAACCTTATCCAATGTAAGCATAAAAAACAACCTCTTTTTTCTATGTAATAAAAAAAGCCCTCGCCTGACTAGAGGCGAAGACATAATATCTCCGTGTTACCACTCTGATTGCAGACCATAAGCCTGCCACTCATATCTCTTTCTAACGGTGAGAAACCGTATCCGCTTAACACATCTGCTTAGGCGGATCAGCTCAGAGATGATCCTGACGGCGTTATCCCTGCGGACTTTCACCAAACGTCCGCTCTCTGCGAAGTATTCGCACCGTCACCTTTCTCGTCACAGCCTTTATGATATTCAATACAATCATTATATCACCATAAATATGAATTGTCAACAGCAATAAAATGAATTTTTCTCTAAGACATTATACAAAAAATAAAAACCCACACGAGAGTGCAGGTTTTTATTCATTAAGGAAGTATAGAAAAAATATATGAAGAAAACAATCATGAAGTCTTTTTAACTGTCGGTCTTTCCTTTCCGACTGTAATAATATTACCACTGCAATGTGATAGAATTATGTGCAAAGAGAGTGCATTTGCAAAAATATCACCTTTTGTTTGCGTAATGCACAACGATATGACGAAGCTTCCCTGTGGTCATATCCCTGCCCTTTATATCCGCTCCGTTGTGGCTCATAAGCTCAGCGCAAACTATGCCGTCGGTACTGCACCTGAAAACCTCGTGTCCGTCACACACCACCACAAGCTTTTCACTATCAACAGATATTCCGCCTGTTCTTCCGATAACATTTTCCTCTGCACCCTCACGCTCCACCACATAGGAAATTCGTTTCCCATGATAGCGTTCAAGCTCTTTCAAGGGCGTACCTTTATTTTTTCTGAAAAGTCCCATTTTACGCTCCTGTATCAATTATCTGCTATATTATTATCATTTCCTGCACAAAGCTGCCTTGCGGAGGCGATAACGTCAAGCGACTCGCCCACCGACTGCAAAAAGGCTGACAGCAGCCCAAGCTGGTCAACGCTCAAACCCTCGCCAAGATAATTTGCAAATGCCGCAGCCATTATATTAAGCTGCTGACCGCAGCACGATCCCCTGTTTTCCACTGATACCGCCCTTTCCTGCTCACAACGTTTCTCTGTCATAATATGCGTCAGAAGAATAATACGTTCGCATATGCAGATAATAAGGGCATATTCTGAAAGGGGTCACGCCTATGAACATCACTCACACCATACTTGCCACAGTTGGCTCTATAATCGTTATGTTTGCCATATCAAAGCTTCTTGGCAACAAGCAGATATCACAGCTCACGCTTTTTGACTACATCAACGGCATCACCATAGGCTCTATCGCCTCTGAAATGGCTGTTTCGCAGGAAATGGACGAGCTTATCGTGCCTGTTATCGCAATGGTGCTTTACGGGCTGACAGGCTTTCTGTTGTCTATGCTTACGATGAAGTCTATCCACTGCCGACATTTTCTTTCGGGCAAGCCTATCCTGCTTATTGAAAAAGGCAAAATATATCCCGAAAACCTTAAGACCGCCAAGCTTGATGTGAATGACCTGCTTTCAAGAGCAAGAACGTCAGGCTATTTCGACATCTCAAAGATATACTACGCTATTCTGGAAACCAACGGCACTATCTCTTTCATGGAACGTGCCACAGAAGCACCTCTCACTCCAAAAGACTTAGGATATGAGAAGCAGGACGAAAAGCTTTGCACCGACCTTATCCTTGACGGCGTTATTATGGAGGACAACCTGAAATACGCAGGCAAGGAGATAAAATGGCTCACAAACGAAATAAGAAAGCAAGGCTGTTCATCACCTGACAAGGTCTTTCTCTGCATAGTTGACGGAAACGACAAGGTGACAGTGTTCCCGAAAACTCAGGAGAGCAACAAGAAGATCTACTTCGACTGAACCTTCTTCAAAAACTCGTGCAGCTCCTCTGCAAGCCTGCTCACAGGCAGACCAACAACGTTATAAAAATCCCCGTCTATCTTTTCCACAAGAAGTGCTCCAAGCCCTTGTATGCCGTAAGCCCCCGCCTTATCCATAGGCTCGCCGCTTTTCACATAGGCTTTTATCTCCTGGTCGGAAAGCTCTCTGAAAGTCACTGCGGTATCAACGGAAAAGCTACTGTAACGACAGCCTCTGCCAAGGGTAACGCCTGTTACAACATGATGAGTCTTGCCTGACAGCATTTTTAACATTCTTATGGCATCAGCTTCGTCCACAGGCTTACCGAGAACTTCCCCATCGCATATTACAACAGTGTCACAGCCGATAACAACGCTCAGGTCATAGACCGAAGCGATACATCTGCATTTTATCCCTGAAAGATACTCAGGGGCAAGCTCTGGTGTAACGTCCTCCGGTATTTTTTCGTCACAATCAGAGGGGATAACCCTGAAATTCTCACACATCAATGACAGCAGTTCTTTTCTTCTTGGCGACGCTGAAGCAAGTATAACATCATAATCCATAAGCTCGCTTGAAATATTCACTGACATAAAGATCTTCCTTTACTTCTTTTACTTCTTACTCAAAAAGGCAACGCACTTATTATCCTGCGCTGCCTTAGTTTTTTTATTACAACTTCATTCCGCACTCTGAGCAGAACTTAACGCCTGCCGGCTCTTTGTGGCCGCACTGAGAGCAGAATACAAAACTGCTGTTTGCAGGCTCTTGCACCGGAGCTTCTGCTATCACCGGGGCAGGCTGTGGCATTGGTGCAGGCTGAGGTGCTGTTTCAGGCTGTGGGATAGGTGCAGCAGTCTGTGTCACAGCAGGCTCAGGGATAGGAGCGGCTGTCTGAACATTCTGCTGAGCAGGATTGCCATAAACAGGATTAGCCTGTGGCTGATTATAAGCAGGTGAAACAGGGTGATTATGATAGCCCTGACTGTTTTGTATAACAGGCTGTGCGCCCATTGGAACTGCACCGCCCTGAGCAGGCTGCTGATAAACAGGCTGAGCCATTTCAGGCTGTTTTGTTCCGCAGTTAGGGCAGAACGCCATATTCACTGGTATCTCGTGGCCACAGCCGGAACAAAGTTTCATTCCTCTGATGGTAAGAAGCTGTTCATTAAGATTTTTCAGTTCTTCAAGAGTTGCGTCTATCTGAGCAATAAGGTTTTTCACCTCCGGCTCTTCTATCTTGTCAGCCATTCTGAGCTTGACAAATCTGCCTATCTCGGTATACTTATCGTTTATAAAGGCAAGCTTTGCGTCTATCTGTGCCTTTACTGCATTTTCAGGTGTATTCTTAGGTGAAAAAAATCCCATTTTTATTCTCCCTTTCGGTTATAATATTTTGTCTGTATTTTGCTCTGTGGCGGTATTATCCTCAGGCTGAACGTCAATCGAAGTTGTTGTAGTATCAGGTGCTTCTGTAGCAGGAGCGGTGGTAACAGTGCCGTTCTCGGTCGGCTGAGTTTGTGCAGGCTCACTGTTCTCTTTGCTGTCGCCTGAAGCGTTTCCGCCCTCGTCAACTATCTCTGAATCCTTTATCTCCTTATCTATCTCGTCCTGCGACATCTGACCTCTCTTTACAGCTTTGTCATTTACAGCCGACAGACCAAGATAGCAATTCACATAATAGTGAGTAAGTATCTGATCATATGTATAGCCAGCCTCGGCATAATAGCAAGCGCCCCACTGCGACATTCCAACGCCGTGACCCCAGCCATAGGACTTGAAAGTGAACACACCGTCCTTATAGCTTATCTCCATGGCGTTCGATTTCACATCAAAGAGGTTGCAGAGCGTGATACCTGTTATCCTAGCTTCACTGCCATCATAGGTACAGCTCGTATGACCGTCGATAGTCACTCCGCTTATATACTTTCCGCTGAAAGCAGAGTCTATTTTAAACCAGTTCTTCACGTCGTCGGAAAGCTTTATATCAGTTTGGCTCTCGATACGCTCCTTGACCTCGTCTTTTGTATATGTAGTTTCAATGCCCCAGTTAGGATCTTTATCGTCAAACTCGCTCTTTACACGCTTGAGATACGGGTAAGAAACGCCCCATATATCCTCGCTGGTGGTAGAATAACCTGCTGTTGAAGCAGAATAAACTGCATTTATGATATTGCCGTTATACATAACGGTCTGACCCTCAACGGCATTTACACATCTTTCTATCTTTGAAGAATATCCGCTTTTAAGCCCCACCGTAGGTATAGCACCGATAGAATCGTTAAATCTGACCCATGTATAAGCCGCCACGGTCTGCGCCTTTATGGCTTCCTCGCCCCACTCACCGCCTATCTCGCTGTTGACTATCTGACAGAGCAGTTCATGACCATTAAGAGTGACGATATTTCCTGAGATTATATCATTGACAGTATAATACTCATCAGCGACGCTTCTTGTATCTGTAAAGTTAGCAGGGTCGTTCTTTATATCGTAATACTCGCCCTTATCCTCAGGCATTTCCACAGTAAACTCACTGGCTGAAGCCTTTTTCTTTGTGGTCTTTGCCTGCTTTTTCTGCTGAACATAAGACATATCATACTTATCCACAGAGGACTTTTTGAACTTCACAAAGTCATAGACCTCAGTAGCGGCAGTGGTCTTAACGCTTTGAGCTTCAACGTTTTTGACCTGCACCGCAGGGGCTTTTTCTGCGCCCACGCTTTTATTATCCAGCAACAACTCACCGCATATACCAACGGCAGTTATGCTCATTACTGCTGCGCAGACATTTGCACATATCTTTTTTGTCATCAAATTCATCGTCAAGACACTGTCCTTACCTTCAAGCGGTCACACCGCAAAACATTCCCAATGGCAGCAAAATACTCACTGCATACCTAAATAATAGTTTATCAAATACTGAAAAAAAGTCAAGACAAAGCTAAGTTTCGTCCTGACTTTTCAGCATAATATACAATTTTACATCTACAATATCGGCATTTTAGCCAAAAACTTCAAATATTACTTGAAGTATCTCTGACCATCAAGCTCCATGCAGAATGTGAGTGATTCAAACCAAGCCGCTGTGCTTCCACCGCAATACCGTGGAGCGTAGTAATAAACTGCGCCGTTTGAATTATCCTCGCCGTTCAACGCTCTCTTTGCACAATCAATAGTGTTCTGAGTTGGCTTGTTTCTGCCACTGTAATAGCCGTTTATTGCAGTGAACTGATTTGGCGCTGTAAGAACGTCGCTTATAGAGCTTCCAAATCTGCCTGTTTTCACTCTGTTGATAATAACATTTGCAACAGCGATCTTGCTCTGCTCTGAGCAGTTTCCTACCTCGCCCTGAAGAACGTAGCAAAGCATATCAAATTCTTCATCTGTATAGCTTATAACAGAACTGTTCGAGCTTGATGTTGTTGCTTTCTTTGTTTCTGTCTTTTTGGTTTCAGACTTTGTTGTCTTAGCCTTTGTTGTCGTAGTCTTTTTTGTTTCAGACTTCTTAGCTGCTGTTGTAGTTTCGGACTTCGCAGCGGAAGTTGTTGTTACTTCTGCCTTTTTAAGATAGTCCTTCATTACATATCCGCTGTAGTCGCCGTATGTAACCTTATACCAACCGTCGCTTGTTTCAGCCGTAACGATAACTTCCTCGTCTGTTGCAACGATAGCTTCTATCTCTGAGTTCTTGTCAGCCTTTTCTCTGACGTTCACGATCTCAGTTGCAACCATTGTTACGTTATTGACCTTTGTTTCTTTTGCTGCATTTTTAGTAGTTTCTGTCTTTTTTGTTGTAGTGGCTTTGGCGGAAGTTGTTGTCTCAGACTCTGCCTGTGCCATTTTATACTCGCTGATACCCGCTTTTCTCCATGTAACGGTGTTCATTGAAGTATAGGTCTCATCTCTCTCAGTTTCTGCTTCTGTCACAGAAGTGGTCTTAGTGTTGGTTATTGCAGCTTTTGTGTCCTTCTGAGCCTCGTTGTTGCCGCTTGTAAGTGCAAAGATACTTACTGTACCTATCATCAGCACTGCCAGCGCACCGCTGCCCAGCATTGTTCCTACTTTCCTGACCGACGGCTTAGCTGTTCGCTTTATGCTGTCTTCAGTTTTTTTCTGCTTCATTTTAATCACATTACCCTTTCCGACCGTCTGCACGCAAACCGTCTTCACTGCCGTCCGTGAGCTTGACGTCAGCTAAAATTTATTTTACACCGATTTGGTGTAATAAACATCAATAATCCCAGCCGAAATACTTCTTATTGTTTCCGTATACGTTTCTCCAGCATTTAGGGAAATAAATATCCTTATTTGCCTTGTCCTTATAGGAATCTATTATAAGATCCAGGTTATCGTCAGCCGTCATTTTCTTTGCCACGATTACCCACCTGAGATTTGAAGTTTCGTTTGTACAAGTTGAGAGCGATATATACTTATCGTCTGCTGTACACTCGATATCGTTTGAATACCACGAACGCTTTCTCACTTCTGAGATCCAATCGTCAAACTTATAGTCAGCGTCGTCAAAATATCTGGTAGTCCAGTATTTGAAGAGCTTTCCGTCGTCCTGATTTTCAAGTATTCCCGTTACGAACGCACCCACGATAACATACTTACAGTTGCTGTCATAGATAGTATTGAACTCGATAACAGGATATTTCTTAAGAAAATCCACTCCCTTTTTATACTCAGTAAGGTGAGTAAAGGAAGTTCCCACATATCTCATGTTATGACCATATATCGTGATATTGTCAGACTGCCCGTCCTTATTTATGGTAGACCAAGCGTCTGCATAAATGCTTCCCGATTCGTAATACTGCTTGTCTATATTCTTGTAAAGATAATATTCATTATCCTTGCCTTTAAGAACAGGGAAGTTTATATATTCATCACCTGCGGAATTTTTAAAGCCGGGGATCTTTATCCAGCCTACGACGTCCTTGTTCCTTTTCAGAAGCTTCTTAGCCCAACCCTGAACTTCTCTGTCCTTCGTTGAAGCCTCAGGGTCAGAAACGTCAATATCGTCTGAGCCGTTATTCTTGCTCAGGTCAACGTCATCGCTAAAGTCAGGCTCATAATTTACGATCTCCTGCATATAGTTCTGATCCTGCTCGTCGGCTTTCAGAAAATCAGAAAGCTCATTAAGAGAAACACAGAAAAGCACGATAGAGAACATGAACACTATCTTTCTGAACACTTCTCCTGCTCCGTCGCCCTTCCACGGGATAAAATATCTTACTACTCTTACAAAAAAGTTTGTATCGTCCTTTTCGGACAGATTCATTGTTTCATTAGCCATTGACATTTATTTCAAGCCTCCGCCTTTTGTTCATACAGTTCAAGCACCATTCTCAGTGCTGTTTCTGTTGTAAGCATACGGATCTTTCTTCTGTCCAAATTCTCATATTCTTTATAAAGCTCAAGCCGTCTGACTATTTCTTTCTGACGACTTCTCACTGAAACATATACAGTTCCCACAGGCTTTTCCTGAGAGCCGCCGCTTGGGCCTGCTATACCAGTAACAGCCACTGCACAATCTGCACCGAAAAGCTTCAGCGCACCCTTGCTCATCTCACTGGCTGTCTGCTCAGAATAAACAGTATACTGCTCCAGCGTTTCCTTTTTCACGTTCAGAAGCTTCATCTTTATTTCCTCCGTATAGGTGCAAGCACCGCCGAGGAACATTTCCGACGCTCCCGAAACGGAAGTGATCGTCTGACTTATCATTCCGCCTGTACAGCTTTCCGCAGTACACAGCTTCCGACCGCTCTTTATCATATATTTTACTACACTTTTTGTAACTATGTCAATACTATCTGTAACCACTTTGTCACCTTCAGCAAATTTCATAGTAATAATCACCCCTTTTAGTTATATATTGCACATAAAAAATCGGCTCTTTTTGTCCATTTTGTTAATTCGACGTTTTTTAAAAACCAATGTTAATAGCAAATTCTGCAAGCAGATGTTACACTTTTGTTACCAAATTACTGATTTTTCATTATTAGCAAGCCCATTCAACACCCTTTCGGACGCAAAGAAAAGCCCTGAAAATTCGGGGCTTTTCGGCATTTTTCACCATGGAAAGACACAATATTCGGGTACAAAAAAGCGTACAATTAAGCTACAAGCTGTTACAGTTTTAACCTGTTTGTAACCTTTTCACAGACACCATGCAACGGGTGTACGCCATGAAAATACGCTATGCGTTTCTGATAAGATAAGGCTTTGTTCCCTCGATAGCTTTCTGGATATAAGGCTCCCAATCGAAAGCGTTCTGAGCGGCTTCAACGTCTGCAAGATTTGGTCTTGTCTTAGGATGCTTTGGCGTGAAAACTGTACAGCAATCCTCATAAGGGAGGATAGAGGTATCAAAAGTATCTATCTTTCTTGCTATCTCCACTATCTCAGATTTGTCCATACCAACGCATGGTCTGAATACAGGCATACGGCAAGCGGCGTCTGTGCAGACCATTGCATACATAGTCTGGCTCGCTACCTGACCAAGGCTCTCTCCTGTGACAAGGGCTTGGATATCCTCTTTCTCGCATATTCTCTGTGCTATCTCCATCATAAGTCTTCTCATCAGGATAGTGAAAAGCTCCTCAGGGCAGTTATCTCTCAGAAGCTCCTGGATCTCCGTAAAAGGCACACAGAAGAAGTTGATATCACCGCAGTAAGCAGTGATTATCTTGGCAAGCTTTTCAACTTTCATCTTCGCTCTGTCAGAAGTATACGGTGGAGCTTCAAAGTGGATAGCGGATATTATCGCACCACGCTTTGCCATCATATAGCCTGCAACAGGCGAATCTATACCGCCTGAGAGAAGAAGCATTGCCTTTCCGCTTGAGCCGACAGGTATTCCGCCAGCGCCCTCGATAGAGCCTGCGTGAACATAAGCGTTGGTTTCTCTTATCTCCACTGTTACTACAACGTCAGGATCGTGAACGTCAACTTTAAGGTGTGGGAATCTTTCAAGTATCTTTCCGCCCATTTCTATACATATCTCAGGGGACTTGAATGGGAACTTCTTATCTGAACGCTTTGCGTCGACCTTGAAAGTTCTCGCAGTTTCCATTTCGTCCTCGATATAGTCAAGTGACTTTGTGAGTATCTCGTTCATATCCTTTTCCAAAACGCAACAGCGACAAAGCTTAACGATACCGAAAATTTTCGACAGCTTTTCCACTGCCATGTCAACATCACTGTCATCATTGAGTGGCTCAACATACAATGTGGACTGCGCCTTTGATACGCTGAACTGTCCGCAGCTTTTAAGTCTTCTTTTTACGCTCTTTGTCATCATGCTCTCGAAGCTTGATTTGTTAAGACCTTTCAGAGCTATCTCGCCATATTTGCAGAGAATGATTTCTTTCATAAATTTTATCCTTTCTTTACGAAAACTGCACAAAAAAGTCCTCGTCAAAAACCTGTCAAAAGCGACCTTTTTCGCCGTTCCCCTTTATAAATAGTACAAAACATTTGTTTGTGTGTTTTACCTTACCTTGCACAGGTCATTCTGCGCAGACTTTATGCCCTCCATAAGAGCGTCGATATCGGCCTTTGTGGTGTCGATGCTAAAGCTTATCCTGATAGTGGAGTCAAGGCTCTGCTCGGGATATCTGAACTCTTTTAGCACAGAGCTTTTCTTGCCCTTTGAGCAGGCTGAGCCGCTTGAAACATATATCTCACGCTTTTCAAGATAGTGGAGAAGTACCTCCGATTTAAGCCCCTTGACCGCAATGCTTGTGACATAAGGCGAGCCGCCTTTTCGTGAATTTACGAAAACATCGCCGTTTTCGTTACACTTTTCTATGAGATAGGCTTGGATATCAGCCGCCTTTTCAAAGTTCGCAGAAACATTCGGCGCAAGTTTTTTCACCGCCGCACCGAAACCGCATATGAGCGGCACTGACTCAGTACCCGAACGAAAGCCTTTTTCCTGTCCTCCCCCAAGCATAAAAGGCGGTATATGAATGCCCTTTTTCACATACAGCGCACCGATGCCCTTTGGAGCGTATATTTTATGACCGCTGAGGGATATCATATCGGCATTCAGCTTTTTGGCTTTTACAGGAATTTTCATAAAGCCCTGAACGCAGTCGCAGTGAGTAAGCACCTGAGGATATTTTTTCTTTATCATAGAAAAAGCCTTTTCCACAGGGAGTATGTAGCCGTTTTCGTTGTTCACAAGCATACAGCTAACAAGGAAAGTGTCCTCGTTCACAGCGGCAAAGATATCACGGGCGTTTATCTCGCCGTTCTCGTCAGGGGATATCCTTATGACCTCACAGCCCATATCTTCAAGCTCCTGGGCAGGATTTTTCACAGCAGGGTGTTCAACAGAGGATATGACAACACGCTTTTTACGTTTTCCGTGAGCCTTGTAAGCCCCGAAAATAGCGGTATTGTTGCTTTCAGTAGCACCTGAAGTGAAATAGACCTCATCAGGGGTAACGCCGAGAGCGTCGGCAATGATCTCACGGGCGTCAGAAACAAGAAGCTCAGCGTCAAGACCTGCTCTATGCAGAGAAGAGGGGTTTCCGAAGACCTCCAAGCCTTTCATTACAGCCGCTTTAGCTTCATCACAAGGTTTTGTGGTGGCGGCATTATCAAGATATATCAATTATCACAAGTCCTTTCATGTTTTATCGCAATTATTTTTATTATAACATATAATTATGAATAATGCAAACAAATCGGGAAAGTGAGGAATGAGGAGTGAGGAATTATGGTATCGCCTGCGGCGATGTATTTTTATAAAGCACAATGCGGCACGGCATTTTCAGCCGCACCGCACAGAACACTATTTATCACAGTTACAATTACTTCCCCATGAAGCCATTGACAGCCTGATATAATATCCCTGCGCTTCTCCGCAAACAGGACACCTCTCAGGGGCTTGCGTGCCCTCCACGATATAACCGCAGTTCAAGCATACCCACGTTTCAGACTGGGAGGAAGAGAACAGCTTTCCCTCTTTCATAAGCTTGCCAAATGCCGCAAAACGCTTGCCGTGAACATTCTCTATCTTGGCAATATTCGTAAAGTCCTGCGCTATCCTGCCATAGCCCTCCTGCCTTGCGACCTCAGCAAACGCAGGGTAAACATCTTCTGATTCCTGACGCTCGTTGTGGTCTGCCATACCAAGCAAGGTACACATATCCTCCGAAATATCCACAGGATAACCGCCGTCAACAAACACGCTCTCTCCTGACAGCTCTTTGAGATGCTCATAGAATATCTTTGCGTGAACTTTCTCCTGATCGGCTGTGAATTTGAACAGGTCGGCAAGCACATAAAGCTTCTGCTGTCTTGCCTTTTCCTCCGCCATTGTGTAGCGGTTTCGTGCCTGACTTTCCCCTGCAAAGGCTCTCATAAGGTTATCCTTTGTCTTTGAATTTCTGAAATCTGACATTTTTTTATCCTCCTACTTTATACAGTCAGTGTTCCTGACTTGCTTTCCACAAGAATGAGTATCTGCTCCTCCTCAGCGGTCTGTGCATTTATATATACAAGCACGTTCCTGCCGTTTTCTGCCCTGCACCTGAACTCATAACACAGCTTCTCCTCCAAACCGTCGGTAGGGATAAGTGCAACCCTGCCGGATACTATTTCAAGGCGTGGGGACACGCTCTCTTTCGCTCGGCTTTGGGATATATCCGCTTCGGGGATATCTCTGTCATAGTGGTTCACCAAAAAGCCCTTTGCGTCAAAGCCTAATATCTCTCCGTCGTCCATTGCCACTGAAACTTTTATAAGGTCGGTGTAACAGCACACGTCAAGGTCGCTGTAGGCGAAATTCACTGTGAGAACGTTGTCGATATTCTCATAGTAGGTGGTTTTCATGGACAGTATGCCGAGGTCATCGAGAAAATCCTCTGCTGCCTTTACTCCCTGCTCGTTTGTAAGCTCTGTGCTTTCGCTGATACGGCTTTTGAGGAAATATGAGATATATCCACCCTGCTTTGTCACCTCGCAAGCCACCGTCTTATCCTCGTTTGAAAATCTCCAGCATGGCATTTTGCCCTCTACCTCTGAGATATCTGTGAACACTGTGGAGTTCATGTTAAGCCCCAAGGAACAGCGTTCAAGGGCTTTAGTCTGTGAAACGTTCTCTGCCTCAGATGTCATGCGTGGGGTACGCTCCATGATATTGTCTGAGAATGGGCCGTCATAAATAAGGCTTGGATAGCTTTCAAAGCTTCCCTCAAAGTCTGAGAAGCCCTCTGTCACTGTGGGCGGGTCGCTCTGCTGTGAACCTGTTTGGGTGAGGGCTATCTCACCGCTGTTCACTGAGCTTTCAAGCTCCCACATATCCTCGGAAAGTTCTTTGGAAAAGTCATAGAGCGAGGATATGTTCTCATACTCCTCGTCTGTTATCTCCTCGCCGTTCATGAGCCTCTCGCTCACTGCCATGGAGTAGTTTCCTACCTGTGAGAGAAATTTGTAGGTGTTTTCAAGCTGCAGCTCTTCTATGGGAAGCTGTGACAGAGCCGCCTTTGCCGAGGACGCTTCTCTGTAAAGCTTCACTGCAAGTGACTGGTGCATTTTTCCTGAGCCTGCATAAAGTTCCTTTTCAAGAGTGTCGCTCACGTTCTCTACTGCGTCGCACAGGTCGCCCATGGCTCTTGAATAGGTGTAGCTCACACTACGCAACGCCCTTTTTTCACTACTCATAAGTTGTATATTTCTCACCGCAAGCACACCCACGACAGCCACTGTGAAAGACACTATCCTAACTGCGTTTCGCTTTGATATATCCATTTTTTATGCTCTCCTTTTCTTTTTTCTCCATTATTATGCCAGCTAAAATGCTGATTATTCTCATTAACTGTGCCTTGCGGTGCCATTTAAGGCATATCATGATACACAAAATTTCTTTCCTAATCTTGTGTATCATGAACATCTTTACTTACTTATTATTACATAAATCTCAAAATAAGTGTAATGATTTAACTTTAAAATTACTGAATTGTATTTATTTGTATAAACGCGAATTTGACAACGTTCTGAAAAAGGGCTATAATAAAGGATGTGTAAAAATTATCGTGTAAAATGGCAGGAAAAATGTTAACTCTGCCTACAATTCTACGGGAGGAAATTATGAAATTTATTCCAAAGCTGACTGGCGTGGTTTTGTCAGCGGCAATAATGGCTCAGTCTGTTCCATTCGTGTATGCGGCAGAGAAAAGCATTGCGTCAAGTGAGCTTTCAAATGATATCCAGATATCAAAGCCTGAATATGCTACAGGCAATATGGAGGCTGACGGTCTTTTAGAGCCTGTCACTGAGGACGACCCTGAGTATCATAAATATCTTGAAAACAACGATCCATACGGCATTATGACAATGTCTGCTCTGTGGGGGGCTGACAGCCTTACTCATCAAAACAGATTCAGCGGTATTTCAAAGGTCTATGGCATTGACGTTTCCTATTATCAGGGCAACATAGATTGGAAAAAGGTCAAAAACAGCGGTGTGGAATTTGTTATCATAAGAGTAGGCTACCGTGGCTATGGCAGTGCAGGAACGCTTGTGGAAGACCCTAAGTTCAAGACCTATCTTGACGGAGCTACCAAGGCAGGGCTTAAAGTTGGCGTATACTTCTACACGCAGGCGATAACCACAGCCGAGGCTAAGGCAGAGGCTAAGTTCGTTCTTGACAGGATAAAGGGATATTCTCTGCAAATGCCTGTTTATTACGATATCGAGTCTGTTGACTATGACACTGGCAGACTTGACAGCGCAGGGCTTTCCAAGGCTCAAAAGACCGCTCTTTGCACAGCTTTTTGCGACACTATCATAAAGTCTGGCTACAGCGCAGGTGTTTATGCAAACTACACATGGCTAAACTACTACATTGACGGAGCAGGGCTTGGCAAGAAATATCCTATATGGCTGGCTCACTACACAAGCAACACCAATTATGACCAACGCATGGATATGTGGCAATATTCAGGAAGCGGTACTGTTTCAGGCATTTCAGCCTACACTGACGTGAACGTATGGTATTCGGGCAAGCTTCCACTTTATGTGTCCGACCTTATCTCAGTGGCAAACACCTCCACCTCCAACAAATTTGCCTGGAACGGCGCTCCTGACGCAACAGGATATGAGGTATATCAGGGAACAAGCCCTAGCGACCCTCACAAGAAAAAAATAGGGGATACAAAAAATACATATTTTACAAACTCCAATAAGTCCACAGGCACTATGTACAAATACATGGTGAGAGCCTACAGTGACGCTTCAGGCAAGCGTGTTTACGGCGATTACTCTGATGTTTTCACCACCTGCACGCTTCCTGCGAACATCTCAAAGATATCCGCTTCTGCAAGGGGAACTTCTGTTACCATTAGTTGGGACAAAGTTTCAAAGGCGACCGACTACATCGTGGAGCATTATGTGAACGGTGCATGGAAGCAGGTCGGCACAACTTCAAGCCTTTCATACAAGGTGAATGGTATCACACAGAACGGTGTTAATAAGTTCAGGGTAAAAGCAAGAAGAAATTACAGTGGCGTATACTACAATGGTGGTTACACATATGTAAACGCTGAGGTCACTGACATACCAAGTACAGTAACAGGCATAAGAAGCACTTCAAACACTTCTACATCAAACACCATAACATGGAACGCTTCCAAAAAAGCGGAAGGCTATGAGATCTATCAGTGGATAGGTACTAACGACAGCTACAAGCTCATAGGCACGACCACGTCCACAAAGTTCACAAACTCAAAGAAAAGCTCAGGCACGATGTACAGATACAAGGTAAGGGCATTCAACACTGTTGACGGACAGCGTATCGAGGGTGCATATTCCTCTGAGCTTACCACCTGCACTCTTCCTGCAAACGTATCATTCTCCCTTTGCTCCACTGACGTTGATTCCATAACACTCAACTGGAACAAGGTATCAAAGGCTACAGGCTATCAGGTAGAGATGTACACAAACGGAACATGGAAAACTCTCTCCACCCTTTCGGGAACGAGCTACACTGCAAGCGATCTTTCACAGAAAACAGCTTATCGTTTCAGAGTGAGAGCCATAAGAAATTATAACTACATAAACTACTACGGTGACTACACTGAAAAGGACATCACCATTCGTCCTGCAAACACACCAAAGGGGCTTTCCTCATCAGTGAACACATCAAGTTCCAACACTATCACATGGGAAAGCGTGAATGGAGTATCCGGCTACAGCGTTTATCAGTGGATAGGAACGTCAGACAGCTACAAAGAGCTTGGTGACACTGCTTATCCATACTACACCAACTCAGGCAAGTCATCAGGCACTATGTACACATACAGAGTAAAGGCATATTATGTAAGCGACAATGTTATGCAATACAGCAAGCCTGCACAACTTGTCACCTGCACACTTCCTGCAAACGTCACTGTCAAAACGGCAAAGCGTTCGGGAAGCAATATCTCACTTGCATGGAACAAGGTATCAAAAGCCACAGGATATGAGATATATGTGAAGTCAGGAAGCAGTTGGAAGAAGCTCACCACAACATCAGGCAAAAGCTACACTGCAAAAAATCTGTCAGGCACTAAAACATTCAGAATAAGGGCATACAGAAAATACAATGGTGTGAACTATTATGGTGCTTATACTGAAAAGACGGTAAAATAAAACAAAGGCTATGTGTGAAAAAAACACATAGCCTTTTGTTATTTATGGATATAATGCAACTGTAGGGGCTGGCGCCCTCGACAGCCCGTCCCCTCGACGTTTCGTCTGCAATCTCATTTGTATTATCCGCACAATGTTGCTCTACACAAATTCTGGATAATCCAAACCATATCGCCCCGAGTGGGACGTCGTATTTCTGCAAAGCAGAAATTGCGCCGCTCCCCTACATAGTTTGTGCGTTAAATTATAGCACCTTGCTTCCGTTTGCTGTAAGCTTGAACTTTGCTCCCAGAACACCTGCCGCACCTCTGCACATGAGCATACGCTGTAAGAAAATATCAAAATAGTCATACATGGTGCAGATACTTTCGTCTATCTGCAAATTAAGGGATATGACCTTTTTATCAGCATTTATCTTTAGGCTCGCTTCTGTTACCGCATAGTTCACCCTGTCATGGATATCAAAAGAGGACTTATCCTTATTTGACACACGATTTCTTCGCACGTCTGTTTTATCACCTATTATCACTGCGGCTGACACCGGGTCTGTTGCGCCCCCTGTTGATTCGTCATGGCTTCCAATGCAGGAAACTATCGTCACCCTATCTTCCAATGGCATATCAGTGTCTTTGAGAATATCGTTTGCAAGTATTGCACCATACTCTGCATGGTGTGTACGATTGACAGCGTTGCCGATATCGTGCATATACCCTGCTATCTTTGCAAGCTCTATGGTATTCTCATCATAGCCGAACTCTTTAAGTATTGCGGCGGCTCTGTCTGCCACAAGAGTGGTATGCACCTCTGAATGATCTGTAAAACCCAGAGATGTAAGATTTATCCCTGCCCTTTTTATAAATGCTTTTATTTCCTTGTTTTTTCTTATCTCTTTGTATGTCATTGATTTCTCCTGTTGGTTTATGATTATATTTATCTACGCAAGGCTTTTTACGTCCACATAATGTATTGTAGGGGCGAACAGTGTTCGCCCGCATTTGCTCGCCTGCATGAATTTGCGATTATACAAACCATGTCGCTCTCCGAACGGGACGTCGTATTTCTGCAAAGCAGAAATTGCGCCGCTCCCCTACAGTCACTCGCCGTGACGGGCATTTTACGCCATACATTGCAGCATGAGATACACTTGCACCGATCTTTAAAATGTGTAATTATAACCTGCAATTATCATATCACTATCCAAGCTTATATACAATACATTCCGCATTTATTTTACAATATTTTGACACTATACAGGCACAAAATAGCCGTCGATGTGCTCTTTGTCAAGCCCCTCGCCAATGACGATAAACACCGCCTGACCTCGCTCTATAGGCTTAACAGTGATGTTCTTGTGGGTGGCGTTAAGCTCAAGCCACTTGCCCTCAGCGTTTTGCATAAAGCCTTTTACACGAAATATCCTTCCGCACTTGCTGTCGCTCATAAGCCTGCTCACAGCATCTTCCATAGCATTATCGGGAAGCTTCATATTCATAAAATACAAAGAGGTATAAGCTTTATCTTGGTCGAACCACAGCTTTTCGTGGGAATCAGGCTCATAACCGCCGTTGGCTATCCTTTCCATATCATCGTCTGTCAGCTCCGACCAATCTTTCATTATTATCTCAGGCTTAGTCATTCTGTGGCAATGGAACTTTTTCTGCACGGCTTCAAGGTGTTTTAGAGTATCCTCAAGCTCCTGTTTTGTGGCTTCCTGACATCTGCTCATGAGAACTATGCCTGCTTCCGAAAGCTGAGAAGCAAGAAGATAATCAGAAGCTTCCGACAAGTTGGTATCAAGGCAGGCATCTGCAATAGTTATAACGCTTCCTATCTCATACCAATTATCAAGAGGTTCTTCTCTAAGCACGTCAAAGAACTCGTCAGCTTCATAGATACCTGACGGCTCAACAATGACCCTGTCAAGGCCACGCATACCCATAGCGATAAGCTTAGTCTTAAAACGCCGTCTGTGGCAATCCTTATCAGCCGCCGAGACCATTTCAAGGTCGCAATTCTCGTCCAAAAGCTCCTGCAAAATAAGCATATCCACATTCACTGCACCGAAATCATTCTCCAACACGCCAATTTTACAGCCCTTATCCAAAAGATAACGGGCATATTTTTTTATAAAAGTAGTCTTCCCTGCTCCGAGAAACCCCGTCACAAGGTCTACCTTGGTTTTCTTTTTCTCTGTGTTCATAGTTAATGCCTCCTAATGGTCATATTATACCACATTGACAGTGCTTTGGCAATGACAGAAATAAAAAAAACGCCTTACACTAAGTAAAGCGTATTTTGTACAGGGACTCGCCCTACATTACAAAGTTGGCAGCAAAGCTTATTGAGCGGTGCAAAGCTTGGCAACAAAAAACGCACCCTGCAAGCCCGCAAAGTGCGTAAATACGCTGGTGCGCCAGAAGGGACTCGAACCCCCGACCTACTGGTTCGTAGCCAGTCACTCTATCCAGCTGAGCTACTGGCGCATTCAACTCTAATATTATATCATATGCAAGCCCCTTTGTCAATGAGTTAATGGAATTTCTCTGCTTATTTTACAGAATGTTCACATCGTTTCTTGTAGCTTCACACCTTTATCATCCCTTTAAATGCCATTGTTTTTCACACTTTTTGTCAATCAAGTGTTTGTAATCATTTGTAATACTTTTTCGGCAAACTGCTCTGTTTTTAACCGGAATTTTTGTAGATTATTTATCATTCTATGCCCTTGACTTATATTCTGATTGTGGTATAATAGTAAATGTTCAATATTATGTTATGATAAAAGAAGCCAACCACAATATATAGTGGTTGAGCAGGATAGAATGAAAGGAAGAGTATAGGTGAAGATAATAAAAAGAAGCGGCGCTGAGAATACGTTCGATAAGGAAAAGATAGAAAATGCCGTTGCGAAAGCTAATATCACTGTGGAGGAAAAGGATAGGCTCTCTGAGGGAGAAATAGGAGAGATAGCACAGAATATAGAGGACAAATGCTCTGAAATGAATAGGGCTATGGACGTTGAAACTATTCAGGACTGGGTGGAAGCCGATATCATGCGCCACGGCAAGTATACGGTGGCAAAGCATTATATCACTTACCGCTATGAGCGTTCTATCGTCAGACAGGCTAATACTACTGACAAGCAGATACTTTCTCTTCTTAACTTCGAGAACGAGGAAGTCAAACAGGAAAATTCCAATAAGAACCCTACTGTCAATTCAGTTCAGAGGGATTATATGGCAGGCGAGGTCAGCAAGGATATCACAAGAAGATTTTTGCTTCCTGACGATATAGTTGAAGCTCACGAAAAAGGTCTGATACATTTCCACGACGCCGATTATTTCGCTCAGCATATGCACAACTGCTGTCTTGTAAATCTTGAGGATATGCTCCAGAACGGCACTGTCATAAGCGAGGTCATGATAGAAAAGCCACACAGCTTCTCTACAGCCTGCAATATCGCTACACAATCTATCGCTCAGATAGCTTCTTCACAGTATGGCGGACAGAGTATCACACTTTCCCACCTTGCTCCGTTCGTTCAGATATCACGTGATAAATACCGCCGTGAGGTAAAAAAAGAGTTCGCAGAGCTTAATATCCCTGCCGACGAGGATACTATAAATAAGGTAGCCGAAATGAGAGTAAAGGCTGAGATAGTTCAGGGCGTTCAGATGATACAGTATCAGGTCATCACTCTTATGACAACAAATGGTCAAGCACCTTTCGTTACTGTTTTCATGTACCTTGACGAGGTGCCGGAGGGGCAGACAAGAGATGACCTTGCGGCTATCATAGAGGAAATGCTCAGACAGCGTATCCAAGGCGTAAAGAACGAAAAGGGCGTCTATATAACACCTGCGTTTCCTAAGCTAATATATGTCCTTGAAGAGGACAACATAAGAGAAGGCTCAAAATATTGGGAGCTTACAAAGCTTGCTGCAAAGTGTACCGCAAAGAGAATGGTGCCTGACTATATAAGCGAAAAGAAAATGAAGGAGCTTAAGGTAGACAAGAACGGCAATGGTCAGTGCTACCCTTGCATGGGCTGCAGAAGCTTCCTTACAACATATCTTGACGAAAACGGCAAGCCTAAATATTACGGCAGATTCAATCAGGGCGTTGTTACAATAAACCTTGTGGACGTTGCCTGCTCGTCATATAAGGATATGGATAAGTTCTGGAAGATATTTGATGAAAGACTTGAGCTCTGCAGACGTGCGCTTATGCTCCGTCACGAAAGACTTAAAGGCACTCCGTCAGACGTTGCGCCTATCCTTTGGCAGAACGGTGCATTAGCAAGGCTTAAAAAGGGCGAAACTATCGACAAGCTCCTGTTCGGCGGATATTCCACCATATCACTTGGCTATGCAGGTCTTTGCGAATGCGTAAGATACATGACGGGCAAGTCACACACAGACCCTTCAGCAACGCCTTTTGCACTTGAAGTTATGCAGCACCTTAATGACGCCTGCGCAAAGTGGAGAGCAGAAACAAACATAGATTTCAGCCTTTACGGCACGCCATTGGAGTCCACAACATACAAATTTGCAAGATGTTTGCAGAAGCGTTTCGGTGTTATCGAGGGTGTAACAGACAGAAACTACATCACAAACAGCTATCATATCCATGTTACCGAGAACATCGACGCATTTGACAAGCTCACCTTTGAGTCACAGTTCCAAGCTCTCTCACCAGGAGGAGCTATCAGCTATGTGGAAGTGCCGAATATGCAGAACAACATAGAGGCTGTTCTTGCAGTTATGCAGCATATTTACGACAACATCATGTATGCAGAGCTTAACACAAAGAGCGACTACTGTCAGAAGTGCGGTTTTGACGGTGAGATAAAGATAGTAGAAGATGACGGCAAGCTTGTATGGGAGTGTCCGAACTGCGGTAACAGAGATCAGAACACTCTGAACGTTGCAAGGCGCACCTGCGGCTACATCGGCACACAGTTCTGGAATCAGGGCAGGACTCAGGAGATAAAAGAGAGAGTTTTGCATTTGTGATTTGATACAAAACCCATTGTGAATTTTGAATTTAAAATGGAACATTCGAATTTAAAATGGAACATTAACAGAAAATTCACAAACACGATTTTGATTTTAAAATGGAACATTAATATATTATTCACAAACTCGAGTTTGAATTTAAAATGGAATATATTTAAAAGTTCACAAAATATTCGCTAAAAGTTATCATATTTTTATGCATGATTTGTTATTATTTAGTTAGAAAATATCGAATAGCACAAGTCATTTTAAAAATATAAATGGATTTCTTTTAGTGCGACAGTGAAGAGCGATCATGCATTGCGCATGACCGCTCTTTTTTTCGTGGGGTGAATATATGAGCAAACGTATATCCAGAGCAACGAAACTGGCAAGGGGACAAGGATCCGGCGAGGGCGCAACGTATAAACCATATGTTATGACCAATGAGTTCAATAGCTTGGGGACAACTTCCGTCATTAAGGATTGGAAAACAGGACGTGGCGTTCATTGCCTGTCACAGGCAGAAGCTTTATGGTACTACATTCTCCGCTGGGACGATAATAATATAGATATTCGGGAACAATACCCTCTTGACCGAAATATCACACGCAAGATCGCTGACAAATATGGTTTTAAACACCCAGGAAATTCTGATCATATTATGACAACCGATTTCCTTGTCACAAAGAAAAATAATAAACTGCACGCATATTCTGTGAAACCCGACCGTGACCTAAGCAAGCGTACCTTGGAAATTCTCTGTATAGAAAAGCTCTACTGGAAACACAACAATATTGAGTTTGATATGCTTTTTAAAGAGGACGTTAACACGATATTGGCGTCAAATATAAGGCTTGTCACAGAATATTATGACGAAAGCCGTGTTTTTGATAGATATAGTAACATAAGACATAATATCGCCACGAAAAAGATCAGCTGCGATATGGAAGACAACATTCTAACCAATGACGATCTGGATAAAATATGGGGTGAATACTGCAATGAATGAGCCAATTTTTGCCGTGGGCAATATCTTATCTAACAAATATAATCATACTAGATATAGAGTGATCTCTATCCTTGGTGATACTGTGGTCTTATGTTTAATGGATACATCAAAATTTGAATTAGCCTTTTTTGATATCGAAATGGTAACAGATAGTATCAATGATGAAAGCATTATCATTGAAAAAGATGAAGATGCAATAATATTTGATAGTAATGTTCTTTCAAAATCAGCAAGAAAAAAGTTTGAAACCAAATTTAAGCTCTTACAGGAAGTTGTAAACATATATGGCCCGTCATATGCAAGACTCTATGGAAAACATGACAAACCAGAATTAAAAGAGCTCTTGAACAAATATGATATTGCGAAGAACTCTTTTTGGAGGCTATGTACCAGATACTTTCAAAGCGGTATGAAACCATATTCCCTGCTTGACAAAAAGAGTTTTGGCGTCAACAAAGGCAAAACATATCAGTACACAAATAAACCGGGACAGAAGTCCAAATATGTTGAATCAAATATATATTTAGACGAACAAACACTATCAAGATTTGAAGAAGCATTAGCAGATTACAAGTCTGGAAGACAAAAGACATTACGCAATTCATTTCAAAAAATGAATATGAAATATTACACAATGACAGAACTCATTGACGGAGTATCATCATATATCCTTATGCCTGAGTCAGAACGTCCAACGTTGGGTCAGTTTTACTATTACGCTCAAAAACACCTGACAAAGGCAGAAAAAGATCTGATAAAAACCTCTGCCGCTGAACAGCGGAACAACAAAAGACTTCTCATAAGCGATTCATTGAAAGACGTTTATGGACCTGCGGATATGGTAGAGATAGACGCTTGTGAGGCTGATGTTTCTCTGGCATCTGAGCTTGACCCTGATCAGGCAATAGGCCGCCCTATCGTGTATTTTATGATAGACGTATATTCTAGGATAATACTTGCGGTGTCAGTTGCATTTGACAATAACTCTATTCTCGGCATAACAAATCTGTTTTTGAATCTAGCTGACGATAAGCTGGAATATTGTAAAAAATACGGTATTGAATTTAATGACAAAAGGCTATGGCCGTCAGGCATTATCCCAAAAAGAATAAGAGTGGACCGTGGAAGCGAATTTAAAAGCTATGAGTTTGACAGAATATGCAACGAGATCGGAATTGAAAAACAAATAGTCAGCGGTGCGTCAGGCTCTCTCAAGGGCGTTGTTGAGCAAGCCTTTCATCAAATGCACGCCAAGCAGAATGTTCACCTCGAAAATCATGGACTTATCGAGAAAAGATATGATTCTCTTCATCATAAAGAAGCCTCTCTCACCATACACGATTACACCCGAATGGTGATAAACTTTGTGTTAGCACATAATCAGCAGCACCTTGAAACATACCCTCTCACAAAAGAAATGATAGAAAAGAACATAGCTCCTGTTCCTGCGATATTGTGGGAATACGGCTCAAAAAAATATGGAATGCCGCAGCCGATACCTGTTCTTGAACAATACCTTTATAGCCTGATGACGCCTATCAAAGCCAAGATATCAAAACGAGGCATAAGCTACAAAGGCTTGTGGTACTTTGCACCTAACGATAAACGGCTGATGTCAGAGATGTATGCCGCAGGCACAAGGCGTATGCCATTTGAAGTGAGAATGGATATGCGTGATGTGGGTGCCATATACTACATCAGAAATTCCAAGCTGGTAAAGATACCACTAAACGTCCTCATTACAGGCAACAGCGACTATAAGGGACTTACAATGAAACAATATGAAGAATATTATAGTGCAAAAAAGAAAATGCAGGCTAAAGGCAGGATAGACAACGAAAAAATAGACTCTGCCGTGTATGCAAACAACGAGAGTATCGTTAAGTCAGCAAAGAAAAACGTTCACTCACGAACAACGGACATACGAAGCTCCCGTGAGATCGACAAGCAAAAAGTATCTTATGAGGGCAAGATAAGCACAAGACTTGAAAACAAAGATGAAACGTCCAAAAACATTTCAGCAGATGAACAAAAAGAAAACGGTGTGACCGAGTATCGGGATTATGCAAGCTTTGAAGAAGCTTTGCAGGACTTTTATGACAACAACTGATGTCAAACTTGGGGAGATAACGAATGGCAAAATATAATTATGTAACATGTGAAGAAGGCGTGTCACAGTATGATGATTACGATCTGAACGAACATCGGATAGTTCCTGCACGATATGTTGAAGCCAAACTAGCAATAGACGCTGGCAATCCATACATAGAAGCTCTACCATATCCGAGAACAGGAAGAAACATCATATCGTCATATAGCCAAACTATGGCCGATTTTGATTACGATAAAATAAAGAGTATGTCAACCATTGATAAGATACTTCAGATAAGATCTCTGAGGAGCATACGCTTTCCGCTTCCATTTCATGCAGAGCTTGAGCTTTCTTTCTACAATGCCTTGATAACATCATACAGATCACGTCACATTCTTCATTCTGACAATGATAAGGTATCTTATTCCGTGGAAAACCAGGAATTCGCCGCATCAAATATTTTGATAGGCGATTCAAGTGCTTCCACAGACGCAGGCTTTTCTCTTATCGGATATTCAGGCTGCGGCAAAAGCTCTGCAATACAAATGCTTGTATCATACTATCCGCAAGTTATTATGCACACAACAGAAAACGGAGAGTATTTTCCTCAGATAACATATCTTGTTGTCAACTGTATCCCAAACAGCAATTTTTCTGCCTTGTATGACGGCATAGGTGACGCTATCGATAAAGCGTTGGGAAATATCAAACCCATATATTCCGCTGAGATAATGAAAATAAGGACATTAGGCGCAAAAGCAGAGCGTATCCGTGAATATGTAGAAAAGTTCGCTATTGGAATCATCATTTTCGACGAAATACAGCTACTAGATTTTTCGCACACACGAGAAAACTCTTTCGATTCTCTGCTTACACTCTCAAACAGAACTAAGGTCGCAACAGCTGTTGTGGGTACAGAAGACGCAAAAGCCAAAATGTTTAAAACACTCAGAACAGCTCGAAGAGTCGGCAATGTCATTAATGGGAATATGTATTGTACGGACAGAAATTTCTTTTGCTTTCTTGTAAACGAACTTTTCCGATACCAATGGTTTGATAAACCTGTTACAGTTTCAGAGGAGATAACAGACGCTTTGTATGATGTTACAAAGGGAATCGTAGACCAGCTTATCAGCATTTACATATATATGAATATTGATTTTTTAAACAGAAAGAAAAAGCCTGAAATAAACAGCAAGTATATATATGCTGTAACTAACAAACATTTCGCAGGACTTCGTGATGTATTGGAAAATCTTGATTCTGACTTTAGCGATTATCTTATGCAAGAAATAAAGGACAATGCAAAGCTTGAGCTTGATAAAATAGAAGATGAAGCCAAACAGCTCAAAGAAACCGAGAAAATATTAAATAATAACAGCAGTGAGGAAAAGGTACAAATAAAAAATGTCGTGGCAAATATCACCGCTATCTATGATGAATACACTCCGACACAAATAGAAGACGCTTTCAAAAAGGTAATAAGGAAAAAATCATCAGTTGGAAAGACCGAAAGAGAAATAAGCAAATTGGTAATAGAACAGCTTACAAAACAGCAACACACAAGATCAGATCTGCATAAAAAGAACACTCCAAGCGTAATTCAAATGCAGAACTTTCTTGGCATAGATAAAGAGGACAAATAAATGCCTGTTATTCCTGTATACAGAAACCCTTATCCTGATGAATTAATGTATTCCTGGATACATCGTCTGGCAAAGAAAAATGGTTTGCCGATAACAACTTTTGCAGACTCATATCTTAATAAATTCAACTCCAAAATTGGCTCTCTGGAATATGACATTCGATATGGACTATTATGTCTTAACGAGAGTTTTTTCATTCAAAAGGATCTCAAAGAAATGTTCTTATCTATGTCAATATTTCCTTTTGAGGCTATGTTTTTCTCTGTAGGACAACAAACACGATATGTAAACAATATGTTTAGAAAGCCTGATCCGCTAAATGCTCCGGTAAATACGATGATAAGGGAAATACACATATGCCCACAATGCATAGAAAATGACATTGAAATATTTGGAGAACCATATATACACAGGGCTCATCAACTTTCAGGCGTATGTACCTGTCACAAACACAAGGCCCCATTGTATAAGTATACTGGCATCAAGGGTCACGAATGTGAATATGACTTATCCCATTATACAGAGCTAGAGATCAAAGACATAGCTATAGAAAATGAATACACCGACTATGCTCAAGCTCTTTTTAATTCAAATACAAACTGCAATATAGCTGATCTAAAACATATGATATACAACAAGTTAAAAGAACTTGGACATAAAGCAACAAATGGGTATGAAGATTTTATCTCTGCATTTAATGACTCAAAACTTGTAACTTTGTTTGATGCAGATCTTAAAAACTTCTTGCTTGTAAGTATTATCAGTACTCAGAGTACAAGTGCTAGATCAATGCTCCCACTTTTAATGTACCTATTTCCAAATGTGCAGGAAATCATACATCGGTTTGAAAATGCTCCGCCTATTATACAAAAATACCACTGTGCTGAGTGCGGCAAAAACTTCTATGCAACACCTACATCACTCACAGAGGGCTGGGGCTGTACTTATTGCGACGCTAATAAATCAATAGATGAAAGGTACAAAAAGCTGATAGACTTTGCTGGTAAAGGGAATTATGAGCCACTAGAGCCATTTAGATCATTAAATATAAAATCAAAGATACATCATAAAATCTGTGGTGAAACAATACAGATAAAACCACGCAAATTCATATTCGACCATGTTAGGTGTATATGTGAAAGTCTGTTAAATGAATGGGATGTAAGGCAAAAGCTTGAAAAATTTGAAGACTATGAATTTATTAGCTATGATAGTGAGTCTTCAAAAATAACTATGCGAAGCAAGGCTTGTGGACATGTATTCAGTTGCAGATTCCATAAATTCATAAAATATCCGAGTTGTCGAGTATGCCGCCCTAAAAATATGACAACTGAGCTATACACCGAAAGAGTATATGATCTAGTCGGGGATGACTACACAGTTTTAAGTGAATTCGTTGATCAAAGGACTAAGATTGCAATAAAGCATAACAAATGCGGTGGAATACAAGAATACAAGCCGTCGGCATTCCTTGACGGTCAGAGGTGCAACGCCTGTAATTCATTGATCGTAAAAAAAGCAAACGATTCTTGGGAAAAAGGGTATGCCTTACTCTGTGAATACAAAGAGGAATGTGGCACTGCCAATATACCAAAGCGTGATCACTATAAAGGTGTCTTTCTAGGCAATTGGTTGCAATCGCAGAGAGACAAATATAAGGCGGGTAAACTGACTCGATCACAAGAAGACGCTCTTGTATCATTAGGAATAACACTTGATCCATTAGCTGCAGAATGGGAAAGAAGATACGAACAATATAAAAGATATATACAACAAAATAACGGAAGTTCAGATATAACAAAACGAACTATTTTTGAGGGTGAAAAACTTGGCGTTTGGGTGGTACTGCAAAGAAGGAACTACAACATAGGAAAGCTAAGTGAAGAACGCTACAAGAAGCTTTGCGATATAAATATGAAGTTTTAATAGGCTGCATTAATATTAATATCGCAAAATATATAGACTTTCTCATTTAAAAGTGTTATAATATTCTGTAGAAGATAATGAGATACAGTATACATCTATTATATCTCATTATAAATTGTAATTTTTTAATGTTTTTTATGCTCAAAATACTAATATCTCATTATGAAATGTATTATTACCTTACAAAAATAATGTCTAAGATATTAATATCTCATTATGAATTGTAATTATTCCCGAGTAATTACTCGTTTTGAGCGTAATATATCTCATTATGAATTGTAATTAAACACCCATGTAATATGACAAAAACCCAAAAATTTTTTTGAGCGATTTTCAAAAAAGTGAACATTATAGCCGTTAAAACCCAAAAGTTCAAAAATCAAAACTCGTCAAAAAAATGAACATTATAGCAAGGAAAACTCAAAAACTCAAAACTGCAAAATCCGAAAATAATGAACATTATTATTGACATAAAACAGCAAACAGCATATAACTATCGGGGCAATACAAAATCGTATTGCCCTGCGTTGTATGTATGAAAGGAGCGGAAAATGAATTATTGTGAGATAAAGAAAACCGATATCGCCAATGGCTCAGGAGTGAGGGTCACGCTGTTCGTATCAGGCTGCAGACACCACTGCAAGGGCTGTTTTCAGCCTGACACCTGGAACTTTGACTACGGCAAGCCTTTCACAGATACCACCGCAGACGAGATAATTAACGCCCTCTCAAAGGGCTATATAAAAGGACTTACACTCTTAGGCGGCGAACCTATGGAGCCGGAGAACCAGCCTGAGCTTACAAAGCTCCTCCGCCGTGTGAAAACTGAACTTCCCGACAAGGACGTGTGGTGCTACACAGGCTGTACCCTTGAAACTGACCTGCTTGCAGGCTCAAAGTCCCCATACAGAACACAGTACACAGACGAAATGCTGAGCCTTATCGACTACCTCGTTGACGGAGAATTCGTCCTTGAAAAGAAAAACATCTCCCTGAAATTCAGAGGGTCTGAAAATCAGAGGATACTTCATAAAAAAGACGGCATTTGGCTGCCTTGCGAAGATATGTAAAACAAAACCGCTCCCCGTGACATCACGAAGAGCGGTTATTTTTATTGCGTAGGTGCGACCTAAGATCGCCCCCCTTGAAACTTTTATAAGATAACTCTACAGCCTTACTTTTCAGACTTTGTAAAGAATATCGCCTTTATAAGCTGGATAACGAGCATAGAGCCAAAGCTTAGAATGTATATCCATGCAAACTGCATACCTGTCATGTCTGCTATCTTGAAAAGTCCCTTGAGTTGTGGAACGAGCAGAACGGAGTTTAAAAATACCATTCCAAGGCCGAACGCCATAAGACCGAACTTGTTGTTGAAAAAGTCCTTTGAGAAGATAACAGGACCTTTTTTCTTGCACGAGAATCCGTGGAACAATCTTGCAGAGCAAAGCACTGCGAATGCCATCGTCATACCAAGAGCTGCGCTTGTCTTGTTTCCCATAAGGAAAGCCGAAGCTACTGCTATCGCTATAACTACGCCATACAATGCTATCTCGCCCAGGAAAGGACGTGTGAGTATAGATTCGTTTGCGTTTCTTGGCTTGCGTTTCATGACCTCTTCGGAGTGAGGTTCAAGACCCAAACCGATAGCAGGAAGCGAGTCTGTAAGCAGATTAATAAACAGCAAATGTATTGCCGCAAACGGAACAGGAAGTCCAAGCAGTGAGTTGAAAAGCACCACAAGAATTGCCGCAAAGTTGCCCGAAAGCAGGAAGAGTATAGCCTTTTTAATGTTCTCGTAAATGTTTCTTCCGTTTCTTATGGCCTTGACTATAGTTGCAAAGTTATCGTCTGCAAGCACCATTGAGGCAGCGTCCTTTGAAACCTCAGTTCCTGTGATGCCCATTGCAACGCCCACATCAGCCTGCTTTAACGCAGGTGCGTCGTTCACTCCGTCGCCTGTCATGGAAACTATACAGCCGTTTGCCTGCCAAGCCTTTACGATCCTTATTTTATGCTCAGGTGTAACACGAGCGTAAACAGCCTTGTCCTTTACAAAGTCAACAAGCTCTTCGTCTGAATAAGCGTCAAGCTCGTGACCCTCAACAGCCTTTGAGTTGTCGTCAAGAATACCTATCTCACGGGCAATAGCCGAAGCCGTAACGATATGGTCGCCTGTTATCATGACTGGCTTTATGCCTGCCTTGCGGCATTCCGCAACAGCCGCCTTTGATTCCTCTCTCGGAGGATCCATCATAGCAATAAGACCGACAAACTCCAATCCGTCCTCGTCCTCTGGACATACGGTATCCTTGTCGAATTTTTTCTCTGCAAATGCAAGTATACGCAGACCTTTTTCCGAAAGCTCTGCCACACGCTGGGTTATAACAGCCTTTTCCTCGTCGCTTGAAGTTATCCTGTTTATAAGAACGTCAGCCGCACCCTTTACATATAGCACCTTCTCGCCGTCGATAACGTGCAGAGTTGACATAAGCTTTCTGTCTGAATCAAATGGTATCTCAGAAATTCTAGGGAGATCTTCCCTCACCTTGTCAGTGTCGATACCAAGCTTTGTGCCGAAGTTGATAAGCGCCGTTTCAGTCGGGTCGCCTATCTCAACGCCGTCCTTACAGCTTGAATCGTTGCAAAGGATCATGGCTCTTGTCATAGTCTTGACCTTTTCATCATCAAGATCAACAGCGTCAGTGTCGATTATCCTGCCGTCTACCATTATTTTTCTGACCGTCATCTTGTTCTGAGTAAGAGTACCGGTCTTGTCAGAGCATATTACAGAAACGCTGCCCAGACCCTCAACAGCCTGAAGTTTTCTTATGATAGCGTTTTCCTTTGACATCTTCTGCGTGCCAAAAGAAAGCACGATGGTAACGATAGAGCTGAGAGCCTCAGGGATAGCCGCAACAGCAAGTGCGATAGCGAACATGAACGAATCCATAAGCTTGCCGCCACGAAGCACACTAAGTCCGAAAACCACTGCACAGACAATAAGTATAGCAATGGAAAGCTTTTTGCCGAACTCGTCAAGCGTGTTCTGGAGAGGCGTTTTTCTCTCTGATGCGTTTTGGATAAGTGAAGCTATCTTGCCCACCTCAGTGTCCATACCAACCTCAGTGACAAGCATTTTTCCTCTGCCGTATGTGACAAAAGAGCCTGAATAAACCATGTTAGCACGCTCAGCCAAAGGCTTTTCGCCCTCTATATCGCTCATATCCTTGTCGATATTAACGCTCTCGCCTGTGAGTGCCGACTCGTTCACCTGAACAGACGCACATTCTATCAGCCTGCCGTCTGCACATATCTGGTCGCCTGCTTCGATAAGAAGAATGTCGCCCACTGCGATCTCCTCAGAGGGGATAATTACCTTTTCGCCGTTACGAAGCGCCTTAGCTGTTGGTGCAGAAAGCTTTTTAAGGTTTGTCAGTGACTTTTCAGCCTTGACGGTCTGAACTGTACCCAAAATAGCGTTCATTGTGATAACAACGAGAATTACTGCACAGCTCTCAACGTCTTTCATGAAAGCTGAAACTATCGCAGCAATAATGAGTATAAGCACAAGGAAGTCCTTATACTGCTCTAAAAAAATCACGGGAATGGACTTTTTCTTGCCCTCCGTGATAACATTTCGTCCGAACTTTTCGCAGTTTTTCACTGCCTGCTCGGTTGAAAGACCATTTTCACCTGATGAAAACTCAGTGTAAAGCTGGTCAAGTTTTTTTTGATACTGCTTCATAAAATACCACCTTTTTTATTTTTTCCTGTAGTCGCTGCCGATATACCCTTCAAAGCCTCCTTTTCTCATAGGCTCAGTAAAATAAACGCATAAAAAATCGGCAAGACGTTTATTGGGTAAACTGCGCCTGTGGCAATTTAATCAATAAAAGTCTCGCCGTTTAGATATGCAGCGGTCCCTCATCGGAACGTATTGACGCAAACATAAACGGATCTCTCCGCCAGCTACTCTCTTTTACTATGAGGTTATTATAACCTATATTTTTGATTTTGTCAATAGTTTTTTATATATTTTATTGTAAATTTGCAACGCTTCATATCATCAAAAAAGTGGGTCTTTGAGACCTGACTTTTGTATAAAAAGTCCTTGGACATATGAAAAAATGTATGGTATAATAATTATAACAATGAGCAGCGACAGCGTAAGTCCGATTGTATTCGGACTTGTGCTGTTTTTTTATGCGCAAAAAACGGGAGGTAATGAAATATGAGCGAAGAAGCTCTGAAAGAAAACAAGATGGGCGTTATGCCCATGCCGAAACTCATGCTGAGCATGGGTCTGCCTATGATAATTTCAATGATAGTTCAGGCGTTTTACAATATCGTTGACAGCTATTTCGTAAGCAGGATAACAGATGATACAGTTGAGCACATAGGCGAATATGCCGTAAACGCCCTCACCCTTGCATACCCTGTCCAGCTTTTGATAATCGCTGTAGGCGTAGGCACAGGCGTTGGAATAAACGCCTTGCTCTCCAGAAGCCTTGGAGAAAAGAATTTTGAGCGTGCAGGCAAAATAGCAGGCAACGCCATTTTCATAGGTCTTTGCACCTACATCGTGTTCATGCTGTTCGGATTTTTCGGCACTGACGCATTTTTGAAAACACAGACCCATGATAGTCTTGCTTTAAAGCTTGGGGGCGAATATCTAGGCATATGCTGTGTGTTGTCATTCGGTGCAGTAGGTTCAATGATATTTGAAAAGCTTTTGCAGGCGACAGGCAAAACTATCCATTCCACCATTGCTCAGCTTGTAGGCGCAATAGCCAACATCGTCCTTGACCCTGTCCTGATCTTCGGTCTTGGCCCTTTCCCAGAGCTGGGAGTAAAAGGTGCGGCTTATGCCACTGTCATCGGTCAGGTACTCACAATGGTCATAGGCGGCGTGCTTCATTTTGTGTGCAACAAAGAGATACCAAGCGGCATGAGGTATTTTATACCACAGAGCAAAATGATAGCAAACATTTATAGAATAGGCATTCCTGCCATAATAATACAGGCTCTTATGTCCGTCATGACCTATGGTCTTAATGTCATACTCAACAGGATAGGTCAATCCGCCGTAACAGCCTATGGTATCTATTATAAAATACAGCAGTTCGTATTCTTTGCGTCATTCGGCATGAACAACACTATCATTCCGGTTGTATCATACAACTACGGCAAAGGGGACAAAACAAGAGTTCGTTCAGGCATAAAATACGGTATGCTCTACACGTTGGGACTCATGCTCCTTGGCATTATAGGCTTGCAGCTTTTTGCTTCTCAGATATGCCATGTATTCTCACTGTCAGCGGATACGGAGATATTCGCCACCTACGCCATAAGGATAATCACTTTAGGCTATCTTTTTGCAGGTGCAAACATAGCCTATCAGGGAATTTTTCAGGCGCTCGACCATGGCATAGCTTCCCTTGTGCTTTCCCTTATCAGACTTTTAGTTATCCCTCTCCCCGCGGCTTATCTTCTCACCCTTACCTCCTCAGCAGGCAAGATAGTATGGGCAGCCGTTCCGTTCGGCGAGCTTGTAGGCACTGTCGCCGCCATTGTGATAATGGGCAGGATAAAACGTGAGATAAAGCTCAAAGACTAAAACACTGCCCTTGATTATTATTCCAAAAGGTGCTATAATAGCATTGGTGATAATAATGAAAAGGAAAATACTTGTAGGTCTGCTTACCGCCGTTATCTTTTTGGCTTGCGCCCTTGTGATAAATATAACCCCAAAGGTGGAAATCGGTTCAGTTGTGCTGACCTGTGACGGAAGCAAATATGAGCTTCCAGGCACTGAAAAGACACGATACTGCAACGGCAAGAGCGAGAGCCTTTCCGCTGAAGAGAGTTTTGAAGATCTGCTCTCCTCTGTACCGTCATTTAATGTAAAGGCGGATGTAGATAAGGACGGCAATGTTACCCTTAAAACCCCTATGTCCGTAGAAGTCACAGGGGACAGGCTCGGTGACGTGCTTTACACTGTCTACAGCTATGACGGAAAGGTGCTTGCCAAGGAGTCCAAAAAGCTAGAGCTTCCAAAAGAGGATATTGACGGCTGTCTTGTGAAAATAAAAATTACATGGGGCGAGAAAGACACAAGCTATCTTGAAGAAGATTACTGGTTTGCCGCAATGTACAATACCGAAAGATAAACATAACATCAAAATGTAGGGGCGACCTCTGATCGCTCACTTTCTTTCTGTAAACTTTCAGACAACAAAACGTCGGACGAATTTGAAAACGTCCGACGTTTTGTTTTTAGCATATCTGAAATCCGATTATACCCACCATACAAATAACGCTGCCGATAAATCTCAGCTTTGTGATAGGCTCTTTTCTTATGAGCGCTATAACAAACAGCGAACACAGTATCATAGGCTGGATAAATGACGCACTCGCAAGGCTCACAGCAATAACAGCGTTCTCCGCAAGCAGACCTGCCACATTCGGAATCTTTGTAAGCACAACCACCCATGCGCCCTTTTGATTTTTCTTGAATATCTCCAAAGGCTTCGCCCTTGGCAGAAGTATGATAGCCATAAGTATAAGCGCAAAGAACAGCGCCATGGTTGAGGATATGTAATTCTCCGACGCTCTTACAACTATGCCGTAGCCGTATCTTGCCAAAAGATAGAACACCAGAGGAACAACTATCCTGCGGTAATTTATATTGCCGCTGTCCGTTCTGCCTGATTTTGCGATAAAAACAAGTCCTGCAACAGTAAGCACGATAAAAAGGAACTTGAAAATGCTCGGCTTTTCACCAAGGAAAATATCCGTTGCATAGGACATGAAAAGGGTGATACCAAGCCAAGCCTTAAGCTCAAAGGCTGATATTTCATCAAGGATAATAGCCGAAAGCTTAAATTCAAGGATCTTCGACAAGCACAGCAGACCTATCGCCGCAAATGACTGCCAGCTAAATGTAATAGTCCTGTCGAGGAAAGGCAGACAGCAAGCCATGAAAACAGCCGTTGCCGCCGCCATTAAGAACCCAAGCTCATCGCCGTTGAATTTTGCCGTTGAAACAGCGTACTTGTCACTAAGGGAACATATTGTGTAGCATACAACTACAAGTATAAGCAAAAACATTATTTTTCTTCTTCCTTACTCTATGATTTTCTAAGACCTGTATGCTGTGAAACATACAAAATAATGGGCGACCCAAGGTCGCCCCTACGCAAAGCCGATTTATCAGTTCTTTTTATTTTTCACAAGCCATACTACCGCCAAAATGCCAAGTATCACTGAGAACAGAGTAGCAATGGCTAGACATATCCAGCTTGCATACTGACTTTGTATAAATTCGTTCTGCGATTGGCTTCCTATAAGGGTATCTACCCCCGATTGCGAGCCTAACGCTGAGAACAGTATTATAAATGCCATTCTCACATTCATTATGCAGGCTATAACGCTGTAAATATGCACTATACCCTGAAAAAGGCACACTCCGCAGTCGTCCTTTACATAGCTTTTCACTCCAAGCACCGCACATACCACCGACACTGCCGTGTAGATAATGAACGCCGCAAAAAGCACTATCGTTGGCACTTTTGCCCCATCGGTTTTCACTATCATGCTCATAAGCCCAGCCATACACCCCATGAACACAGCCGCTGCCGCAAGCCCTGCAACAGACCATTTTCTGTATAAAAGCTCTGACTTTTTTATCTGCTCTTTCTTTATCTGTTTAGGCATTTTCTTCCTCCGCCTTCTTGCTTTCAAGCTCCTCTTCGGATATCTTGAAGCGTATCCTGTCTATTTTCTGCTCGTCCTCCATTTTCACTGTCATCTCAAAAGGCGGACAGCTTATAACTTCATTCTGCTCAGGAAGTCTGTCAAGCATATCCATTATCCAGCCACCGAGAGATGTTCTTTCGGTTTCGATAGTGTCCTCCGGCAGTCCTGTCCTCTCAAGAAAATCCGATACCGAAAGCTCCGCCGACGCTTCGTAAACACCGTCGCTTATTTTCACAAGGGAGGTATCCTCCTCGTCGCTTTCATCATAGATCTCGCCCACAAGCTCCTCTATGATATCCTCAAGGGTACAAATGCCCTCCGTGCCGCCATATTGGTCAAGCACCACCGCCATATGCACCTTTTTGCGCTGCATCTGCTTGAGGATCTCAGAGATCTTGCGGTTTTCGGTTATGTAAAGTGGCTTGTTCATTATAAGGCTTATGTCCGTCTTGCCCTTAAGATACATTTCAAAAAAGTCAGACTGGTGGATAAGTCCCACAATGTGGTCTAAGTCCTTGTCATACACTGGGAGCCTTGAAAACTTTGTCTGCACAAAGCGTTTTTTTATGCTCTCCATATCCTCATGAAGCTCAACACCCTCGATATTTACTCTCGGCACAAGTATCTCGCTTATGGTTATCTCGTCAAAATCAAGTGCCGAACGCACAAGCTCCGACTCCTGCTCTTCAAGTACGCCCTCGTCCTGAATCTCGTCTATGATATATTTAAGCTCTTCCTCAGTAACAGACGGCTCGCTGTTCTTGTTGCCCACAAGCTTTGAAACACCGCTTTTTATGCCCATAAAGATAGCCGTTATAGGCGTGATGATGAACATGAATGCGGAGAGCGGAGCCGCCATAAGAATAGAAAACCTCTCAGAATTTTCCTTTGCAAGGCTCTTAGGCAAGATCTCGCCAAAAATAAGCACAAGCACCGTCATGACTACAGTAGCCAGACCCACGCTTCCCTTGCCGAACTTCTCCGTAAAAAGCACCGTTGCAAGTGAAGATGAAGAAATGTTCACCACATTGTTTCCCACAAGTATGGCAGTGAGTGCCTTGTCAAAATTATCGCATATGTTCATTGCCTTCTTTGCAGACTTGTTTCCGTCGTCTGCAAGTTTTTTTAGCCTTATCCTGTTGCATGAAGAAAACGCTGTCTCCGTTGCAGAACAAATAGCAGACAGCATAAGAAGCACAGCGATGATAACAACTTTCATAAAATAAAATTATCCTTTCAGGTCAGAGTATAAATTTGCTGCCCTAGTTATAAAAATAGCACTAAAGGCAGTCATGAAAACTGACTACATATAGTTATCATAACATATTTTTTAACCAATTGCAACAGTATTATTGAAAAAACGATGTAAAAGAGTTATAATATTCTTTGTGTTCATAATATTCATATGCACAAAAGGAGATAACAAAAATGGCAAAGAAAGATAAGGACATTTTCGACAAAATAATGGACTGGAAGATATTCGGCTGGTTCAGACCCTTTTACGTCAAAAACAAGGAAATGCTTTTGTATCTGTTTTTCGGCGTACTCACCACCGCAGTGAGCTTTGTGACCGCAGGCATCTCAAAAGTGCTTTTGGAGCAGGCAGGCATAGGCAAGGGCGGTGTTTCCACCACAAGCACCGTCATATCATGGATATGTGCAGTAACATTCGCATATGTCACAAACAGGATATGGGTTTTCGAGTCTGAAGCAGAGGGCAAAAAGGCGATAATCTCCGAAGCGGCTTCATTTTACGGCGGCAGAATATTCACACTTCTCGTAGAAATGTTCATGATGTGGCTTGGCTACTCACTTCTCAGCTTCAACTATTGGGTAACAAAGATAGTGGCAAACGTTGTTGTGCTGATACTTAACTATGTCATCAGCAAGCTTGTGGTCTTCAGAAAGAAATAAGCATACATAAAAAGCTGTCGGCAAAAAATGCTGACAGCTTTTTTTCATCAGTTGCCACGTTGCAACCGACTAATCTCTGTACATAAGCGTGACCGCCATTCCGTTTATCACGCCCACTACAACTCCGCACACAATGAAAAACACCTTGATAGGCAGGTCAAGCAGAAGCGAGATAAGCCCGAACACGATAACGAACGCCATTGCTCCGCCTATCTGCACAAGAAACTTTCTTTTCACAAGCACAGGAAAACGCTCAGCAAGCTTTGCGGTCTTGTTACCCTTGTGGTCAATTATCCTGTAAATAAGCTGAGTCAGTGCCATTGGTATTCCGATAAATAAAATTGCTGTTATAAGTTTGTCCATTTTAAATTCCTCCATTTTTCACTTAAATTATAGCTTTTTTTGTATCAAAAAAGGCTGCCCAAGACGCAGTTCGTCCGTGGGCAGCCTCATTGCTGCATATAAAATTTCTTTTATCAACAATTAAAGAACTCTTACGCCAACAACGCCCTCGATAGACTTGAAAGCGTCAGCGTCAACGTCGCCTGTAACATCGAGCATCGTGTAAGCCCAGTCTTTCTTAGACTTGTTTACAAGGTTCTCGATATTTGCACCCTTGTCAGATACAACAGATGTGATCTGTGCAATAAGAGCAGGAACGTTCTTGTGAAGCACGCAAACAAGGTGGTCGCCTGTTTTAGCAAGCTCTGCGTTAGGGAAGTTTACAGAATTCTTGATAGTTCCCTTCTCAATATAGTCGATAAGCTCATGAGCCGCCATTGTTGCGCAGTTGTCCTCTGACTCAGGTGTGGAAGCGCCAAGGTGTGGAAGAACGATAACATTCTCCTCGCCAAGAACAACATCATCTGCAAAGTCTGTTACATACTTTGCAACCTTTCCGTCCTTGATAGCCTTTACAACTGCCGCACTGTTGATAAGCTCGCCTCTTGCAAGGTTGATAAGACGAACGCCGTCCTTCATCATTGCTATCTGAGCTTCGTCGATAGTGTTCTTTGTGTCAGGTGTATAAGGAACGTGGATAGTGATATAATCGCTGTTCTTGTAAATATCATTGATATCAGCAGTTACCTTTACAGCAGGTTCGAGCTGGATAGCTGCGTTTACTGAAAGGAACGGGTCATAGCCGATAACGTCCATGCCAAGTGCAACAGCAGCATTTGCGATCTTTCCGCCGATAGCACCAAGACCGATTACACCAAGTGTCTTGCCCAATATCTCAGGACCTGCGAACTTAGACTTGCCGCCCTCAACTGTCTTTGGAGCGTCAGGAGTGCCCTTAAGTGAAGCAGCCCATGCAGCAGCCTCTGTTATCTTTCTTGAAGCAAGAAGAAGCGCACAAATAGCAAGCTCCTTAACAGCGTTTGAGTTTGCGCCAGGTGTGTTGAATACAACGATACCCTGCTCTGCGCACTTCTCAACCGGGATATTGTTTACACCAGCGCCTGCTCTTGCAATAGCAAGCAGGCTCTCAGGCATTTCCATATCGTGCATCTTTGCTGAACGTACCATTATAGCGGTAGGATTTTCAGCATTATCGCTTACTGTGTACTTAGCCTTGTCAAAGATATCAGTACCGCAGGCAGCGATCTTATTTAATGTCTTTATCTCATACATTGTAAATTACCCTCTCTTATAATAAGGTTACGCTTATGCGTTCTCAGCCTCGAACTTCTTCATGAACTCAACGAGCTTTTCAACGCCCTCGATAGGCATTGCGTTGTAGATAGAAGCTCTCATACCGCCAACAGTTCTGTGACCCTTGAGGTTTACAAAGCCTGCTGCTGTAGCCTCAGCAACGAACTTCTTGTCAAGCTCAGCGTCGCCTGTTACGAATGGAACGTTCATAAGAGATCTGTCCTCAGGAACAACAGTGCCCTTGAAGAGCTTGCTCTGGTCAAGATAATCATAGAGTATCTTAGCCTTCTTCTCGTTGTGAGCCTTCATAGCCTCAAGACCGCCCATTTTCTTTATCCACTTGAATACCTTGCCGCAGATGTAGATGCCATAGCAAGGAGGTGTATTGTAAAGAGAGTCAGCGTCAGCCTGAGTTTTCCACTTGAGCATTGTAGGTGTGCCCTCGAGAACATCGTCAGTGATAAGATCTTCTCTGATGATAGCAATAACAACGCCGGCAGGACCAACGTTCTTCTGAACGCCGCCGTAAATAACGCCGTACTTTGTTACGTCAACAGGCTCAGACAGGAAGCAGGAAGAAACGTCTGCAACAAGTGTGTGACCCTTTGTGTTAGGCAGAGTCTTGTACTTTGTACCATAGATAGTATTGTTTTCGCAGATATAAACATAGTCAGCGTCCTCTGGGATATCCAGATCTGAACAATCAGGGATATAAGAGAAAGTCTTGTCAGCAGAAGAAGCCACAGCAACAGCCTCGCCGTATTTCTGAGCCTCCTGATAAGCCTTCTTAGCCCACTGACCTGTGATTATGTAAGCCGCTTTCTTGTTCTTCATAAGGTTCATAGGAACGGCTGAGAACTGCTGAGAAGCACCGCCCTGAAGGAACAGTACCTTATAGTTATCAGGGATACCCATAAGATCTCTGATGTCCTTTTCAGCTTCCTTGATGATGTCATCGAACGCCTTGGAACGGTGGCTCATCTCCATTACGCTCATACCTGTGCCCTTATAATCGAGCATTTCATCGGCAGCTTCCTTAAGCACTTCCTCAGGGAGTACAGCAGGACCTGCGCTGAAGTTATATACTCTACCCATTGTTAAACCCTCCATATAAATTAGTTTCATTATTTATAAAGACTATAAATATATAAATTAATAATATTATTATATGCCTTTTATAAAAAAAAGTCAAGGGCTGTCATATAAAAATACTCACTCGTCATAAGTTTTTGTACATATCAGCACATAAAACAGCCCTGAAAACGTGCATTTTTACACCTTACCTATGCCGTTATATATAATAAGCACTGAAAAGCATGAAAAATCAGAATAATACTAAAGCGTTAAAAAGAGGTTAAAATTTTTGGTATTCCTTGAAATCTACATATTTGTGTAGTATAATGTAATCAATAAAATGCGACAGTTGTAAAAAAATCGGGGAACAATTGTCACTCTCAGGGAAAGAGGATATATATGCAAAAGATATTTTATGTTTCAAGAAATGAGGACAAAGCCCATGATGGAAAAGCCCCGGATATGGACAGATTTCAGCGAGTTGAAAAGCTCAACAGTCTGATCGCGGCAGGCTGGGCTATAAAGGAAATGAAAAGTGAAAACAACAGCACATTCTTTGTGCTTGAGAAAGCAGACTAGACTTAAAATGGCGGTATAAGACCGTACCCTGCCAATAACGCAGACACGTTGTTTTGTAGGGGACGGCGCCCTCGACGTCCCGCTCACTCACCAGGTCTTTCAACAAACTTATAGGACGGTAGCCCCACCGTCCTTTTTTTGTGCAGATAAATTTTGCGAAAACGTTTTATGGGTATTGCATTTCAGAGAGAAATATTGTATAATTAATGTAATCGTTTTAGCAGAAACAAATTATACTATACATATTATAAAGGAGTAAAAAATATGGCTTATGTAATCGGCGTAGACTGCGGCACAAGCGGCACTAAGACGGTGCTTTTTGACGAAAAGGGTACTGTTATTTCTTCTGTAACTATTGAATATCCTATGTATCAGCCTAAAAACGGCTATGCAGAGCAAGATCCTGCTGACTGGGCAAACGCAATGATAAACACTATCAAGGCTGTTATGACCAAAAGCGGCGTGAATAAAGAGGACGTTGCAGGTGTTGGTATCTCTGGACAGATGCACGGACTTGTTATGCTGGATAAGGACAACAACGTTCTTAGAAAGTCCATAATATGGTGCGATCAGAGAACTGCCGCAGAAGTTGAAGAAATGAATGAAAAGCTAGGCAGAGAAAAGCTCATCAAGATAACAGCAAACCCTGCCCTCACAGGCTGGACGGCTGCGAAAATCCTTTGGGTAAAGAACAACGAGCCTGATATATATGAAAAGTGCAGACACATTCTTCTTCCAAAGGACTATCTGAGATTTATCCTCACTGGCGAATATGCAACAGAGGTTTCCGACGCCAGCGGTATGCAGCTTCTTGACGTGCCAAACCGCTGCTGGTCAAAGGAAGTCTGCGATACGCTTGGCATTGATATGTCAATGCTGGGCAAGGTGTACGAGTCATGCGAAGTAACAGGCAAGGTCACAAAGAAAATGGCTGAGCTTACAGGACTTAAAGAGGGTACTATAGTAGTAGGCGGAGCAGGCGACAATGCCGCTGCGGCTATCGGAACAGGCGTTGCAGAAGACGGCAAGGCGTTCACAACTATCGGAACATCAGGTGTTGTATTCGCACACACTTCTTCTATCTCTATCGACCCAAAGGGCAGAGTTCACACCTGCTGTGCAGCAGTGCCGAACGCATGGCACGTTATGGGTGTTACACAAGGCGCAGGACTTTCGCTGAAATGGTTCAGGGATAATTTCTGCAATGCAGAGAAAGAAACAGCAAAGTGCATGGGCGTTGACGAATATTATCTCATGGATAAAGAAGCAGAGAAAGTGCCTGTTGGTGCAAACAGACTTCTCTATCTGCCATATCTCATGGGCGAAAGAACACCGCATCTTGACCCTGACGCAAGAGGAGTATTCTTCGGACTTTCCGCAATGCACACAAAGCGTGATATGCTGAGAGCAGTAATGGAGGGCGTATCATACTCCCTGAGAGATTGCGTTGAGGTATTCAGAGAAATGGATATCAACGTATCCGACATGATGGCATGCGGAGGCGGCGGAAGCTCACCGCTGTGGAGATCAATGCTCGCAGATCTTTACAACTGCCCTGTAAAAACAGCTTCATCGAAAGAAGGTCCAGCCCTTGGCGTAGCACTTCTTGCAGCAACAGGCGCAGGCATTTACTCATCAGTACCGGAAGCTTGTAAGGCAGTAGTAAAGACCGACAAGGTACAGCAGCCTGAAGCAGAGCGAGTACCTGAATATGAGAAATACTACAAGCTTTACACAGAGATCTATCCTGCACTGAAAGCAGAATTTGCAAAGCTTGCGAAGATGTAATATAAAACCAAAAGCTCCGATCATTTCGGAGCTTTTTTTGTGTTAGAATATTTTGACAACTAAAAAAACGGCTCTCCACAATAACGGAAAGCCGTTTTTACATATTGGTCGGAGTGACCGGATTTGAACCGACGACCTCTACCACCCCAAGGTAGCGCGCTACCAATCTGCGCCACACCCCGATATCGTATATATTATACCCGATTTGGATACAATAGTCAAGAGTTTTCAGTCAAAATAAAAAAATTGCAAAAAAGGTATTGACATTCACATTCATTTGTGATATAATAAATAAGCACTCAAGAGAGAGCAGTAAAAAAGCAGTAGAATATCGCGGGATGGAGCAGTTCGGTAGCTCGTCGGGCTCATAACCCGAAGGTCGTTGGTTCAAATCCAGCTCCCGCAACCATATTGGTGATACCAAATGGATACTCACCTTAAAAAGCCCGTGTTTACGGGCTTTTTTGATATTTAGAAAACAAAAAATTTTAATGTAAAACCGTGGATGCTTTTCACCAGTTTTCACGAAAAAAAGGGAGTCGAACCCTACACAACAAAAAATATCGAACATAACGGCAGACTTTGAGTATATTTTGCTCTAAGCCTGCCGATTTTTTATGAAAAAACATTCACAAAGTTTAGAAGGCTGTTTTGTCAAATATCACGAAATGTGATAAACGACAAAGCGGTCTTTTTTTATTTCAAAGGAGGCTTGATAACAAATATACTATAAAAAGGGAATCTAAAACGACTGGAGGTGATCAAGTAAAAAATGAACAGCAGTCAGACCGAGGACATGACCGAAGAACCCGATATGGGAATGACGATGTGAGGTGTTATATGATTTACAACGAAAAGAAGGTAGAAATGCTCAGGCAGAGATATCCCGAAGGAACTCGGATATGCCTTGACAGTATGGATAACGATCCCCGTCCGATTCCACCAGGTACTAAAGGCATAGTTCAATTTGTGGACGATGCGGGTACTCTGCACTGTAAATTTAATAACGGAAGAACGCTTGGGGTTATCCCCGATGTGGATAAGTTCCATAAAATCGCTCAGGAACAGAGTCAGATTGATAAGCAAACAGAGGAAAATATTGAGTGCGAGGAAATTACAGAAACGGAAGATCTTGAAGAAAACGAAGAAATGAATATGTCAATGTAACGGTTAAGTTTTGAAAAAGACTTAGCCGTTTTTTTATTACAAAAAGGAAAGGAACGGTGATAAATGATAAAATATTTCGAAGCGTTTGCAGGAATAGGAGCGTTCCGTTCGGCTTTTGAAAAAGTAGGCGGGTTTGAGTGCGTCGGATGGTGTGAAATTGACAGATTCGCACAGAAAGCCTACAGAACGCTGTATGACACAAAGGGGGAAATTTTTTATGAGGACATCACAAAAATCGATTACGGAAATATGCCGGATTTTGATCTGCTCGTTGGAGGCCCGTGCTGCCAATCGTTCAGTGTCGCGGGGCGCAGACTCGCTTTTGAGGACGATAGAGGAAACCTGTTTTTTAACTATATCCAAATCCTTGAAGCCAAGCGCCCCCGTTACTTTATCGCTGAAAACGTACCCAACCTGCTTGGTATATCGCAGGGGGAATGTTTCAGAATCATCCTTGAAAAGATTTCTGAACTGGGGTATAGTATGTGCTGGCGCGTGCTTAACTCTGCCGGATTCGGAATACCGCAGTCAAGAAGAAGGCTGTTCCTTATCGGATATCTTGGAGACAAATATCCCTCAGAAATACTGGCTTTCGGAGGAAATGATGAGGAAAATTGCGAAAAAAGAAAACCTGAACAGCTGATAGGCGGCAGTCAGGGTTCGAGAGTTTATTCCACAGACGGCACGGCTGTTACGCAATGCAGCGGTTCGGGCGGCATGGGCGGTAAAACGGGACTTTATTTCATAGACTGCAATCCCGATCCTCAGATGACAGACATTGCAAGATGTGTTACCGCACGTCAGAACAGCGGAGTATCTCATCATAGAGGAGAACATTCCGCTGTTTTTTGTGATTTGAACGAAAATCCGCAGATTACAGAAAATGCCCGATGTCTGCATACAAGAATGGATTTGGGAGTAACAAACGAAACTCACAAAGGCGAACGTTCGGGAGTGCTTGAAGAAGCTCCTAGGGCGATAATCAACCCATTTAAGGAAACTACCCGACAGAACGGTCGCAGAATAAAAGAACCTAATGAACCGATGTTTACGCTCACGGTTACGGACAGACACGGAATAGTACACAAAGGCAGAATCCGCAGGCTTATGCCTGTGGAGTGCTGGAAATTGCAGGGATTTACAAAAGAGCAGTTTGAAAAAGTCGCTGAAGCAGGTATGTCCGACGCACAGCTTTACAAGCAGGCAGGAAATTCAATTACGGTAAATGTGGTTGAAGCTATTGCAAGAAATTTACTGAAATTTGACGAGGAGGAAAACGCAAATGGAACAGGTAATTAAAATCTTTGAAAACGAGGAATTCGGCAAAGTGAGAACGGTCGTAAAAGACGGTGAACCGTGGTTTGTAGGCAAAGATGTTGCGGAATGCCTTGGATATTCTAAGCCAAGAAATGCGATTAACGCTCATGTTGACAACGAAGATAAGGCACTCGCCCCGATTCAGGGCGGGTGTTCTACGGGTACTCAGAATACGATGATAATTAACGAAAGCGGACTTTACAGCCTGGTACTTTCAAGCAAGCTTCCGAGAGCCAAAGAATTCAGGCGTTGGGTCACAGCCACGATTTTACCAACTTTGAGGAGAACAGGCGGCTACGTCAGCAACGAAGAAATGTTTATAGAAAACTACCTCCCGTTTCTCGACGAGCCGTACCGTGACCTGTTCCGAATTCAAATGACGATCATAGGAAAGCTGAACGAGCGTATCCGTCACGATCAGCCACTGGTGGAGTTTGCAAATCAGGTGTCAAATACCGATAATCTTATCGACATGAACGCAATGGCAAAGCTTGCGAGAGCAGAAAATATCCCCGTCGGCAGAAACAAGCTTTACGGCTGGCTCAAAGGAAAAGGCGTTCTTATGGCGAATAATCTCCCCTATCAGGCGTTTATCGACCGAGGATATTTTTCCGTAAAGGAGTCGGTTTTTGAAACTCCGACTATGACAAAGACCTATCAGCAGACGTTTGTGACAGGAAAAGGGCAAAGATTTGTGATCACTCTGCTGAGAAAATATTATGGCAAGGAGATGGGATAATGCACACAAACAGAATTAAAGCTAAAGTTGACTTCAAGTTCTGCCTCGGCAGTATTCCAGCAATGCTGAGAGCCACAAAGCCCGTACTTTCGGAAAGGCAGTACAAGGAGCTGTGTAACGAGGTCAATAAAGCTGACGGCTATCTTGAACAGAAACGTATTATTTTTTCATATGTTGACCCTATAATCAAGGGTTGAAGTAAACACAATTAAATAACAACTAAAGTCGTTTTGCCAATGACAGAAAACTTCTGTAATTAGCAAAGCGACTTTCTTTCTGTCATTGGCTTTAAACGGCAGAAAGGAAAAACATGAATAGTTTTATGTCATGGGTGGGAGGGAAAAAAGCTCTCAGGGACGACGTGCTTGCTCGCTTTCCTCCTTACTATGAACGGTATATCGAGGTTTTCGGAGGGGCGGGCTGGGTGCTTTTTCGCAAGCCGCCCGGTATGGATTTTGAGGTATACAACGATTTTAACGGAAATCTTGCCAATCTTTATCGCTGTGTCAGGGACAAGCCGAATAAGCTGAAATACAAACTACGGTATGTCCTCGATTCTCGTGAAGATTTCGACTGGATTGCTAGTCTTCACAAACGAGGTCTGTTCAGCAGATTTCGTGATGTTGACAGGGCGGCGAAGTTTTATCAGCTTATTAGATACAGCTACGCAAGTGGACTTGACAGCTTTGCAAGTCAGCCGCATTCTATTTGGTCGGATTTCCCGATGATAGACTTGGCGGCAAGAAGATTGCAGAAGGTAGTAGTTGAAAACAAGGATTTTGAAAAGCTGATAAGGCAGTACGATCGCCCCGTCAGCTTTTTTTACTGCGATCCGCCGTATTTTGCAACCGAAAACTACTACAAGGGCGTGGGTTTTAAAACCAAGGATCATATTAGGCTCAGAGATTCGCTAATGGATATCAAGGGTAAATTCCTTGTTTCCTACAATGACTGTCCCGAAATCCGTGAGCTGTGGGACAAACCGAATATTCACATCGAGGAAATTTCAAGAATAAACAACCTTGCACAAAGATACGATGGAGGTTCGCAGTATGCGGAGCTTTTAATTTCAAATTACGATACAAGCGAGAGATTACGGGCGGTTCGCCAACTTTCGCTGTTTGACGATGAAACAGACAATTTTGGAGGTATAATTTTATGAAAAAAATAATTTTTGCACAAGTAATGGCAGACAACGGAAAAAGCGTATTTTCGGGGCTTTTTGATGAAAACGGCGATCCCGTAAGCGTAGAAACGGAGTGCGATGATAGCGGAGTGACGCTTACGATATGGCGCAATGCTCCTGAAACAGAACGCCGTGACTGCGGTATCTCGGAGGAAGAAATAGAGCGAACATGTTCAATGTATGATGACTGTAACGAGTGTCCACTGTGGGATTATTGCAATGAAGATGAGGAGGTTTTGTAAATGAAAATACTTGTTATTGAGCCTGAAAAAGCGCCGTATGAAAAGGAAATCGGCGATGATATTCACGATATGCAGGCAATAGTCGGAGGGTGTATCGAGCCGATATATTTTGAGCCGAAAGAAACTGCGATTGCTTGGTGCAACGATGAATTCCTGCTTAATGGTTCACAGCCTAATCGTATTGTGGGAAATGTTCTTGTACATGGAACTTTCTTTGTTTCAGGAAATTATATGAACGAATACGGCGAATGGGACAGCTGTTCACTTACCGATGATCAGATCAAGAAATATTCCGAAATGTTTGAAACTCCCATTATCGTATTGGAGCAAATGCAGGCTACGGAAATTGAGGTAGAAAATACTCCCGATGAGGAAATGGCGGATGAACCTGAGCCGGAAATAACGATGTAATAAAAAGTAAAGTGTTGTAATTTAAAATCAAAGGAGAAATGCATTTTATGTTTAAAAAATCCAAAATATTAAAGAAGCTTGGCGCAGGGTTTATGGCAGGCCTCTGCGCTTTTTCTATGCTCGGTTCATCTGTGAGCGGAGCGATAACAGCAAATGCCGCAAGTACTTCGACCGAAAACTCTGCGTTTCCGTCTTCCGATACGGTGATCGCAAAGGCGGCAACTTTGCTCGGAACACCGTATACATTTGGGAATAAGGGGTACTGGTACGCATACAATCAGGGACAGTATACTCCTCTGTCGGTGCAGACGATAAATAATCTCGGCATCGACTGTTCGGGACTTGTGTACTATACGCTGACGCAGCTTGGATACAAAACATCGGGATTTTCATGGAACAACCCCGTTCCTGTGGATACCGATCACTGGCTGACAGTCAGCGATAACTGCACAATCACTTATGACGGTGTGACTTCAAAAGTCGATGTTGAAAAGCAGAATATTAAGACCACGGACCGTCCGTATTGGGAGTGTGCCGACGGTTCAAATATTACTCCCGGTTCGGTAGTTGTTGCTGAAAACCCCAGTGGTATCGACCATGCATGGATATATATGGGTGAGTTCGACAGCCGTTCCGATGTTGTTTCATATCTGAAATCAATTGGAGTTTCGGAAAGTCTTATCAATTCCAAAACGGTCGGTGACGGAAAAGGTGCAGGCGGTACTCATTGGAGAATTGAGGCTAACGGCTCTGAGGGCGTTGTAATTAATAACAAGGCCGACGGTAAAACAGCGACCGCTATGAATATGTCGGCTTTTAGGATCACAAAGACCGATGTGACTTTTGAGATAGATAAGTATAATACAAACGGTGATCTTGTGGGAAAATCAAGCGTTGATAATTCTACTGCGGTATATGGAATCTACAGCGATAAATCCTGCAAAAACAAGGTTGCCAAAATCAAAATCGGCAGCAATGGAAAAGGCTCTGTAAAGCTGCCAAACAAGACTTATTACGCAAAGGAATTGAAGGCTCCAACAGGTTATTCAGTTGATCCGACCGTATATACAATCAAAGCAGGAAAAAACAAGGTGAAAGAGGACTATGAAACAGGAACAATCAAAATTAACAAAACTGCCGAGGATGGCATAATCAGCGGCAGGGAGTTCAAGATATCCTATACCTATAACGGTAAATCTCTTGCCGAAACTGATAAAACCAATGCAAAAGGCATTGCGGTATTTGATGATCTGAGGGTAGGGTAACGACAGTGCGAGATGGCTCTGCGAAAAAATCTCTGTAAATTAATCAACTGTGATAAAAACGTTAGTTGGGAATGGCATAAAATTTGCCACTCTAATTTTTTTACAGTACACAATGCACTCTATAGACTAACTTAGATTTTCTCATCCGCTCTATAGAGTTGCTTGGACTTTATTATACACCAAAGTTCAATTGTTTGGAAGTCGTGGATTTATTTTACGCTTACATAAAATCAACACATAATGTCCCAAAAATACAAATAATTTGTTTGCTTATTTGTAAAAAACACCATTGACAATTGCCGACTTTTGGAATATACTTAATGAGTTAGACAATATAGTGTCTCATTTAATGCTTATTCTGTTTTAAAGGTGATAAAATGATAAAATGTGAATTAATGCGAATTTTCAAAAGTACAAAGGGCAGATTAATTATTTTATTGATGTTTTTGCTGCCATTAATAGATTTTATTCAACATATTTATAATGACATTATTTTATTTGGTTCTTTTGACCCTGAAAATCACCCTGCTTTTACAAGCTTTTTGTCAGGTTCAACAATGGGGCATTTTACACAAATACTGCTTTCTTTTATATTGCCATTATATTTCTTGCTTTTATATGCGGATAGTTATACAACCGATAGAAACAGTGGCTATTTAAAATGTCTGATAATGAGAGTAGGAAAAAAAGAGTATTACAAAACAAAATTTAAAATTGCAGCAATTGTTCCGTCTGTAATAATGTTTTTCTCTCTGCTTTTGAATTTCTTATTGTGCATAATTTTTTTTCATAGCGGAAGTTCGTTCGGAGGCATGGAGGAATACTATCATGATATGAATAAATGGTTTATATTTGGCTATAACCACCCATATATTTACTATTTTATTTATATAATAACCTACTGCTTCGTCTGTGGTCTTTGTAGTGTTTTAGGATTATGCTTTTCAATTATTTTCAGAAATCATTATATAGCTTACCCTGTTTCATTTTTTGTTTGGATAATTCAGGCAATTTTCCCCTACGGTGTCGGAAATTCCATACAACCTTTTACTGAGTACGGATTTAATCATTATCTTTCAGGCTTAATTATATTTTCAGCTACTGTATTGATGGTTTTTATAGTTACTTATTTTATGGGGTTAAGAAACAAAGATGAAATATAAGAAAAAACATTACATATATTTTTTACTGACATTTATTTTCTTTTTGTTCTATCACTTTACTGTTGAAAGGAAAAACAAATATATATCCATGGCAAATGGAGATAATTTAATTAAAGATGCAATTGATAATACAGTGAACACTGCCGGATATTTGTGGTATAACAACACAGCAACAATTTATACATTATTGTTTGCATTTCTGTTTGGTAGTACTCTCTTGAAGCTTAATTGTCAGAATGTTATTCGAATTTCAAGAGAAAAGATTGGAAATAAAAATCTGATAAATTCAATTTTTTGCTCTGTTATGTTTTCAGTTGCCTTTTGCCTGCCACATTTGATTTTTATGTGTGTGAATTTTAGTAAAAATATACTATTTCAAATAAACTTTTTTGATATTTTTGCTCTGCAATTTTCAGCATATGTTCTTTATTATCTGTTGACAAGTCAAATTATGATATTTCTGTACTACATTACATTAAATTCTATTTTAAGCGGTATTCTTGTATTTATAGTTAATTCTGTTATGATGTTTATTTATAAACTACTGCATCTTAATACACCTATATTTTTTACACTTGTCTGCACCAAATATTATAATACAGATATGAAAAATTTGAATATAGTTTCAGATGTTCTGATGTTTGTTCCAATAATAATTGTGTTTGTAATTCTGAATAAAATCAAAATAAAGAATAGAGATGTTTTGTAATTATTTAAATAAGAACAGAAGTATCTGATCTAATGATAAGTAAATCTCATCACTATTTGAAATTTCAATACTTATGGATTGCTTCTTGTCAGTGAGAGATATATGCCCACTTCTGACGTTTCAATGAAGCAGGGGACTCACACTATGTTAAAAAAAATGTTATTATATATTCCGATAATTTTTCTTTCGGCACTTTTTATGCAAAACTCTCTTCCCAGCAGAGGTCTTTTAGGTTTAATTGAAGGGGTAAATATCAGAAACAGCAATATGCTTGTTGCATCGGATTTTCTGTTTATTTCACTGGTTGTTTTCAATTTATTTGGCAATTGTGAAAAATACCTTTATGGTTATGGAAAGTATGAGCTTTTGCGATATAAAAAAAGAACTTTAATCCTTGGGAAAATAATTCTGAAATCATTCTTGTCAGTATGTGTATTTTGCCTGACCCGGATAATTATCTATGCTTTTTTATTATTTATCCGCAACGAAAAAATTATTGATTTTACAGTTGCAGATATTTCAAATTATATTTTCACAAGCATTTTATCATTGTTCTTTATCAGTATACTGCAAATATTGGTTGAACTGAAGTTTTCATCATTTGCAGGCGTAATTACAGCTTTTTCATACTACATAGTTTCCACAATTCTGGGTGGATACTTTATTGAAAAGGAGCAATATTTTCCGTTACTGTTTTTAACTACAAACTTTTCAATGAAAAACCGGACAGATTTAATATCAGCTGATTTTGTAGATTTATACATTTTATATTTAATTTTGGCTTTTGCAATTATTGTATGTATTTTTTTATGCAGGAAAATCATAAAACAAAAAGATATCTTTTAGGAGGATATGCAATGTCTGAAATAATTATAGAGAATTTATCCAAAACAATAAAGAATAATAAGATTCTTGATAATGTAAATCTGACTTTTGAAAGTGGTCATGTTTACGGACTTGTTGGCAGAAACGGCAGTGGAAAAACTATGCTTTTGCGTGCCATTTGCGGCTTGATTTTTCCTGACAGCGGCAAAGTAATAATTGATGGCAAGCAGTTGCATAAGGATATTTCTTTCCCTGAAAGCTGTGGCATAATTATAGAAAATACAGACCTTTTGCCTAATTTTTCAGCTTTTGATAACCTGAAAATGCTTTCAGAAATAAAAAATACAGCTAATGATAATATGATAAAATCTGCAATAAAATCAGTAGGACTCGACCCCGACAGCAAGAAAAAAGTAAAAACTTTTTCACTGGGAATGAAACAACGATTAAGTATTGCTCAGGCATTATTTGAAGATCCTGACATTCTCCTTTTGGATGAGCCTACAAACGCTCTGGATGAAGATGGTGTCAATGATGTCAGAAGAATCCTGTTAGAACAAAAGAAAAAAAACAAGCTTATAATCATTGCAAGTCATAATAAAGAGGATATTTCGCTTTTGTCCGATACAGTTATATCAGTTTCCAATGGTAGATTTCAGCGTAAGTAATAATATGTTTTTGTAATAAATTGGAAGGCTTTTAAAATGAAAAATAGTTTAAAGAAGAAAGTTATAAGCATTAGTATGTGTGTTGTTGCAGTATCAACTTTAATGATTCCAAGTGTATTTGCAGCATATAAAGATAATAATATAGGTTTTTCTTTTAGAATTCAGGGTAGTGTAGATAATGCACAAGCTCCTAAGTCAGAATTCAGGAATACAAGTGATAACTCTAATAGTTGGAAAGTACAAATGAGTAAATCTGGTGAAGGTCAACATACTATTACAAATTTTTGGATAGTAAACAAAAATGGTAGAAGTGCAAGTTCAGAATATTCTATAAAACAAGGAGATTCTGCACGATATAAGAGAGCAAATGATAATGGCGATCATATAAATGTTTATCTTACTGCTGAAAATAATAATTTTATGTCTTCTAAAACATATACTGTAACTGGATATTGGGATGAAGAAACAGGTGTATATTTATAAAAAAATAGTAAGCAAAAACAATCAAATATAAAGTATTATTACAAATGAACATATTTTTACTCATAAAGTGATCTCATTTCCCACTTAAACAGACCCTCTGAAGAAAAGTCTGTAAAAAGTCAGTCAACTGTGATATAATAAAAATAACACAGGAGGCTGATTTTTTATGGGAAGAAGAAAAAGAGAACCAATGAGCGAAGGAAAAAAGAACATCATCGGAATGCTGCTCGAGGAGTATGGTATCCGATATCACAGACCGCCTCCTTCCGCAGATAGAGGACTGGCAGAAACGTCCTCTTAACGAGGTTTATTCCATTATATTTATTGATGCTGTACATTTTTCTGTACGATGCCGCTGAGAAACTGGGACCTAGTTCTGTGAAAGCAATCAGGTCTATATCGGTGATAAACTAATATGCAAATTTGATAGCAATTATACAATTTTAGGACTATCGTTTGATAGTCCTTTTTTCATGCCCAGATCACCCACAAATACCACAAAAAGATCGGTCAGTAATCCCATTTGGGATCTACTGACCGATCTTGCTGTTTATTCACTTGCACAAAACATAACGCCAGCCTTAAATCAACGTTCCTTGTCCGTCAGCTCAAACCTGATACTGTGCAGGTCAAGCCCATTCTGCGCAAAGTATATCCTGAAAGTTGTGAAGCGTGAGAACATAGGCGTTTCCTTTTCCATTGAAACAGCCTTGCCGCCAGTGCCGTTGAACGTGAACGTACCCACCGCAGTTCCCATGCTGAACAGCGTCATAGGTATCTGTGCAAGCTCACTCTGCGTAGAGCTTGCCGTAACTATCACCCTGTAAATACCGAAGTTTGACAGGTCAAGAGCAAAGCTATAAGAAGTGCCTTTCTTTGTGTCAACATCACTAAGGTCAAGAGTTATGTCACGGTCTACCTTATAAAACTGTACAGGCTTGTCGTCCTCCTGCTCCTCGTCCTCTCGGTTTATCACCTTGACAGTATCTCCTATACCCTCCGCACGCTTAAGAGCATTAGTGTGAAGAAGAAATCCGCATATGTTCGCCGCATTTCTCTGAAGCTCACACTTCTCTATACCGCCATTTTCAAGGGCGGCAAGCGTGTTATCGTCATTCTTTTCTCCGTCAGGACAAACCATGTAAACATCGTTCTGCGCCCTGGCCATAGCTGCAAGATCCGTCTTGTCAGGCTCTTTTCCACGAACGTTTATGTTCGCCCACCAGTCCGTCATGGTGAAACCCTTGAAGCCCCATTCCTCACGAAGTATCACTGTGTTAAGGTCAAAGTTTCCTGCCGTCCACAAGCCGTTTACTCTGCCATATGTGGTCATAACAGAGGAAGCTCCTCCCTCTTTTACCGCTATTTCAAAACCCTTTAGATATATCTCCCTGAGTGCTCTTTCCGATACCACCGAGTCGATAAAATGCCTGTTTGTCTCACGATTGTTCGCACAGAAGTGCTTTATCGTACCTGTCACCCCTGCACCAGCCATGCCCTTTAACTCAGCCGCCGCCATTTTGCCCGTAAGAAAAGGATCTTCCGAGAAATACTCAAAGTTTCTGCCGTTCAAAGGGTGTCTGTGAATGTTCATTCCAGGGCCAAGCAGACAGTCCACCTTGTTAGCCGCCATTTCAAGCCCCATAAAAGTGAAAAGCTCACTTGTAAGCTCCTTGTTGAACGAAGAAGCTATCATAGTGCCGTTCGGCAGGCTGAAAGCCTTTGTGCCGCAGTCAAGTCTCATGCCCGACGGACCGTCCGAACAGCAGCCAGCAGGTATGCCAAAGCCATTGAGATTTTCCGACACTCCCCCGAACGCCGAAGCCGTACCAGCCGTGACCCTGGGGCTTCCCATGCCCTCGCCCCTTATAATGCAAGAAAGGTCATAGTCTGAAAGCTGTGCAATAAATTCGTCCATTGTGTTCTTGCCGTTCTTAACGTCCCAAAGCTTTATGCCCTTGTCACCAGTGTATGCTATCTCTTTCGGAAGCTTCTCCAAACGCCTTGCACTTTCGTCTACCTCAGATACAGGGACAGCCTCTCTGCCAATGCTGAAAGCTCCGCCCTCGCAAACAGGCTTTATCCTCTCAAAACTCTCCACAGGAGCAAGCGACTGAGTGAGCCTTTCTGTTACCAGATCCTCACCCTGCTCAAAACTGCAAGCATATTCAGCACTTCTCACGTCACTGCCCACATAGAATTTATATTCCCCTGCTTCAAGCACATAGCATGACTTGTTGCCCGTCACACCCGAATCGTCATAAGAAGCAAGCTTTGCGATATCCACCGCTATCTCAAACACCTGCTCTTCCTGTGGTACAAGCTCCCTGGTCTTTTCAAAACCGCAAAGCACTCTAGCCGCCTTGCCGAGCCTTCCCTGCGGAGCTTCGCAGTAGACCTCTATTACCTCTTTGCCCTTGTAAGAACCGATATTTTTCACCGATACAGAAAGCTTCACAGCCCCCTCTGTTATCTCAGCCTTTTCCGTCTTTATCTCAAACTCAGTGTATGAAAGACCAAATCCGAACGGATAAAGCACCTTTTCTTTAGCAAAAGTTTCAAAATAGCGATATCCCACATAAATATCCTCAGCGTAAATATCCCTGTTTTCCTCCCTGCCGAAATTAGCGTCCGAAGGGTAGTCCGACGCCTTGTATGCGATAGTGTCAGGAAGCTTTCCGCTTGGGCTGACCTTTCCTGTCAAAACGTCCGCCGTACCCTTTCCGCCTGTCATTCCACCCTGCCAAACATAAAGCACAGCATCAGGGGCAATTCTGTTTATGTCGGTCATATCGATGATATTTCCCACATTGAGAAGCAAAACAACTTTTTTGAAATGCTTTCTCACCACCGTGAGCATAGCTATCTCGTCATCGCTTAGCAAATAAGAGCCTGCCTCCAGCCTGTTGTCCTGCTCCTCGCCTGCCGTCCTGCCTATTATCACAATGGCAGTTTCACAGCTTTTTGCAGTTTCTTTGACAAGCCCCTCGTCAAGTGGCATCTCTTTCTGCGACCAAGGCTCTCCGCCCCAGCCCTCGCCTAAGTCGAATGGGTTTTCCTTGTCCCATTTTCTGTATGTGCCAAGAAGCTTCTCATTGACCTTTACGCCGTTATCAATAAGCCCGTCCAGAATGTTCACGACCTTAGTAACGTTCACCATTCCTCCCGAGCCTGTTCCGCTTTTATAATAATGAAACTGTATGCGTCCGAAAACAGCCACCTCTTTGTCTGTATCAAGTGGCAGAGCATTATTTTCATTTTTGAGCATAACGATTCCCTCAGAAACCATTTTCGCCGCAGTATCAAGATATTTGTTCCAATCAAGTATTCTTTCCATAGCTTTCACCTTTCCAAATTTTCTATTGAATTTCAAAGTGTATTATAGCACAACCCTCCCACCTATTCAATAAAGATACTATGAACAATGGGTTTACTTTTTATATAGCATATCCTGTCCTAAGGAAAAATATTGCACAATGTGTTTATTTGTGCTATAATGAGTATATATGACTGCACCGCACGCTTCTTGTTCGGTGTTCCTTATTAAAAAAATTATTGTCGGAGGGGTAAAAGTGGATAATATCGTCACTGTCGGCGGACACATAAACGCATCTATAAACTTTGCCATGCAGCAAAACTATGTCCCTGTCATAAGAAGCCTTGTAGTAAATAACAACTCAGAGGAAGTCCTTGAGAATATCAGCCTTAAAATAACCTTTGAGCCTGAGTTTGCAAAGGAATTTACATATTATATCGGCTCTATCCCCGCAAAAAGTTCTGCCGAAATATCCCCCGTGAGGATATCTACCAACACAGATCTTCTTTTCTCTCTTACAGAAAAAATGGTGGGCAATATCACCATTGAAGTTCTTCAAAATGGTGATAATATCTTCACCTATCAGAACACTATAGAGCTTCTCGCCTGCGATCAGTGGAGCGGTTTAAACATAATGCCTGAGATGATAGCCGCATTTGTTACGCCAAATCACCCTGCGCTCTCCCCAGTTATTCATGACGCTTCCACGTTCATGAAAAAGTGGAAAGGCGACCCCTCTTTCACAGGCTATCAGACCAACAACCCAAACAACGTGAAGCTTCAAATGGCAGCAATTTTTGCCGCCCTTGTTCAGCAGAAAATAGTCTACAACGATCCCCCTGCAAGCTATGAAATCATAGGTCAGAGGATACGCCTGCCGCATAAGGTCTTGGAGCAAAAAATGGGTACTTGTCTTGACCTTGCGGTGCTTTATGCCGCCTGCCTTGAAGCGGTGGGACTTCACCCTCTGCTGTTTTTCATGACAGGTCACGCATTCTGCGGCTGTTGGCTTGAAAACGAAACTTTCGCAGATTGTTGCGTCGACGATGTTTCCGCCATTGAAAAGCGCATTGCAGAAAATGCCGAAGAAATGCTCCTTGTGGAGTGTACAGACTTTGTTGACAGCAACGTTCACGATGTCGAGCGTTTCGACCATGCCATGAAACACGGCAAAGACCATATAAGCAACATGGAATTTCAGTGCGTCATAGACATTATCCGCACCCGTGGAAGTGGCATAAGACCTATCCCACTGCGTCCCGAGCAAACCTATTCAGGTCTGCAGCTTGCAGAAGGATCCGACAAGCCAAAAGAGATGCTCGCCCCTTCCGAGCTTAACAGCTCACTTCTTGGTAAAGTGGCAGAGGGCAACGATAAACCCGTCACAAAAATGCGCATATGGGAAAGAAAGCTTCTTGATTTCAGCCTGCGAAATTCTCTTTTGAACTTCCGTGTCACAAAGAACACCATGCAGCTTATGACCGCAGACCTTGGAAAGCTTGAGGACGAGCTTGCAAGCGGAAGTGACTTCCGTATCATGGAAATACCTACCGAGTGGACAGTTTCCACTCGTGACGCAAAAATATTCGCTATCGAGAACGAAAAGGACCTTGTGACAAATATCGCCGAGAACGAGTTCAAAAACAACCGCATAAGAACGTTCCTTAATGAATCCGACCTTGACGCCGCCCTTAAAAGCCTCTACCGCTCCGCAAAGGTGAGCATGGAGGAAAACGGCAGCAACACCCTTTTCCTCGCTCTGGGACTTCTCCGCTGGTATGAAAGCGACCTTTCCGAAAAGCCACGCTATGCCCCTTTGGTGCTTATTCCTATAGATATCGTCCGCAACACACGCAATAAGGGCTATATAATAAGGAGCAGACAGGAAGAAACTCAGATAAACGTCACGCTTCTTGAATATCTCCGCCAAGACCACGGCATCAGTATCACAGGTCTTGACCCTCTCCCACTTGACGAACACGGCATAGACCTGCCACTTGTTTTCAATACTATCCGTCAGGCGGTCATGGGCAAAAAGCGTTGGAACATCGAGGAATATGCCTTCATCGGTCTGTTCTCGTTCAGCCAGTTCGTAATGTGGAACGACCTTCGCAACCGCTCAGAGGAGATAAGCCAAAACAAGGTGGTGTCCAGCCTTATGGCTGGCTCTCTCACCTATGCCCCCGAGGATATAAGCATAACCCCCGAGAATATAGATTCCGACCTTGACCTTGAAAACATGGCAGTGCCAATGAGCGCAGACTCCTCACAGCTTGCCGCCATTGCCGCAGCAGGAAGCGGACAAAGCTTTGTTCTTCACGGCCCTCCGGGAACAGGAAAATCTCAGACTATCACAAATATGATAGCAAACGCCCTCTACAATGACAAGTCTGTGCTGTTCGTCGCAGAAAAAATGGCAGCCCTGAACGTTGTTCAAAAACGTCTTGCAAATCTGGGTCTTGACCCGTTCTGCCTTGAACTCCACTCCAATAAAACAAACAAGACCACTGTCCTTGCAGAGCTTGACAAAGCCCTTGAAGTGGGCAAAATAAAATCCCCCGAGGAGTATTCAGCCGAAGCCGCAAGGCTCAAAGCTCAGAAAGCCCAGCTCAACGATACCATAACCGCACTTCACGAAAAGCGTAACTGTGGTGTGACCCTTTATGAAGCTATATCAGCCTATGAGCGCAGTATATCCGAAAAAGACAAAATATCAGTTTCAAAAGATATTCTCACAAACATAGCAAAAGAAACTCTCGACCGCTTCAGCGACCTTGTGCATAGATATTCAATAGCCATAGCCGAAACAGGCGACTTTGCCGACTTCCCACTTAAAGATATCGGCATTACATCATATTCTATGGAACAGCGTGACAAGTTCCACACTGAAGCCGCCGACCTTGCCCAAAAAGCCACCGCTTCCTCTCAGTGCGCACAAACTCTCGCACAGGCTTATAGCTACAGCGGCGACCTTGACAAGACAGCAGTAAAAATGCTTTCCCACATATACAAAGCTTCCACCGCTGACGGTGAACTTCTTGACGGACTTCTCTGCGCACCTCACTATGATATCACCCTGCAAAAGATCAAAGATACTCTTGCCATAGGAAAAGAGTATACCGCTCTCTGCACCGATATCCTCAGCAATTTTGAAAAAAGCATTTTTGACCTTCCTGCTTCAGAATCGAAAATGCTCTATAAGCAGGCAGAGCAAAGCTGGTTTTTGCCAAAAGCCATAAAGCTTGGAAAGCTCACAAAGGGAATAAAGCTCCACGCCAAAGACCCTGCTTCCGTTACAAAAGCAAACCTTGGTGAAATTCTCGATAAGCTTTGCACCATAAGCGAAAAGAAAGACTTCCTGCGAAGCCTGCCGTCAGATGTAACAGCGCTTCTCACAGGTATTTACATGAACGAGCAGACCGATTGGAATGCCCTTGAAAAAGCCGTTTCAAAAACCGACAGCATTATGAATGCCATTAATCAGAAAGAGGGTGCTGACCCTGCACAAATGGCTCAGACTATCGGAAAAGCAAACTGCACTTCTGAAGGACAGGCTCTCTCCTCGTTCCTTGAAAAGCTTTCAGCCTTTGAAGACAGCTTCTCAGCCAACATGACCGCCATAGAAGCAAGTGCAGATTGGCTTGGCTTATCTGCAGAAAAGCTTAATACCTATGCCGAAAACGCAGATAAGCTTAGATACGCTGCCCAGTTCAACAGTGTTGACAAAGAGCTTTCAGACAACGGACTTTCAGGTGTCAGCGAAAGCTACCGCACAGGCAATGTTGACAGCGAAAACGTAGAAAAAGCATTCTCCTGCACGCTAAACTATCAGCTTGCACTTATGATAATAAACAGCGATAAACGTCTTAGCCAGTTCAGCAGTAACAGTGCAAACGACCTTATCACACAGTTCAAAGACACTCTCGATAAATTCTCACGCCTGACTATACAGGAGCTTTTGGCTCGCCTTTCCGCAAAAATACCTGCCCAAGGCTCAGCCTGCGCTTCCACCTCTGAAATGGGCATACTCAAACGTGCCATAAAGAGCAACGGCAGAATGATGTCACTTAGAAGCCTTTTCGATAAGATACCAAATCTTCTCCGCAAGCTCTGCCCTTGTATGCTCATGAGCCCCATATCAGTTGCACAGTATATAGACCCGTCATTCCCGAAATTCGACCTTGTTATCTTTGACGAAGCTTCACAGCTGCCAACAGCCGAAGCCGCAGGCACTATCGCAAGGGGCGAGAACGTTGTTATTGTGGGCGACCCCAAACAGCTCCCACCAACAAACTTCTTCTCCTCAAATCGGATAGACGAAGAAAACAGCGAAAAAGAAGACCTTGAAAGCCTCCTTGACGATTGCCTTGCTATCTCGATGCCGCAGCAGTATCTCAAATGGCATTATCGTTCACGCCATGAGAGCCTTATTGCCTACAGCAACATGAAATACTATGACAATAAGCTTCTCACATTCCCGTCCCATAACGACCTCATTTCAAAGGTGAGCATTATCCACCCCGAGGGTCACTATGACAAGGGCAGAACAAAGCAGAACAAGGCGGAAGCAAGAGCCGTTGTTGACGAGATAATAAGACGCATGAGCGATGAAAAGCTCCGCAATGACAGCATAGGTGTTGTAACATTCAGCTCCGTTCAGCAAAATCTCATTGACGATATGCTCTGCGAAGAGTGGGCAAACCACCCTGAGCTTGAAGAGCTTGACAGAAAGTCACCAGAGCCGGTCTTCATCAAAAACCTTGAAAACGTCCAAGGCGACGAACGTGACGTTATACTCTTCTCCGTCGGCTATGGTCCTGACGAAAAGGGACAAGTTTCAATGAACTTCGGTCCTCTCAACCGTGACGGCGGCTGGCGAAGACTTAATGTAGCAATATCCCGTGCAAGAAAAGCCATGATAGTCTACTCTGTCCTCCGACCTGAGCAGATAGACCTTTCAAGGACACGTTCCGAGGGCGTTGCAGGACTTAAAGGCTTTCTGGAGTTTGCCGAGCGTGGAAAGCTTGCCGTAACAGCCCACAGCACCACAAAAAGCACAAGCGACAGCACTGTAACAGAGTGTATCGCAAAAGCCATAAAAGAGCTTGGCTATGGGGTGAAATGCAACATCGGAAGCTCCGAGTTCAAAGTTGATATCGGCATAATCGACCCTGACAACGAAAAGGAGTATCTCTTGGGCATACTCCTTGATGGTGAAAACACTCTCCACAGCTCAACCGCACAGGACAGATTTATCCTACAGCCAAGCGTGCTTAACGGTCTTGGCTGGAATATCCTGAGAGTGTGGACGCTCGATTGGTTTGACGATAAGGACCGAGTTCTCAAAAACATAAAAGCCGCCATAGACAGCGCACCAAAGCATGAAGCCGAAACCGCTCCTCCCTCAAAGCCTGCCGTCTATTCCACATCGCAGTTTGAAAGAGAAGAAGCTTCCGCCATCACATCAGCCTTTGCACAGCCTTATGTGACCGCAGATATTGGCATAATGGGTACATCTGATGACTTTTATAAACCCGAAAACAAGCAGAAAATAAGGGAAACAGCCGAAAAGATGATCGCTGTCGAAGCACCAATAAGCGAGAAGCTTTTCATGAGAAAAGTTTTCACCGCATGGGGCATAACACGAAGCGGCTCAAGAGTGGAAAGCATCTTTGCCGATGCCGCACAAGGCGTTTCACCATTCGCCACAGCCGATGAAAACAGAGTTTTCCTTTGGAAAGAGGGGCAATCCCCTGAAAGCTATTCTATCTATCGCACAAGCGATGATACCAACAAGCGAAGCATGGAGGATATCCCCTCCGAGGAGATAATAAACGCCGTGAAAGAAGTGCTTTGCCAGCAGATAAGCCTTTCAGAAACCGACCTCGTAAGAGAAACAGCCAAGAAATTCGGCTACACAAGAGCTGTGGGCATAACGGAGAGCGTAATAAGCTACACCCTGAAAAAAGCTCTCACCGCAGGTCTTATCAAAAAATCAGAAAGCGGAAACATCTCCGCAAAATAATACGCAAACAAACCAAAACCACCGCCGAGAGTTTTCCTCCCAGCGGTGGTTTCTATTCATATCAGTATTTCCATTTCTCCGAGCAAATCTGCATCTCAACCATGTGCTTGTAGATACCGTTGGTCTTTTTAAGCGCCTCAGGCTCATTCTCATGTTAGCCTGCACCCTGAACGCTGCCTTGTGAGAACACATTAGCGCAGTGATATAAAACACCATTTCAAGAACTGCAAAAGAACTTTTCTTTTTCTCTTTCATAACATGGTTATTTAAACTTGTCAAGTTTTTTCTTAAAGCAGCTCAAAATCTTGTAATAATATCATTTTCATGATATAATTTTATCATATGAATAAACGACAGGAAATGATAAAATGAAAAACATAAATAAAGCGATCGCCTTTGCTAAAAAAGAAACCGTCCTGATAGTGGCAATGCTCTTAGCCGTTATATCTGCATTTTTCGTCACACCTGACAAAGCATATGCAAGTTATATCGACTTCAGAACGCTTGGACTTTTGTTCTCTCTCATGACAGTGACCGAGGGCTGCAAAGGTCTTGGCATTTTTGAACGCAGTGCAAAATTTATCATAAGCAAAGTCAATACCGCATTTCAGCTTTCCATAGTGCTTGTGGGGCTTTGCTTCTTTTCAAGTATGTTCATAACAAATGACGTTTCACTTCTGACCTTTGTTCCCCTCACTCTCACCGCCCTCTCAACTCTCGGAGAATCAGGCAACAAGCTTCTCATACCCATTGTCGTCATGCAGACCATTGCCGCAAATCTTGGCAGTATGCTCACGCCTATAGGCAATCCTCAGAATCTATACCTTTTTGGTGTATCAGATATGAAGCTGGAAGATTTTCTTGTACTTATGCTTCCCTTTACTATTGTGGCAGGAGCGATGCTTTTTCTGTGGACGCTTGCAGTGTGTAAAAAGTCAGGAAAGCTGTCTGTCAAGACAGATATAACTGCTGAAAACTTCGATACATATTCGACTAAAGACAAGACAAAGCTTTCAGGATACGTCCTGCTTTTTGTCCTTTGCCTGCTTACAGTTGCAAGGCTTGTCCCATGGCAGATAACAGCCCTCTGCGCACTTGCTTTCTCTGCCATTGCTGACAGAAACGTGCTTAAAACAGTTGATTACTCACTGCTTCTTACTTTCTGCGGATTTTTCATCTTTATCGGAAATATGGGCAGAGTAGAGATTTTCCGCAGTGTCCTCAGCAGCATAATAAACGGTCACGAGCTTTTTATTGCCGTTGCCGCAAGTCAGATAATAAGCAACGTTCCATGCGCTATACTCCTTTCAGGCTTCACCAACAAGCTGAACGCACTTATAATAGGAACGAACATAGGCGGCCTTGGTACTCTTATCGCCTCCATGGCAAGCCTTATATCCTACAAGCAGATATGCCGCAGCCACCCCCATATCAAAGGCAGATATTTCGCATATTTCACAGCCGCAAATATCGCTTTTCTCGCTGTAATGGCTCTGACTGTAAAGATCGCATACTGAAATAAGTTTTCTATACCCTGCCCACTTTATCTGCATAACATTTTCGCTAAATGCCCACACTATCCGCAGGAGGTGTTTTTATGCTTGAATTTTTTGCAGGAACGCTGGTAGGCGGTTTTGTGGGCGTTGTGACAATGTGCCTTTGTATCACCGCAGGCGAAAGCGACCGTCACGATGAACGATGATGTTTTACACAGGTAAACTTCGTGATTTTTACCAAAAAAGCTGCCGCAAAATCTCCCTTTGCGGTGGCTTTTTTTATGCCTGTCCGTATTGACAAATACTCCGCTTTGTACTATAATAGTATCATTGTACTTTAGCAAGTAAAAACGCAAAAGCATAAAAGCTTTAAAGCGACATATGAAGTAAAAGGAGTGTATTGGATTGACAGCAAGGTGGATAGTATTGGTATTATACCTTGCACTTATGATAGGCATAGGTGTTTATTACCGCAGAAAATCGGCAAGCGTCAATGATTTTGTACTGGGAGGACGAGGTCTTGGAGCATGGTTCACAGCCTTTGCATACGGAACTTCATACTTCTCGGCAGTAATTTTTGTAGGCTACGCAGGAAAATTCGGCTGGAATTACGGTGTGGCTTCCACATGGGTAGGAATCGGAAACGCCGTCATAGGCTCATGGCTTGCATGGAAAGTTTTAGGCAGACGTACAAGGATAATGTCAAAGCACCTTGAGGCAAAGACCATGCCTGAGTATTTTGAAAAGAGATACAACAGCAAGCCTTTGAAGATAGTTTCGGCACTTATCGTGTTCGTATTCCTTATCCCTTATACGGCTTCGGTCTACAACGGCTTGTCAAGACTTTTTGAGAAGGGCTTTGGCATTCCTTACAAATATTGTATAATCGGCATGGCAGTTTTCACTGCGGTGTATGTTATCATGGGTGGCTACAAGGCTACAGCACTGAACGATTTTATTCAGGGAATAGTAATGCTTGTAGGCATTGCGGCGGTAGTGCTTGCAGTGCTTGGTGAAAACGGTGGCCTTGGAAATTCTCTTGACCTGCTTGGTGATATTCCTGACGCAAGCGGTGAAAAGGGTGCATATTCGTCACTATTCGGCCCTGACCCTATAAACCTTGCAGGCGTTGTTATTCTTACCTCTCTCGGCACATGGGGACTTCCGCAAATGGTGCAGAAATTCTATGCAATAAAAGACGACAAGGCTATCAAAACAGGCACCATCGTATCCACATTCTTTGCAGTAGTGGTAGCAGGCGGCTGTTACTTCCTTGGTGGCTTCGGCAGACTTTTTGTCAAGAGCGCTGACGGACTTCCTGAGGGCGGTTTTGACGGAATAGTTCCGACTATGATGGAAAAGCTTCCTTCACTGCTTTTCGGACTTGTTATCGTTCTTGTGCTTTCTGCTTCAATGTCAACACTTTCATCGCTTGTGCTTACATCAAGCTCCACTTTGACTATCGACCTTATCAAGCCTATAATGAAAGAAAAAATGGACGAGAAAAAACAGCTTATCACAATGAGAATTTTCATTGCCGTATTTCTTATCATCTCAGTTGTGCTTGCAATAATCACCCTTGAAAATACACAGACAGTAATTTCAACTCTCATGTCTATCTCATGGGGCGCACTTGCAGGAGCATTTCTTGCACCATTTATGTACGGACTTTTCTGGAAGGGCGTAACAAAGGCGGCTTGCATGGCAAGCTTTATCGCAGGAGTAGGCATAACGGTCGTACACATGGCATACTACACCCTTGCAGGACACACAGGAACACTTTGGGGCATAAACCTTGCCTCGCCTATCAACGCAGGCGCATTTGCGATGCTTTTCGGACTTGTTCTTGTACCTATCGTTAGCCTTATCACAAGGCAGAGCGACGCTGACAAGGCTCATGCTGAAAAGGTGTTCGAGTGTTATAATGACAGCGAAATATGATTTCACATGGCTTACATAATTGAAACGCAGACAGGGACGGACTTTGTTCGTTCCTGTTTTTTATGCGGATAATGCAAATGATATAGTGAGCGAAACGACAAAACAAGCGGGCGAACGGTGTTCGCCCCTACGATTTTGTTGCCGTGGGTTTTAGCCTTTTTTATTCAATTTTCAAATTGCATTCGGAGTATGACACTGGGTATTATGCCCTAGGTTTTGTATACACAAAATATCACAATGCACGCCCACGTCCTGATACAAGTACTCTACAGCCTGTTCCAGAATCTCTCATCGTATTCACTAAGTCACAGGGCTTGTACGTGCCCGCAAGTATCTAAGACGCCTTCTACTTATCCCTGAAAAATGCTCTTTTTGTTGCATAAAAAATGCAACAATTAATGGATTATTGCCAAATTAAATCATAAATCATTTGTTTGCACAAATTGACCACATGAATTTTGTATAATATCCACTGTAGGGGCGAACAGTGTTCGCCCGTTTTCCTACCTGAACTAACTTTTGGGGGTCCACATTATTAATGTGTATACAGACAGCAAAAAGTTCCATAAAACACCGTTCAACACCTGAACGCATTTTATGGAACTCTTTTCAGATTATAAATTTCTTCGCCTTGTTTACAATACTGCGGTCGTTTTCGTAAGACAGGACCTGTCCTGCCCTGCCGATCTCGACCCAGCGTATGTCTGCGATCTCCTCTTCCTGAGGAGTGTAGTCGGTGTTCTTTGCTTTGCCGATAAAGTAGACAACAATCTTCTGCGTGTCCTTCCTTGGTGAATAGGACACTATCTCCCGAAACGTGGTATCAAGATTTACGTCTATCCCCGTTTCCTCCATGATCTCACGCTTGGCAGTTTCTTCCTCTGTTTCATCGCCTTCAACGTGACCCTTTGGGAATGACCAATGACCGCTGTTGATATGCTTTATCAGCAGTATCTCGGTGTTGCCGTGATACTTTCTGTAAACGATAGCACCGCAGGATTTTTCATGCAGCATCATTTTTCCTTTCCGGAGCTTAGCCCCAATATTTACTCATTGATTTAATTATATCACAACAGCCCTCATTTGTCTATACCCTTTAATAAATATACTCCCATTTTGTGCATATTCAACAAATCAGGTAAAATAAAAAAAGCCGTGCAAAAGCACAGCTTTTTGAAACAGTCAAAGATTATTCCTCGACCTTGTTCTCGATATACTTAACGATATCGCCAACAGTCTTGATGTTCTCAACCTCTTCATCAGGGATCTCTACATCAAAGCTCTCCTCGATGCTCATTACAAGGTCAACTACGTCCAGTGAGTCAGCGCCGAGATCCTCTGTGATAGAAGCCTCCATAGTTACTGCGTCCTCTTCAACGTCGAGCTGCTCTACGATAATGTCCTTGATCTTATCAAATACCATTACTTTACCTCCATTCTGTACTTTACTGGGTCTGCCGCTCAGCGCAGCATTTATGTCAGCCGCCGCCGCTCATAAGTCGGCAAATCATTCGGCATGATCATCAAAAAAACTCATTCCTGCGAACTTTCCTCAAACTCGCCCACAGTTCTAAACTTATTATAACGCCCCTCAAGCAATTCGTCAAGACCTTTTTGCAATTTTCTTTTCAAAGCTCCCTCGATATAGTCAGAGATATTCTCCGCAGTGAGCTGTGGGTCGTTATGTGCGCCGCCGTCGGCTTCGGAAATTATATGGTCGCACACCCCAAGTCTTGTAAGATCCTCAGCAGTTATCTTCATTATATCGCAGGCTTCACGCTCTCTTGTGGAATCCTTCCACAGTATACTTGCGAAACCTCTCGGTGATATTACCGAATAGATAGCGTTTTCAAGCATTGCAAGCTCATCGCACACAGCCAGAGCCAGCGCTCCGCCTGAGCCGCCCTCTCCGAGTATTATGGAGATAACAGGAGTCTTGAGGGTCATGAACTCCATGATGTTTTTGGCTATCGCTTCGCCCTGACCACGCTTCTCAGCTTCTACGCCGCAGAATGCGCCTGCTGTATCAACAAGGCATATAACAGGTCTATGGAACTTCTCAGCCTGCCTTGCAAGCCTGAGAGCCTTTCTATAGCCCTCCGGGTGTGGCATACCGAAATTGCACTTCTGATTTTCTGCAAGATCCCTACCCTTTACCTCTGCGATAACTGTAACAGGTATGCCCTTAAAATAGGCTATACCACCCATAACAGCACCGTCATCACCAAAAAGTCTGTCTCCGTGCATCTCAAAGAAATCGTCGAATATAAGAGGGATATAGTCCTTAGCAGTCGGTCTGCCCTTGTGTCTGATTATATCAAGTCTTTGACAAGCTGTCAGCTCACTCATTTGAGGACACCTCCTTTGCTGGCTTATGAAGTCTGAGTATATGAGCGAGAACTCTTCTCATTTTCTTTCGCTCAACTATCATATCAACAAAGCCGTTTTCAAGCATGAACTCGGCAGACTGGAAATCGTCAGGAAGCTTCTGCTTGATAGTACCCTCTATAACACGTCTGCCTGCAAATCCGATAAGCACCTTTGGCTCTGCAATTATGATGTCGCCCAGTGACGCAAAGGAAGCTGTTACTCCGCCCGTGGTAGGGTCGGTCATAACTGCGATATAAAGCAGACCTGCTTGGTTATGTCTGGCCACAGCACCGCTTGTTTTCGCCATTTGCATAAGGGAAACTATACCCTCCTGCATTCTTGCTCCGCCTGAAGCTGTGAATGCGATAACAGGGAGCTTATTTGCGGTGGCGTATTCGATAGCTCGTGTTATCTTTTCGCCCACAACGCTGCCCATGGAAGCCATCATATAGTTGGAATCCATGACTATTATAACTATCTTCTCGCCTCTTATGGCAGCCTTTCCTGTGATAACGGCGTCTTTAAGACCGGTCTTTTCCCTCAAAGCCTGCTGTTTTGCTTCATAGTCAGGGAAATCTATAGGATTTTTTGATACCATATCCTTATCAAATTCCTCAAAGCTACCCTTATCTATGGTGATATCAAGACGTTCTTTAGCGGTAAGTCTTGAATGATAGTTACAGTGAGGACAAACCTTTCCGTTTGCCTGAAACTCCTCCATAAAAGTGACGTTTCTGCATCTTGGACACTTGAAAAGCAGACCCTTTGGGATATCGGTCTTTTTCTTGTCATCGTCCGCCTTATCGCCGTTAAATCTTACTTTAACGACAGAAAACAGATCTTCAAGCATTATTCCTTACTCCTCTCATCTGCCAAAATGTCGGTACGGTTAAGAAAACCGTTATCGTAATTGCCCTCTAAAAACTCCGGGCGTCTTATAAGCTTGAGCTGGAAATCAACATTGGTTGCAACACCGTCCACGATAAACTCAGACAGCGCCCATGTCATTTTTGCAATAGCTTCTTCTCTGTTCTTACCGTGAACTATGAGCTTGCCTATCATGGAATCGTAATAAGGCGGTATCTCATAGCCCTGATAAACTGCGGTATCTACTCTTATTCCTGGTCCTCCGGGGATAAAGAGCGACTTTATCCTGCCCGGTGACGGTCTGAAATCAAGAAGCGGATTTTCCGCATTTATACGACACTCTATTGCATGACCTGTCAGCTTTATATCCTCCTGCTTTATAGACAATCTCTGTCCTGATGCGATAAGGAGCTGTTGCTTTACAAGGTCAACGCCTGTGACGGCCTCTGTGATAGGGTGTTCCACCTGTATACGGGTGTTCATTTCCATGAAATAGAACTCGCCGTTTTTATCCACAAGGAACTCAATAGTGCCTGCATTCCTATAGCCGCAGACCTTAGCGGCTGTACAAGCGGCTTTGCCCATTTTCGCACGAAGCTCCTCATTCATAAAGCTTGCAGGGGAAGGGGCTTCCTCGAGGACCTTCTGATTTCTTCTCTGCATGGAGCAGTCACGCTCGCCCAGATAGATAACGTCGCCGTAATTATCTGCAAGTATCTGTATCTCGATATGCTTAGGGTCTTCTATGAATTTCTCGATATAGATCTCGTCATTGCCGAAGCAGGCAAGAGCCTCCTGCTTTGCGGCGGTCATCTGCGCTTCAAGCTCATCGTCGGAGTGAACGATCCTTATACCACGTCCTCCGCCGCCTGCTGAAGCCTTTACCATAACAGGGTAGCCAAGATCTCTTGCAAGGGTATGCGCCGCATGGATATTTGAGATAGCACCGTCTGAACCCATTATAACAGGCACACCTGCTTCTTTCATTGTTTCCTTTGCCTGCGCTTTATCACCAAGCATTTCAATAGACTCGGCTCTTGGTCCTATGAAAGTTATGCCGCACTTTTCGCACATTCTCGCAAAGGACGGATTTTCAGACAGAAATCCAAAGCCCGGGTGGATAGCGTCTGCACCTGTTATCTCGCAGGCGGAGATTATCGCCCTGACGTTAAGATAACTGTCCTTGCTTGGTGCAGGACCTATGCAAACGGCTTCGTCTGCTATCTGAGCGTGGAGAGCGTTTCTGTCGGCGGTGGAATATACCGCAACAGTATGTATGCCAAGCTCTCGGCAGGCTCTTATAATGCGGACAGCGATCTCGCCTCTGTTCGCTATCAATACTTTTTTGAACATATTATGCCTCACTAATTATGACTAGAATAAGAGATACCTTACTTTATCGCAAAAGTTATCTCAGCGGAAACAGCCTTCTTGCCGTTTACAGAAGCAAGTGCCTTTCCAACACCGATAGGACCCTTGACTTTGATTATCTCCACCTCGATATCCAGCTTATCACCAGGCACTACCTGCTGACGGAACTTACAGTTGTTTATGCCGCCGAACAGACCTATCTTGCCCTTGTTCTCAGGAAGTGAAAGCAGTGCAACTGCACCTGCCTGCGCACACATCTCTACCATAAGTACGCCTGGAGTAACAGGATAGTTCGGGAAATGTCCCTTGAACCAAAAGTCCTCAGCCTTTATATACTTTGTAGCCTTTACACGCTTGCCCACTTCAAGCTCGTTTACCTCGTCGATAAGCAGAAAAGGGTCACGGTGAGGGATTATTTCCATGATCTGCTCTTTATTCAAAACAACTGCCATTGTCTTTCCTCCAAATCAGTTTAGTCAAGTATCATTATGGTCTGATCGAACTCAACAGCGTCGCCGCTGTTTACGCATATCTCTCTTACCACGCCGTCAAATTCGCTCTGTACTTCGCTCATTACCTTCATGGACTCGATAATGAAGATAGTGTCGCCCTTCTTTATCTTGTCGCCAACGCTTACGAACGGCTTTGAATCAGGTGACGGAGCGGCATAGAATGTTCCCACGATAGGGGCTTTAACTGCCTTGCCGCCTGTTACCGGCGCTGATGTTGCCGACGCTTCCGGTGCTGTCTGGGTAGCAGGTAAAGCTGTGCCTACAGCCATTGGCATAGGCATTCCCATTGGTGCAGGAGGAGGGCATTTTTTGCCCTTTACTGTTATCACCTTGTCGCCGTCAGCTATTGTTATCTCACCGAGGTCTTTATTCTTCACGATATCGGCAAGCTTCTCTATTGTTTCAAGGTCAAACTGACCATAAATTTTTTCGCTCATATCAGTTTCTCCTTATCAGTCGCACTTCTTGATACAGATAGTAGCGTTATGTCCGCCAAAGCCCAGAGAGTTTGAAAGTGCTGCATAGACAGGCATTTCTCTGTTGCCCTCAACGCAGTAGTCGAGGTCGCACTCAGGGTCAGGAGTGGTGTAGTTTATTGTCTTATGAACAAAGTCGTTCTTAACGGAAAGTGCGGTAACGATAGCCTCCATTCCGCCTGCTGCACCGAGAAGGTGACCTGTCATGGACTTTGTGGAATTTATAACAGTCTTTCTTGCTGCCTCTTCGCCGAGAGCGATCTTGATAGCTGTTGTTTCATACTTATCGTTAAGACCTGTTGATGTGCCGTGAGCGTTGATATAGTTTACCTGCTCAGGTTTCAGACCAGCCTCTTCGTAGGCATACCTCATTGCATATGCCGCAGGCTCACCTGTTGGTGATGGGCTTGTCATATGGTAAGCGTCGCCGGTCGCACCGTAGCCTGCTATCTCAGCTATGATATTCGCACCTCTTGCCTTAGCGTGCTCATATTCCTCAAGGCAAAGGATACCTGCACCCTCGCCGAGGACAAAGCCCTGTCTGTTCAGGTCGAATGGAGTTGAAGCCTTGTCAAGCTCTGTTGCCTTTGAGAGAGCCTTCATATTGTTAAAGCCGCTGAGTGCGAAATGAGAGATACAAGCCTCTGAGCCACCGCAAAGGCAAACGTCAAGATAACCGTCCTTTATTTTTCTGAAAGCTTCGCCGATAGCGTGAGTACCTGAAGCGCAAGCTGTGGTGGTACAGAAATTATCGCCCTTAAAGCCTGTATGCATTGCAACAGTACCAGCCGCCATATTGCCTATCATCATAGGTATAAAGAAAACTGATACCTTATCAGGCTTTTCGTTGAACTTTGTTACTTCCTTTTCGGTCATGTTAAGACCGCCGATACCAACACCGATTATAACGCCAGCTTTGAAAGGATCAACGTCCTTGAAATCAGAGCCAGCCATTTTAAGAGCCTGCTTTGCAGAGCAAACAGCGAACTGTGTGAATCTATCCATTCTCTTTGCCTCTTTTTTGTCTATATACTCAGTGCAGTCAAAATCCTTGACAGCGCCGACTATCTTTACAGGAAAATTTTCGGTATCAAACTGGTCAACATAAGACAGGCCGTTCTTGTTAGCCTTGATATTAGCCCAAAATTCCTCTACGTTCTTGCCAAGAGGGTTTACTGTACCCATACCTGTGATAACAACTCTTCTCATTTAAACACTCCTTAGTATCATTTAAAACATATCAATCTACATTCCGTAAAATAAATCTACATGGCGTTAAACAATAGTCGCCATTAAACCAAAACGTCACATAACGGGACGTCGTAAAATGCCCGTCACGGTGAGTGACCGAGTGACTACATCATCAGGCCGCCGCTTATTTCTATTACCTGTCCTGTAACGTAGCTTGCATCCTTGGAAGCAAGGAAGGATACAACGCCTGCTATCTCATCTACTTCGCCGTAACGCTTCATTGCTATCTGATTTATCATAGCCTGCTTCTGAGCGTCTGTGAGCTTGTCTGTCATAGGGGTCTTGATAAATCCAGGGGCTACAGCGTTGCAGGTGATACCTCTTGAACCAAGCTCCTTTGCAACTGTCTTTGTCATGCCGACGATAGCTGCCTTTGTTGCGGAATAGTTTATCTGTCCGGGGTTGCCGTAAAGTCCTGCAACTGACGCAAGATTTATTATCTTGCCTGATTTCTGTCGCATCATAACGCTGCCCACAAATTTTGACATATTGAACACGCTCTTCTGGTTTACAGCAACTACCATATCGTACTGCTCCTCGCTCATACGAGCCATAAGACCGTCACGAGTGATTCCTGCGTTGTTTACGAGAACGTCGATAGTGCCGAAACGAGCCTTTACTGCCTTGACTGTTTCCTCTACCTGTGCATAGCTTGAAACGTCGCAGATGAACTTTTCACACTCTACGCCCTCTGCCTTTATCTTATCCATTATATCGTTATCTTCAAACATTGCCTCTGAGATATCGTTGAGAGCAATATTATAGCCGTCCTTTGCAAGTCTGAGTGCTATTGCTGCACCTATTCCTCTTGCAGAACCTGTTATCAATGCTGTTGCCATTTTATCTTCCTCCGTCTTTTACTTGCCGAGAAGCTTTTCTGCTTCTGTGAACATTTCCTCTATCATATCCTTTGCAGGCTCGATCTTCTTTACCATGCCTGCGATAGCTCCGCAGAGGAAAGAACCCTCCTCAAGGTTGCCGTCCTGAACGGCTTTTCTCAGTGAACCGAGAGTTATCTCCTCAAATTCCTCAGGTGTGATCGTGCCGTTTGCTTCGCCGCTTGCAAGCTTCTTTGAGAACTTTGTCTTAACGTTTCTGCATGGGTGACCTGTATATCTGCCTGTTACGATACTGTCTGTATCCTTAGCCTTTACAACAAGCTCCTTATAAACAGGATTTATCTGACACTCCTCTGCGGCAAGGAAACGTGTACCGAGCTGAACGCCCTCTGCGCCAAGCATGAATGAAGCGGCTATTCCTCTGCCGTCTGCTATTCCGCCTGCGGCGATAACAGGTATCTCAACTGCGTCAACTACCTGTGGTACAAGACACATGGTTGTGTTTTCACCGATATGTCCGCCAGACTCTGTTCCCTCTGCAATAACGGCGTCAGCACCTGCTCTTTCCATTCTCTTTGCAAGAGCAACTGACGGAACGACAGGTATCACCTTTATGCCTGCTTCTTTCCATGCAGCCATATACTTGCCTGGGTTGCCTGCACCTGTTGTTACGACAGGTACGCCCTCGTCGATAACGAGCTGAGCGAGGTCGTCGGCATTAGGGCTCATGAGCATGATATTAACGCCGAAAGGCTTGCCGTTTACAGCCGCCTTTGTCTGTCTTATCTGATCTCTCAGGTAATCGATAGGTGCAGAGCCGCCTGCGATTATGCCAAGTCCGCCTGCGTTTGAAACTGCGGAAGCAAGAGTATGCTCAGCTATCCAGGCCATACCGCCCTGAAAGATAGGGTATTTTATACCCAAAAGTTCAGTTATTCTTGTCTTTGTAGTAGTCATAGTAGTTCTCCTTATTGTCAAAAGCAAATTTTATGCCATAATACATAATAACAATTTATTATGTACCGAATATAAACTGTATATTGATCATCAATACTCGAAAACAGCCGCACCATAAGTAAGTCCACCGCCGAAGCCTACAAGACAAACCTTGTCGCCTCTTTTTATCCTGCCTTCTGCAACTGCGTCGCAAAATGCGATAGGGATAGATGCGGAAGATGTGTTGCCGTAGCGGTCGATATATACCGGGAACTTGTCCATTGAAACGCCAAGGTGCTTTGCGGCAGTTTCGATTATTCTTATATTTGCCTGATGCGGCACTATCCAATCAAGGTCATCAGGGGAAATTTCGATCTTTGCACAAGCCTGCTCAACTGCATTTGGAAGTGCCTTTGTGGCAAACTTATAGACCTCTTTGCCGTCCTGCTTGAAGAAATAATCCTTTGTTTCAGGCATATCCATATCAAATTCCTCGGTATTGGTTCTGAAAGCGTTCTCAGACTTCAAAGCACGGGAAGCAAGATACTTTGCACCGTTGCCGTCTGCGCCAAGGAAACTTGAATATGTAGTATCCTCTGCTGTTTCAAGGACGAAAGCGGCTGCGCCGTCACCGAAAAGCACGCAGGAAGAACGGTCGGTATAGTCAACGAATTTTGAAAGCTCCTCAGAGGCTACCAAAAGAACAGTCTTTATTCCGTCGCCGCTCTGAAGGTATCTCTTTGCGGTATCAAAACCGTAAACAAAGCCTGCACAAGCAGCGTTAAGGTCAAATGCGATACAGCCTATCGCGCCTATCTCTCTCTGAATAAGGCAGGAAAGTGACGGAGTGAAATAATCCCCTGTTACTGTTGTGGCAATAATAAGGTCGATATCCTCTGCCTTTACTCCTGCGTCAGCCATTGCAGCCTTTGCCGCCATTGCTCCAAGATAGTATGTAGGCTCGCCGTTTGTGATGTGTCTTTGCTTGATGCCTGTTCTCTGAGTTATCCACTCGTCGCTTGTTTCAACGATCTTTGTGAAATCCTCGTTTGTTGCGACCATTTCAGGCACATATTTGCCTATGCCCTTGATCTTTACGCCTGTTACTTTACTTCCCACTGATTTTTCCTCCTGAAAATTCTATATTATATATTGTATATTTCCGCAATTTGTGCTATAATGTTCTTGTTCCTATGGAGCAAGTCAAAATATATTATATCAAAATATAATTAGTTAATTTTTTAACTATATAACACATATCATAACATTATAATTATAAACTGTTTTTTTAGATACGTCAATAACAAATTATGAACAACTCTTGATGAATTTAAACATTTAGAGAATTTTTCACAAGTTTTAGGGCGTTAGTTAATATTATGTGTCTATTTTTGAAAATATCTTGCAAAAATTAAATCATAAAACAATAATCGAGAGCAGATAACTTTCAGAAATTTACAGATATGAGATAAGGCGGCTTTGATATTATCAGGCGGCTATGTATAAATTTAACCACAAAGGAGTAAAATTTTATGTCAAAAAATATTTTTTTGTTTTCAGGTCAGGGCTCACAGTATGTAGGCATGGCTAAGGAGCTTTGCGAAAAGTATGATGCTGCAAATGCGGTTTTCGACACAGCGGAAAAGGTGCTGGGATATGACCTGAGAGCGGTAACATTTGACGGTCCTGACACTGAGCTTAACAAGACAGTGAACTCACAGCCTGCTATAATGGCTTGCTCGCTTGCCGCTTTTGAAGCCGCAAAGGCTGAGGGCATCACATTTGACGGCGTAGCAGGTCACTCACTGGGCGAATATGCTGCTATGGTAGCCGCAGGTGTTGTAACTATGGAGGACGGCTTCAAGCTCATCAAGGCGAGAGCGGCTGCAATGCAGAAAGCCGCAGAGGCTAACAGCGGTTCAATGTATGCTATAATCGGTCTGCCTGCTGAAGAGGTCGAGAAGATATGTGAGGAAACAGAGGGCTATGTTGTTCCTGTAAACTACAACTCAGCTGTTCAGACAGTTATCGCTGGTGATACTGCGGCTTGCGAGGCGGCTGCGGCAAAGTTTGCGGAGATGAAGAAAAAGGCTATAAAGCTCAATGTTGCGTCTGCTTTCCACTCAAAGCTCATGCAGAGTGCGGCTGATGAATTTATCGAAACTGCAAAGACAGTTGAGTTCAAGACTGCAAACGTTGATTTCTACTCAAACGTTCTTGGAACAAAGCTTGAAGATTTTTCTGCTATGCCTGATATGCTTGCCAAGCACATCGTTTCACCTGTTAAGTTCACTTCTGAGCTTGCAGAAATGGAAAAGGCAGGCTATGAGAACTTTATCGAGCTTGGCCCTAACAAGGTGCTTACCGGTCTTGTAAAGAAAACTCTCAAGGGCAAGAACGCTGTGAACATTGAGAACAATGCCACAATGGAAAAGGCTCTTGCTTCTCTGAACTAAAATATCGAGGGGAGAAAAATGAAAAAGGCTATGAAAAGGGCTTTGCTGTTGGCATTGGCGGTGGCAATGCTTGTTTGTCTGAGTGCCTGTGGAAAATGTGCGTGGGAGATAAAGATAAACGGCAAGGATATACAGATACCATGCACTCTGGACGATATTGGCGAGGAATATGAATACACGCTGGATTATCCTTTTTCAGGAAACTCAAACGGCAAGGGGATATTCTCGGTGGCGCTTATGCAGGACGGCAGTATAATAGGCACTGTTAAGGTAGAAGCGGACAGTGTTGACGATATTGACAGGAAATCGAAGATACGTCAGATAAGTGCGGCGCAAAGCAGTTCCGATAAAAAGGGAATGAGCATTGCAGGGGTAAAATGCGGTGACGACAAGACGGAGGTCAAAAAAGTTTTCGGCGAGCCTGACAGTCCTGACGCAGACGCATGGAAATACAAGAAAAGGGGCTTTTTGGCGACTTTCTTTTTTGATGATGACGGCAAGGTGACAATGCTGAGCATATCAGACATTGATGATGAAGATACCTGATAAAAGGCGGTGTATAAAATGAAACGCAATGACTACATATCATGGGACGAATATTTTATGGGCATTTCACTGCTATCTGCACAGAGGAGCAAGGATTCTCACACGCAGGTAGGAGCGTGCATAGTTTCTCAGGACAACAAGATATTGTCAGTAGGCTACAACGGTATGCCTACCGGGTGTTCTGATGATGAGATGCCGTGGGACAGGAACGGAGAGTTTCTTGACACGAAATATCCATTTGTGTGTCATGCCGAGCTTAACGCCATTCTCAACCATGCGGCAGGAAGCTTACAGAATGCCAAGATATATGTTTCACTTTTTCCATGCAACGAATGTGCAAAGGCTATCATTCAAAGCGGCATAAAGGAAGTCGTTTACTGGGAGGACAAATACGCCGACACTGACGGAGTTAAGGCTTCTAAGAAAATGTTTGAGCTGACGGGGGTAAAGATACGCAGGTATGTGCCTACTGATAGGGAGATAACTATTAAGCTGTAAAAGGCAATTATCCTGCCGAAACGGTTTCAGGCGACAATGCGGGCGAACACTGTTCGCCCCTACTGTACATTGTGCGGTTATTAAGGTTTGTGCAATAAATTGCAAGTTGCCCCTATGGATATACATTATGATATACAGAAATTTTTTTATAAGAAGGAATGTAAAATGTCAAGAAAATACGCTATACTTGGAGAAACGCTTAAACACACTATGTCGCCGCCTATTCACGCCAGGCTTTTTGAACTGAAAAACCGTGAATACGAGTACGAGATACTGGAGGTAAAGCCTGAGGAGCTTAAAGACAAGGCGGAGTATCTTAATTCTCTTAACGGCTACAACATCACTATTCCCCACAAGATAGGCATTATCGACTACACTGATGAGCTTGACCAGTCAGCAAAGCGTTATCACTCTGTAAACTGCGTTGACAACAAAAACGGCAGGCACGTTGGTTACAACACTGACTGCGACGGTTTTCTCAGAACTGTTCGTGCAATGAACATCGACTTCACAGGAAAGATACTGCTTATAGGCTGCGGCGGAGTAGGCAGAATGATGGCAATTGAGGCGGCTCTTGCCGGGGCTGACCTTTACATTGCGGTACTGGAGAGCGATATGCCTTTGGCTAAGCAGGTAGAGAAAGAGATAAAGGCTATGAAGTCTGACGCTAGGATAACTATTGTTCTAAACACTGAGATACCGACCGACGTTCACTACGAGCTGCTTATGAACGCTTGCCCTGTGGGAATGTATCCTAAGACAAACGCCTGCCCTGTTCCCGATGAAGTTATAAGGGCGAGCGGTGCGGTATTTGACGTTATATACAATCCTCGTGAGACTTTGCTCATGCAGAAAGCCAAGGCTATGGGCAAGAATGCTGTCGGAGGCATGGCAATGCTAGTTTGGCAGGCGGTTTCCGCTCACGAGATATGGGACGGTGACGAATACACAGACGAGGAAGTTCAGTCTATCATAGACGAAATGGAGATCGCTGTGGAGAAGGATTTTAAGTAAAATACATTATAATAAGGATAGTAAATATGAGACCAATATTTTTGTGCGGCTTTATGGGCTGCGGAAAATCTACTGTGGGAAAGATCTTGGCGAAAAAAATGGGCTGTCAGTGCGTTGACCTTGACAAGTATATCGAAGATACGGCAGGAATGAGCATACCTGAAATATTCGACAAATACGGTGAAGAGCATTTCAGAAAGCTTGAAACCGAGGCTCTTGCAGCATTTGCTGACATTGGCGGCGTTGTTGCAACAGGCGGCGGAGCATTGCTTTCGGAGGAGAACGGCAAGGTGGCTAAAAGATCGGGCATGGTGGTCTTTATCGACACATATTTCAACACCTGCTACGGACGCATAAAAAACGACCCTAACAGACCTATCGCTTACAACTCCACCAGAGAACAGCTTTCAGAGCGGTTTGACTATCGAAGACCTTTATATCTTGCTCACTCACACTATGTCATAAGCGGTGGTTATCCGCCTATCGTCATCGCTTCTAAGATACAAAAGCTTTACAAGAGATTTGATTTCGGACAGGGCTGATTTAGCTCTTCCCTGCTGGCTCGACCTTCATGCCCACTGTTTTCGGGCTTATCGCAAACCATGCGAGCCTTAAGCTTATGCCCGTTTATCTTGCATTTTTCTTCATACTTCTGCTTGTGATGATGTCAAAAACGGAAAAGCTTTGTCATAATAAATAGTACGGCTTGTGCAAACAGTACCAAATTATTTGTATTTTGGATAATCAAAAATAGCTATTTATAACGAATAATCCAAAAAGCCTGCAAGCACTGATAAAAAATGTTGAAAATCCTACCGACATGTTGTATACTTATGGTATGAAAACGTTATATTAAACTGCAATATGACAGAAGGGAGCTGAAAATGGGCATACAGAAAACCGTGCTTGTCGTTGACGACAGCACAACGAACCGATCTATACTTTGCGACATACTACATTCTGACTATTCTGTGATCCAAGCAGAAAATGGCATACAGGCTCTTACAAAGCTAAAAAGACAGGATAAAAAAGTTGACGCTATAATACTGGATATCATAATGCCCGAAATGGACGGATATGAGTTCATGAATAAAATAAAGCAGGATAAAACCTTATCTCAGATACCTGTTATTATTCTAACAGAAAAATCAGACAGAGACACTGAAAAGAAGGTGCTTGAAAGCGGTGCGTGGGACTTTGTTCCAAAGCCTTATGACGCTGAGATTATAAAGCTAAGGCTCAAAAACGTTATCGCAAGAAGTCAGGTATCGCTGCTCAAAGAGCTTAATAACGTTATGAACTACGACCCTCTTACGGAGATATATTCAAAGAATAAATTTTTCAGTGCATCAAAGGCACTTCTTAAGGCTAATCCTGACAAGCAGTTCGCTTTTCTAAGACTAGATATCGACCGTTTCAAGCTTATAAATTCATTTTTCGGCACTGCGTATGGAGACAGACTGCTAAAGCATGTTGCAAAACGTATAAGAGATTTTGCAAAAACAACGGAATGCTGTACCTTCGGTAGGATAGACGCTGACGTTTTCGGTATCTTCACCCCTTATCAGGGCAAGGAAGAAACAGTAAAGCAGATAGAGCAGGCTGTTGAAAACATGAAAAAACTGTCCGCAAGCTATAACATCATGATCGTTTACGGCGTTTATGTGGTGACTGACAGAAGCCTGCCAATATCCTTCATGTGCGACCGTGCCGCTCTTGCCGCTAAAACTGTAAAAGGGCATTATATGAAAAGCTATGCTTTTTATGATGACAAAATGCGGCTTTCTATTGAAAATGAGCAGAATATAATAAATGAAATGAGCGACGCTCTTGAAAACCACGAGTTTATGCCTTACTATCAGCCTAAGTATGATGTAAAGACAAACAAGCCTGTGGGTGCGGAGGCTCTTGCAAGATGGATACACCCTACCAAGGGATTTATCTCACCTGGTGTGTTTATCCCGATATTTGAGAAGAACGGCTTTATCTCAAAGCTTGATTTCTACATATGGGAATGCGTTTGCAAACAGCTCAAGGAATGGAAAGACAAGGGAGTACCACTTTTTCCTGTGTCTGTAAACGTTTCAAGGGTCAATCTTTATAACCCTAATCTATCGAAGATCATCATAGAGCTTACCAGAAAGTATGACGTTGACCCTAAGTATTTCAACATCGAGATAACTGAAAGCGTTTATACTGACGACAATGTAATGATAGATGATATCACCAGTCAGCTCAGAAATAATGGCTTTACTATCCTCATGGACGATTTTGGCAGCGGCTATTCTTCCCTGAACGTACTCAAAGATGTTCAGGTGGATATGCTAAAAATGGACATGATGTTCATGTTCAAGGCAAAGTATGACGGCCGTGCAGAAACTATAATTTCTTCTGTTATCAGAATGGCCAAATGGCTCAATATCCCTGTTATAGCGGAAGGCGTTGACAGAGCGGAGCAGGTAGAATTTCTGAAAAGCGTAGGCTGTGACTACATTCAGGGTTTCTATTATTCAAAGCCTTTGCCTGCGGCAGACTATGAAAAGCTTATTTCAGATCAGGAGGAACAGCCTGTGCCTGAGAACGGGACGTCAGTAAACGACCTGCTGTGGGGCAAGGGCGGAGGATTGCTGGCATATATCGACAGCATCGACCAGCCTGCTACGATATATGAATGTTTTCCGGACGGCACAGTGGTAATGGTATGTTCAAACAAGGCATTTTCACAAAAATACGGCTATGACAGCAGTGTGTACGGCAAACTCAATGTTAAGAACTGCATTGACAGCGAATGCAAAGAGAAGTTCACAAGCACTGTGAACAAGGCAATAGAGAGCAAGGACAGAGCAGAATGTGTTCTCAGTATGCACGAGATAAACGGCAAGAAGCACTGGTTCAAGACGCATTTACGATTTATCAGCGAAACAGGTGTAAGCTCTGTGCTTATAGCGTATTTCACGGACGTGACCGACATGGTATTGACGGATAAACGCATAAACGACTATAAGAACTATATCCAAAACGAAATAGACCGAAAGCACAAGATCCTTATTGTAAGCAACAACAGCGACACACGCTGTCAGCTCGAAGAGATACTTTCTCAGGAAAATACTGTTTTCACTGCAGAAACCATTCAGGAAGGGAAAAAGCTTCTTCTTAACGAGGATATCGACCTTATTTATTTTGACATACAGCTTATTTCCAAGGACGACGAATTTCCTCTTGACATTGATGAAAGAAGACTTCCCGTTATTGCTATAACCCAGGCTCATGGCGTACTTAAAGGCATGACAAAATTGAAGAACAGAGTTTCAGACTTTGTTATGAAGCCGTATATAGATGAGCTGGTACGTCTGAGAACGAACAATCTTTTAAAGATCAATATTTCAGGCAGTGCAAACGAAAAATATTTTAGCCGAACGAAATGATTTGAAAAAGTCCTCTGCGATAAGCGGGGGCTTTTTTTCTATTATTAAGCTGTTAGCTTTATTGACAAAATATACACTATCTGATATTATATAGGTATGAATGCTGAAAGCGAGGGAGAAAAAATGTATCTTGACAAGTGGCGTGTGGCAATAAGGAATTTGAAAAATTCGCTTTTTTCATATCCAAACACGGCTCAAAGCTGTTTCCCTGACCCTATCACGGACGACACAGTGTTTTACTGCGTTCAAGGTCTTGTATATGGCAGTCAAAAGTTCCCTGACGGAAAATTCATACGCAGTTCTCCTGTGACCTCGGTATACTCCGAGGACGGAAAGCTTTTTGCCAAAACAATAAACAACGTTTATGAGCTTAAAACGCCAAGCGATTATTTTGACTGCGATATTGCGGAAAATGCCGCACAAAAAACAGGAAGCAGTGAGCTTGCTGAAACAGCTAAAATGCAGAGAGAAAAGCTCATGGCACAGCTTGATAAATTTTTCACGATCTGCCAGAGGCTTTGTGATAATGAACAGGCTGACGTTGCAAATGAGTTACCTGAAGATACTCTTGTTATATGCTATTACGGCACTGACCCACATGGAAACAAGATGTTCTACAAAAATGAAGATATGGTAGTGCCTGTTTTTGCAGATGTGACCGTTGGGCTGGTCATTGATTCTGTGGGGCTTGCGGAAAGCGAGGAAAAGCTGGATTTATGGGATACGCTGGGGAGATATTATATTGACAGCGAGCTTATGGAGTTTTATGACTGTGACACGAAAAACCTTATTTTCTGCAATTTGACGAACTCTCCTATATATGTCACAATTTATGAAAGCTCCGCCGCTATGCTCTGCATGCCGAACACAGCTAAGATAGCTTCAAGAAAAGTAAAAGAAAAATAAAACTTTTATCCGTCTGAGATCTCAGGCGGATTTTTTTCATTGCACAATATAGAGAAGAACGTTGAAAATTAATAGAATGTTAAACTTTTAACGTGTCATAGCAATTGAATAATCGTCGAAAGTGTAGTATAATTTTCTTATATAGTTGTTTTTTGATGTAAAATAATATATTTAACTATTTTTTGTATCGTGAGGAAAAGATCATGGAAATTTTAAAACAGCGTATTCTTAAGGACGGAGTAGTAAAGGAAGGAAACGTTCTCAAAGTCGATAAATTCCTTAACCACCAAATGGACGTCAAGCTTTTCAACGATATTGGTGAGGAGTTTGCAAAGAGATTTGCAGGAACAGGCGTAAACAAGATACTCACTATCGAGTCATCCGGTATCGGCATTGCCTGCATTGCGGCACAGCATTTTAACAACTGCCCTGTTATTTTTGCAAAGAAAACTCTCAGCAAAAATCTTGACGGCGAAATGTTCGTTACTCAGGTAAAGTCCTACACAAAGGGCGTTACATATGACGTAATGGTATCTGAAAAATATCTCGGCAAGGGTGACAAGGTGCTTATTATAGACGATTTTCTTGCTAACGGCTGTGCTCTTATGGGGCTTATAGATATCGTGAAGCAGTCCGGGGCTGAGCTTGCGGGAGCAGGTATCGTTATCGAAAAGGGCTTCCAGGTTGGCGGAAAGACTATCCGTGACATGGGCGTAAAGCTCGAATCTCTTGCTATCGTTGACTCTATGGACAACGGCACTATCACTTTCAGGGACTAACGCACAAGGCGTTACCAATAAATATTTTATGGAGGAAGATCAAACATGAAGGTAAGACGTATTCTTGCGCTCGTTCTTTCTGCGGCTCTTGCTGTAACAGCTCTTACAGCTTGTACATCTGCTAAGGACGAAGCATCACAGAAGTCGGCTGACAAGCAGACGACAACTCTCAGCTATGACACTGTAAAGATCGGTGTTATACACATCGGCAACCCTGCCGACGGTTCAGGCTACACATATGCTCACGATCAGGGTATCGTTGGTATGCAGAAGGAGCTTGGACTTAAAGACGATCAGATCGTAAGAAAGAACAACGTATCAGACAGCGACCCTGCTGCTACAGAAACAGCTATCCGTGAGTGCATCGAGGAAGGCTGCAACATCATCTTCGGCACAAGCTGGGGCTATATGGACAAAATGGAATCCCTCGCTGAGGAATATCCTGACGTTTATTTCTGCCACGGCACAGGCTACAAGAACAACGGCAAGAACCTTAACAACTACTTCGGAAGAATTTATCAGGCAAGATATCTCACCGGTATCGTTGCAGGTATGAAGACAGAGTCAAATCTTATCGGTTACGTTTCCGCTATGGGCAGCGAGAACTCTGAGTGCACAGGCGGTATCGACGCTTTCGCAATGGGCGTTTATTCTGTAAATCCTGACGCTAAGGTTTATGTAAAGGTAACAAACAGCTGGTATTCACCAACAGAGGAAACAAACGCTGCAAAGGCTCTTCTTTCTGAGGGCTGCGACGTTATCGCTCAGCACTGTGATACACCTAACCCACAGCTCGAGGCTGAAAGCGCAGGCAAGTGGGGCGTAGGCTACAACACAGATATGTCTAAGGACGCTCCAAAGGCTACACTTACTTCAACTCTTTGGAACTGGTCTGCATACTACACATATCAGGTAAAGCAGATCGTAGATGGCAACTGGAAGTGTGAGAACTACTACGGCGGCATGGCTGACGGTCTTGTAGACATCGCTCCTCTGAACAAGGATCTCTGCACAGAGGATATGCAGAAGGCTGTTGACGAGGCTAAGGCTAAGCTTGAGGACGGCTCATTCAACGTATTTGACGGCGTTATCGAAACAAACGACGGCAAAACAGTTGGCGAAGAGGGCAAAACTCTTGACGACGCTACTATCACAGGCGGAATCAACTGGTACTTCAAGAACGTTGAGGTCAAGTAATAAGGCTTAACAGCTTAACAAAACATTTATACGGGCGGTGCAGGTTGCCGCCTGTTTTGTTAATGATATGAGCATACGGCAGCAGGTAATTCTGCTGTCGGTTTCTGATGACATTAGCAAATCTAAGGAAGTTCATAAAAAGGAGCTGAAAGTATGAGTGAAGAAATATCTGCTGAGATCGCTGTAAAATGCAGCGGTATAACAAAAGTTTTCGGCAGCGTGGTTGCAAACGACGGCATTGATCTTGAAGTAAAATACGGTGAGATACTTGCACTGCTGGGCGAAAACGGATCAGGAAAGACCACGTTGATGAATATGCTTTCGGGTATCTATCACCCTGACAAGGGCAATATCTACATTGCCGGCAAGCCTGAGGCGATAAATTCACCTATGGATTCTATCGAACTTGGCATAGGCATGATACATCAGCACTTCAAGCTTGTGGAGGTGTTCTCCGCCGCAGACAACATTGTGGCAGGCACAAAGGGCAAGCTTAAAAGCAAGGGTGCTGTAAGAGATGAGATAAAAAAGATATCTGAACAGCTTGGTCTTGAAGTTGACCCTGACAAAAAGGTATACAATATGTCCGTCAGCGAAAAGCAGACAGTTGAGATACTGAAAGTGCTTTACAGGGGTGCTAAAATACTTATTCTTGACGAGCCTACGGCGGTTCTTACTCCGCAGGAAACTGAAAAGCTTTTTAATATCCTGAGAAAAATGAAAGCTCAGGGCTGTGCTATCATTATCATCACCCACAAGCTGGGCGAGGTAATGGATATATCTGACAGAGTGACCATACTGCGAAAGGGCAAGAGCGTTGAAACTGTAAACACAGCAGAGAGCAGTGAAAAGCAGCTCACTGAGCTTATGGTGGGCAAGGCGGTGGAGCTTTCAATAGAAAGACCTGAACCTGTGAACGTAAAGCCGATACTTAACGTTGTCGATCTGACGGTAAAGAACTCTGAGGGAAGCATTGCTCTCGATGACGTAAGCTTTGTTATAAACAGGGGCGAGATACTTGGTGTGGCAGGCATTGCAGGAAGCGGTCAGAAAGAGCTTTGCGAGACTATCGCAGGGCTTCAGAAGATAGAAAAGGGCGCAGTGCTTTACAACAAGGAGAACATCATAGGCAAGACACCTAAGGAGATAATAAATCTTGGCATAAGCATGAGCTTTATCCCTGAGGACAGACTTGGAATGGGTCTTATCGCTTCGGTGGGTATGACGGACAATATGCTTCTTAAAACATACAAGCAGGGCAAGCTTTGCTTTGTGGACAGAAAGCCTGCTAAGGCGCTTTCAAAGGAGCTTATAGAAAAGCTTGAAATAAAAACTCCGTCAACGGAGCTTCCTGTAAGAATGCTTTCGGGCGGAAACGTTCAGAAGGTCCTGCTTGGACGAGAGATACACAGTGAGCCTGACCTGCTCATAACCGCATATCCTGTTCGTGGACTTGACATCAACTCATCATATCTTATATACTCGCTTCTTAACGAGCAGAAGAAAAAGAACACGGCTGTGCTTTTCATAGGCGAGGACCTTGACGTTCTTCTGGAGCTTTGCGACAGGATAATGGTGCTTTGTCACGGCAAGATAACAGGTATTTGTGACGCCAAAAAAGTCACAAAGGAACAGGTAGGTATGATGATGACAGGCTCGACAATGGAGGAGGTGCTGGGCATTGGCTGATATTATAAAAAAAGAGCCTCTTATAAGAATAGCCAAGCGTGCTGAACGCTCAAACAAGCAAAAGCTTATCATAAGGCTTCTGTCGGTGCTTCTGGCTATTTGTGCAGGCGGAATATTCATTCTTATTCTTGGCAAAGATCCGTTTTCATACTATGCGAAAATGGTAAAGGGTGCTTTTATCGGCAAGAACGCCGCAAGCCCTTTTATGCCGTTCAAAGAAACAATAAAGATAATGATACCGCTTCTTATATCTTCTCTTGGCATTACGCTTGCGTTTAAGATGAAGTTTTGGAATATCGGTGCAGAGGGTCAGATAATAATGGGCGGAGTTTTCGCTTCATACTTCGCTCTTTATCATTACGATATGCCTCACTATCTGCTTTTCATTGTGATGTTCGTTGCGGCGATGATAGGCGGAGGACTGTATGGCATTATCCCTGCATTTTTCAAGGCAAAATTCGACACAAACGAAACTTTGCTCACCCTTATGCTAAACTATATCGCACTTTACGTTATAGATTGGCTCACAAAGGGCGCATGGCAGGATCCTGAGTCAAAGGGATATCCTAAGATAGCAAGATTTGACCTTAACGCATGGCTTGACTCGCTAGGCGGTGTGCAGATAGGCTGGGTGATAGGTCTGGTGCTTGTGGTATTGGTATTTATCTATCTTAAATACACAAAGCAGGGCTACGAGATAACTGTAGTATCAGACAGCCACGCAACTGCAAGATATGCAGGCATGAGCCCTAGCAAGATAATGATAAGAACGATGTTTTTGAGCGGCGCTATCTGCGGTATCGCAGGAATGGTGCAGGCTTGCGGAACAGAACACACTCTTTCAACATCTGTTGCAGGTGGAGTAGGCTTCACGGCTATCATAGTTGCATGGCTTGCAAACCTCAATCCATTCGGCATACTTGTGGTGTCATTCTTATTCGCAGTTTTGGAAAAGGGCAGCACTGTGGTATCGTCTGAATTTGTTCTTTCACCTTACTGCTCGGACGTTTTGCAGGGAATAATCCTGTTCTTCGTGCTTGGCTGTGAATTCTTCATCAGATACAGATTTGTAACAAGAGGAGGCAGGAAAAATGACTAGACTTATTTCATTCCTTGCCCATGCGGTATATATGGGTACTCCTCTGCTTTTCGGCACAGTAGGAGAGATACAAAACGAAAAGGCGGGACACCTTAACCTTGGCGTTGAGGGAACAATGGCAATGGGCGCTTGCGCAGGCTTTATGGTAGCATACAAGACAGGAAGCCTTTGGCTTTCCATACTTGCGGCATTTCTTATGGGTGCGCTTGTTTCCCTTATCTATGCTTTTCTTACCATAACAATGATGGCGAACCAAAACGTAACAGGTCTTACACTGACTATATTCGGCACTGGACTTTCAAACTTCATAGGCGAGCAGATGATATCCGCTTCACCTACAGGAAATCTCAAGCTTCCTGACGGAGTGATGAGCAGTCTGAAAAACATTGACATACCGCTTCTCAGCAAGATACCTGTTCTTGGAGAGGTGCTTTTCTCACAGAACATTTTCACATATCTGAGCATTGTTATCGCTGTGATAATGTTTATCTATCTGAAAAAGACTAAGGTGGGTCTTAACCTTAGAACTATCGGTGAGAATCCTGCTGTTGCGGACGCTGTGGGAATAAGCGTTGTGAAATACAAATACATAAACGTTCTTATCGGCGGAGGAATATGCGGAATAGGCGGAGCGTTCTGCTCAATGGTAATAAACGGCGGTGTTTGGATGGCAAACAGCGTGAACGGTCTTGGCTGGATAGCTGTAGCGCTTGTTATCTTCGCTGTATGGAATCCTGCAAGGGCTATTTACGGAGCGTATATTTTCGGTGCATTCATGGTGCTGAAATACTACTTCCCGAAAAACCTCGGCTTCACTGTTCCTGAGTCATTCTTTGATATGCTCCCATATCTTGTAACGGCTCTTGTTCTTATCATCACTTCAGTGAAAAAATCAAGAGAGCGTTCACAGCCACAATCCTGCGGTATAAATTATTTCCGTGAGGAGAGATAAAATATCGAAGCTTGGCATTGTTTTCAAAGTGTAAAATAATTCTCAAACCCTGAGAAAGCGGGCTGTCGAGGACGCTAGCCCCTACAATATATTACAGATAATACCTAAAACAACATATTTAAAAGCTCTGCGTTTTGCAGGGCTTTTATTTTTGCCCTAGTGACAAAATGCAGAAGATGTTCATAGCCCAATTACGATACAAAAAAAAGCGGGCGACCACAGGTCGCCCATACGCTTTGTTAGGTTATGATAAACTGTTTTTACTTCGCCTTTGCCGAAGCCACAAAAGATTTGAGCTCCTCCTCAGGCATATAGCCGACAGTTGAAGCAACTACCTTGCCATGTTTCACAACAAAAAGGGCAGGTATGCTCGAGATACCGAAAGCGGCTGCAAGCTCGTTTTCCTCGTCAACGTTGACCTTCCCCACCTTCACAGAACTGTCCTCCTCAGAATACTTATCCACCAGCGGTGAAAGCATTTTGCACGGACCGCACCATGCTGCCCAGAAGTCAAGCAGGACAGGCTTTTCCGAGTGCATTACTTCGTTTTCAAAATTATCCTTTGTTATGACCTTTACAGACATTTTTCACAGCTCCTTTTCTAGTCTTTGCTTTTGTAATAGAGCATACAATGGCAGAAGCCCTCAAAATTCGGGTCGGCTATCTGCTCACGGAACTCTTTGCACATACACTTGTTTTCCTCTGTGCGCTGTATCCTGCACGGACAATAGCCACCTGTGCGTTTAAGCCCCTCTTTTATGCTCTTTACCATTTCTTTATCATCATTAAGTCGTACCATTACTACCTATCCTTTGCAGATATGTTTAGATTATTCCTTGACAAATGCCTTTACTATCTCGCCGATATACTGATAGTGATAATCCTTGTCAGAATACCATTTCTCATCGTTTTCAGTATCAACAAAGCACTCAGGTCTCATCTCCTGAACATAAGCCTTTTTGCACACAAGCACCATATCAGCTTCCGCAAAAGCTGTTACCTCCACGCCGTTTTCAGACACGAACACAGGGGTCAGACCTGTTTCCTTTGCCTTGTCGCAGTCACGTCCGCTATGTGAGCCACAGAATGATAGTGCCTTTTTATACTCCTCTTTGAAAAAGCTTATGGTGAAATATTCTGCCTTGTCGATAAATTCCTTTGTATATCTCTGCGGTCTTATAACTGTGGTGAAGGTGTTCTTTCCCCACATAACGCCTGCAAAGCCCCATGAAGCTGTCATTGTGTTCCAGCCACTCTCGTCGCCTGCTGTTACAAGAAACCACTCCTTGCCTATCTTTTTGTATGGATTGAAGTCAAGGGTATCAAGCTTATCTGCCGCTACCTCTTTGAAACCGTTGAAACTGCTCATTTTCATTACCGCCTTTCAGTATTATGTCAGACTTATCATACTTATTGTACACCAATATCGTATAGAAAACGTCTGAGTATATTATATATCATTTCTTATGAAATTGCAACCCCTTGAAAGCCCTGAAATATTGTACAAAAATCGTTAAAACAGGGCTTTTTTGTGTTGCTTTTTTTGAAGAATAGTGATATAATTGAATTAAGTATTTGTAAAGCTGTTTTTGTGTTTTTGGTTTAGCTGTTTTATTTTATGCCGTTACAATACTCGATATGTATATCTTTTGAAGTTTATACAGAATAAATTGTATATTGTCTAAAAATATACATTAAAAAGCCTTGAAATGTGTATAAATATAAAATTTTTATGCAAAAGCACTTGACAATGCTGTATAAAGGTGTATAATAATTTTATCGGCATGAGAGCCGTGAAAATATTATACAAACATACTTACTACATACAATGGAGGAATTTTGTTATGGCAAAAGAGATCAAAAAAGTTGTCCTTGCTTATTCCGGCGGACTTGATACATCTATCATCATTCCGTGGCTCAAGGAAAACTACAACAACTGCGAAGTAATCGCTGTTTCAGGAAACGTTGGTCAGGGCACAGAGCTTGACGGTCTTGAGGAAAAGGCTATCAAGACAGGCGCTTCTAAGCTCTATATCGAGGACCTTACAGAAGAGTTCATCGAGGATTATGTATATCCAACAGTACAGGCTGGCGCTGTTTATGAGAACCAGTACCTCCTCGGCACTTCATTTGCTCGTCCGATCATTGCAAAGAGAATAGCTGAGATCGCTATCAAAGAGGGTGCTGACGCTATATGCCACGGCTGCACAGGTAAGGGTAACGACCAGGTTAGATTTGAGCTTGCTATCAAGGCTTTCGCTCCTGATATGGAGATAATCGCTCCTTGGAGAATCTGGGATCTCAAGTCAAGAGAGCAGGAGATCGAGTATGCTGAGGCACACAACATTCCTCTGAAGATAAACAGAGAAACAAACTACTCAAAGGACAAGAACCTTTGGCACCTTTCACACGAAGGTCTGGATCTTGAAGATCCTGCAAACGAGCCACAGTATGAGAAGCCGGGCTTCCTTGAAATGGGCGTTTCACCTATCATGGCTCCTGACAAGCCAACTTATGTAACTATCCACTTTGAAAAGGGTATCCCAACAGCAGTTGACGGCGTTGAGATGAACGGCAAGGAGCTTGTTACAAAGCTTAACGAGCTTGGCGGTGCAAACGGTATCGGTCTTGCTGACCTTGTTGAGAACAGACTTGTTGGTATGAAGTCAAGAGGCGTTTATGAAACTCCAGGCGGAGCTATCCTTTACAAGGCTCATGAAATTCTTGAAACTATCACACTTGACAAGGAAACTGCAAGAGTTAAGCAGTATCTTTCAATCAAGTTTGCTGACATTGTTTACAATGGTCAGTGGTTCACTCCTCTCCGTGAGGCTATGAGCGCATTTGTTACAGAAACACAGAAGACTGTTACAGGCGATGTTAAGCTCAAGCTTTACAAGGGCAACATGATAAACGCAGGTGTAACATCTCCATATACTCTCTATGATGAAGAAGTTGCTACATTTGATGAGGACAATGTTTACAATCAGGCTGATGCAACAGGATTCATCAACCTCTTCGGTCTGCCTATCAAGGTAAGAGCTAAGCTCGAGCAGAAGAGAAACGCTAAGAAGGACTAATAGCGTTGCTCTGGTCAACAGAGCATAAAGGTGTATAACCTTAAAAAGTTTGTATAATATTTTTCACGGAGGTTTTGATATGTCAGATAACAACAGCATTTTTGAGCCTGCAATAGACAAGAAGGTCGAGATCTCTTATGACAGCCTGCCGAACTCCTCTTTTGAGGACGTAAACCTCGGCGGAGCAAAGTTCTCGAACGTAAATCTTAAGGAAGCCGTTTTCGATGACGTTAATATGGACGAGACACATTTCAACAACGTCAGCATGAAAGAAAGCGACTTTGCAGATATGTATATGGTAAACACAAAGTTCTTGGGCGTAAATCTCAGCAACTCGAGATTTGGCTGCTCTATCATGAACAATGTTGAGTTTAAAAATCCTGATCTTAAGAACTCACAGTTCATTCACTGTGACCTTACAAACGTTGAGATAAACGATTGCAAGATAGACGGTCTGAAGATCAACGGCGTGGATATCCAGAAGCTGCTTGAACAGCACGAAAAGGAAATTTGATCCGCACTTATTGAAATGTATTGGGGCAGGATGATCCTTTGGGGTCATTTTGCCCATACATTTTTTATATTTGATAACTTGAAATAAACATAAAGGACGGTTTTAAAATGGCAGGAAAAATGTGGGCAGGAAGATTTACAAAGGAAGTTGACGAAAGAGTCAATGATTTCAATTCATCTATTTCCTTTGACGCAAGAATGTACCGCTATGATATAGAGGGTTCTATGGCGCACGCCACTATGCTGGGCGAGTGCGGTATAATCGAAAAGCACGAAAGCGAAAAAATAGTCCAGGGACTTAAGGGTATTCTTGCGGATATCGACGAGGGCAAATTACAGTTCGACCCTACTGCAGAGGACGTTCATATGTTTGTTGAGGCTGAGCTTACCAAAAGGCTTGGCGACACAGGCAAAAGACTTCACACGGCAAGATCAAGAAACGATCAGGTGGCACTTGACGTGAGAATGATACTCAGAGCCGAAACAAAAGAGATAATCGAGCTTGTGAAAAAGCTTGAACACACTATCCTTGACATTGCAGAGAAAAATCTCACAACTGTTATGCCGGGATATACTCATCTTCAGAGGGCACAGCCTATCACATTTGCTCACCACCTTATGGCGTATGCAAATATGCTTCTGAGAGATATTTCAAGACTTGAGGACAGCTACAAGAGAACGAACATCATGCCTTTGGGAAGCGGTGCTCTTGCATCTACAACTTACCCTATAAACAGACAGAGAGTGTGCGATCTGCTTGGCTTTGACGAGATAACACAGAACTCACTTGACGGCGTTTCGGACAGAGATTTCTGCATCGAGCTTTGCTCAGCTATCTCACTGCTTATGATGCACCTTTCAAGATTTTCAGAGGAGATAATACTTTGGTGCTCATGGGAGTTCAAATTTATCGAGCTTGACGACGCTTATGCAACAGGCTCGTCTATCATGCCACAGAAGAAAAACCCTGATGTTACTGAACTTATAAGAGGCAAGACAGGCAGAGTTTACGGCGACCTTAACACACTGCTCGTTATGATGAAGGGTCTGCCACTTGCATACAACAAGGATATGCAGGAGGACAAGGAAGCTATCTTTGACGCTATTGACACTGTTAAGCTTTGTCTTAAAACGTTCGATCCGATGCTTGCTACAATGAGAGTTATCCCTGAGAACATGAGAAACGCCGCAGCCAAGGGCTTTATCAATGCTACTGACTGCGCTGACTATCTTGTTAAGAAGGGTATGCCTTTCAGGGACGCTTACAAGATAACGGGCACTCTCGTTCACACCTGCATTGAAAAGGGCTGCACCCTTGAAACTCTTCCATTGGAGGAGTACAAGAAGCTCACTGACAACTTTGACGAGGACGTTTATGACGCTATCAGCCTTGACACCTGCGTAATGCAGAGAAAAGCGGCAGGCGGTCCTGCGCCTGAGTCTGTAAAATCTCAGATAGAATATGTCAGAAATAAGCTTTGATAAACACCGCTCCCCTGTTAAGGCGGCACTGCTATATCTTGTGCTGTGGGAGCTTGCGACAGTTATAATATGGCTTTTTACGGCTAAGCTTTTTGTGATATATCCGCTGTTTGCGGTGGGATTTACGGTGGTGTACCCTGTGTGTACATGGTGGGCTTGCTACCGACACGCTAAGAACTACGGCTTGAAATGGTATGTTGCGCCTGTGATGATAGCGGTTTCGGTGATAGAATATATCTTTGTGGAGGAAGCAAGGTCGGTAGTGCCGAACTTTATCGTGCTCACTGTGTTGACCGCAGGCTTTGCCGCAGGTATCGGAAACTGTTTTGCGGATAAGGACGCAATAAACGCCGCAAAGGAAGATAAAAAGCGTAAAAAGCTGAAAAAAGAACCTGAATACAAGAACATTTTGGACGATAATTAAAAGTATGCAGACGGCTAAAGAGCTGTCAGCCAAACGGGCGAACACTGTTCGCCCCTACAAAAGTTTGCCTTTGCATGAGCATACAGATTATTGACAGACAAAATCATAAAGTTTTATAAAAGGATATGAAGAAAAATGAAAACAAGAGTTTTTATTGACGGAAAAGAAGGAACAACGGGACTTCAGATATATGAGCGTTTTCAGAACAGAAATGACGTTGAGATAATGCTCATTGACGAGGAAAAGCGCAAGGACGTGAACGAGAGAGCAAAGATGATAAACTCATCGGATATCACTTTTCTCTGCCTGCCTGACGCAGCGGCAATAGAGGCGGCTTCACTTTGCACAAACCCTGATGTCAGGATAATCGACGCTTCTACCGCTCACAGAACAAACCCTGCATGGGACTATGGTTTCCCTGAGCTTTCCGAAAAGCATAGAGAGAATATCCGCAATTCAAAAAGAGTTGCAAACCCAGGCTGTTATGCAAGCGGCTTTATAAGCCTTGTTTATCCTCTCGTAAAGGCAGGAGTGCTTCCTGAGGATTATCCTGTTACCTGCCATGCAGTTTCAGGCTACAGCGGCGGCGGAAAGAAAATGATAGCCGCTATGGAGAGCGAAAATAAAACAAAGGAAATGTATTCTCCACGTCAGTATGCACTTGGGCAGAAGCACAAGCATATCCCTGAAATGCAGGCGGTGTGCGGACTTAAATATAAGCCTATGTTCAATCCGATAGTGGACGACTATTATAATGGTATGGTTGTTTCTGTGCCGCTGGTGACAAGATGTCTGACAAAGAAGTATACACCTGAGAATATCCATGAAATAATGGCGGAGCATTATCTTGGTCAGCATTTCGTTAAGGTAATGGAGCTTGGGGGAACGGAAACGCTTGCCGACGGATTTATCGCAGCGAATACATTGGCCGGAACAAATAATATGCAGATATTCGTCTGCGGAAATGAGGATCAGATATTGCTTATGTCGAGATTTGATAACCTTGGAAAAGGTGCAAGCGGCGCAGCAATACAGAATATGAATATAATGTTGGGGATAAACGAAGCAACGGGGTTGGAATAACAAAAAAGCAAAAAACAAACCAAAAGCACCGCACAAAAAATCGCCGGTGCAGGGCGGCGTTAGCCCTGCCGAGGGACGGGGGCAAGCAGCCCCAGCGGGGGCAAAATAAAGCCAAAAGCAAAATCTAACCCAACAGGGGGCAGAGCCCCCTCCACAAAAGTACGGTCTAAAAAAAGCGGCGGACAAAAAAATAAAACAAACCGAAGTAAAATTTCTCAACCAAGCCTAAAAACCAACAAAACTCCGCCGCTTTTGTCATTTGAACAGCGAAGCGTCTTCAAATGACTCGCCAACGGCGACAATAAGCTCCCCCACAAAGGAGAGCAATCCCCGACCAATGAGTGCAAATATAAAAGTGCGGAAAAAATAAGCGGGCGAACGCTGTTCGCCCCTACAGAAATAATTAATAGAAAAAATCTGTCCTGATCTAATTAGTGTGAAAATTTTGTAAGGAGTTTTGAATATGAAAGAGATATCAAAGAAAAATTTCGACGGCTATAAGTATGTAGACGGCGGCGTGTGTGCTGCAAAGGGCTTTAAGGCTAACGGTCTTTATTGCGGCATAAAGGAAAACCCTACAAAAAAGCCTGACCTCTGCCTTGTGGAGTCTGACGTTATGTGTTCAGCCGCCGGCGTTTTTACTCAGAATAAGGTCAAGGGTGCTCCTGTTACTGTTTCTCAGAAAAATCTTGCTAAAACAGGCGGCAAGGCTAAGGGCTTTATCCTCAACTCCAAAAACGCTAACACCTGCAACGCTGACGGTGAGGAAAAGGCTTACAAAATGTGCGAGATGACTGCCGCTAAAATGGGCGTTAAGCCGGAAGAAATTCTTATCGCTCAGACAGGCGTTATCGGTCAGATACTCCCTCTCGAACCTATCGAAGCTAAGATAGACGAGCTTTATGATGGACTTTCCTATGAGGGAAACGAAAAAGCCGCTATTGCTATCATGACTACTGATACAGTGAAAAAGGAAGTGGCTGTTGAGTTTGAGCTTGACGGCAAGATCTGCCACGTTGGCGGCATGGGCAAGGGCAGCGGTATGATACACCCTAACATGGCGACTACGCTAAATGTTATCACTACAGACTGTGCTGTATCCTCCGAAATGCTCAAAAAGACTCTTACTGATATCGTCAAGATAACATATAACTGCCTGTCTGTTGACGGTGACCAGTCAACGAACGATACCTGTGCTGTTATGGCTAACGGACTTGCAGGAAACCCTGAGATAACAGCCGAGGGTGAGAGCTACGAGGTGTTCAAAAAGGCTCTTTATATCGTTATGATGAACATTACTAAAATGCTCGCAAAGGACGGCGAGGGCGCAACTAAGCTTCTTGAATGTACTGTTACCGGTTCAAAAGACCTTGACACCGCCATAATCGTTGCAAAGAGCGTTATATGCTCGCCGCTTTTCAAGTGTGCAATGTTCGGTGCTGACGCTAACTGGGGCAGGATACTCTGTGCTGTTGGATACGCTGAAGCTGATTTTGACATAAACAAGGTGGACGTTTCACTGTCATCAAAGGCAGGAGAGATACACGTTTGTCACAACGGCGCAGGCATAGAGTTCTCTGAGGAAGTTGCTAAGACCGTTCTTCTTGAGGACGAGATCACAATAAGCGTTTCTATCGGCGACGGCAACGGCACTGCCACTGCATGGGGCTGTGACCTTACATATGATTATGTTAAGATAAACGGCGATTACAGAAGCTAAGACATAAAATCAGTATAGGAAAGAAGAATGAGAAATGGACATAAGCAATAAAATCAGAAGTCAGATACTTATTGACGCTCTGCCGCACATTCAGAAATACCACGACAAGATAGTCGTTGTAAAATACGGCGGCAACGCTATGACAAACGCTGAGCTTAAAGAAGCTGTTATGAGCGATATTGTGCTTCTAAGCGAGGTAGGCATAAAGGTAGTTCTTGTTCATGGCGGTGGTCCTGAGATAAATGCAATGCTCAAAAGAGTCGGCATTGAAAGCAAATTCATAAACGGTCTGAGATACACTGACGCTGAAACTATAGATATCGTTAAAATGGTGCTTTGCGGCAAGGTAAACAAGGAGCTTGTTTGCGCTTTGCAGCTTCATGGCGGAAAGGCTCTCGGTCTTTGCGGCTGTGACGGTCAGATGATACTTGCGCAGAAGCTTGACAGCGAGGTAGACCTTGGTTTTGTGGGCGACATCAAAAAGGTAACAACAAAGCCTATAGTAGACGCACTTAACAACGGTTATGTTCCTATAATCTCCACAGTTGGCGTTGGCGAGGACGGACAGTCTTACAATATCAATGCTGACACTGCGGCGGCGAGAATTGCTTCTTGTCTGAGAGCGGAAAAGCTTATCCTTATGACAGATATAGTTGGTCTGCTGGAGGACAAGGACGATGATTCCACACTTATCCCACAGGTAAACGTCAGCGATGTGCCTTATCTCAAAAAGAAAGGTATCATAAGCGGCGGAATGATACCAAAGATAGACTGCTGTGTTGAAGCCGTAAGACGTGGCGTTAAAAAGACCACTATCATTGACGGCAGAGTACCGCACTCGATACTTATCGAACTGCTCTCTAACGAGGGTATCGGTACACAGTTTATATAAAATATCAATACATATTGAAAAGAGTGATAAAAATGAACACCATAGAACAGTTCAACGAACACGTTATGCAGACCTATGGCAGAATAGGTCTTGTTATGGAAAGCGGTCATGGTCAGACGGCTGTTGGCGAGGACGGAAAAGAGTATATCGACTTCGGCTCCGGTATCGGCACAAACAGCCTTGGCTACTGCGACGAGGATTGGGTGAACGCTATCTGCGAGCAGGCACACAAGATACAGCACACCTCAAACTATTATTACACAAAGGTACAGGCTGACTTTGCAAAAAGACTTTGCGAGGCAACGGGCTATGAGAAAATGTTCTTCGGCAACTCAGGTGCAGAGGCTAACGAGTGCGCTATAAAGCTTGCAAGAAAATACAGCTTTGACAAATACGGCAAGGACGCTGAGAGAAATATCATCATCACCCTTGTAAACAGCTTCCACGGCAGAACGCTTTGCACTCTTTCTGCAACAGGTCAGGAGGTTTTCCACAACTACTTCTTCCCGTTCGTTGGCGGATTTGAGAATGTTATCGCTAATGATATTGACGATCTTATGGACAAGCTCAACAAGCTTGACAACAAGGTTTGCGCTGTAATGTTCGAGTTCGTTCAGGGCGAGGGCGGTGTTATACCTCTTCAGCAGAGCTTTGTGAACACTATCATGCTTGAATGTGCAAAGAGGGATATCCTCACTATCGCAGACGAGGTACAGACAGGCGTTGGTAGAACCGGCAAGCTCCTCACATCTGAGCTTTACAACGTAAAGCCTGACATAACCACACTTGCAAAGGGTCTTGCAGGCGGTGTTCCAATAGGCGTGTGCCTTGCTAACAAGAAGTGCAGTGAGGTACTTGGCAAGGGTACTCACGGCTCAACATTCGGCGGAAACCCTATTTCCTGTGCAGGCGGAAACGCAGTTCTTGACAAGGTGACAAAGCCTGAATTTCTTGAAGAAGTTCGCAAAAAGGGCGAATATTTCAGAGAAAAGCTTGTCCAGATAGACGAAGTTGAGGGCGTTGACGGACTTGGTCTTATGATAGGCGTAAGGCTCAAAACCAAGAAAGCCGCTAATGTGCTTAACAAGTGCTTTGAAAACGGACTTCTTATTCTCACAGCAAAGGACAAGCTGAGATTTTTGCCACCGCTGAATATCTCATATGAGCAGATAGACAAGGGACTTGCTATACTGAAAAAAGTTCTTGACGAGAAATAACAAAGTGTGTAGGTGCGAACAGTGTTTGCCCGTTTGATACGCAATACCAAATAAAAATCAAATTACGGAGGAAATATTATGAAACATTTACTTAAAATGCTCGACCTTTCCAAGGAGGAAATTCTCGACATTCTCAATCTTGCAGACCAGCTCAAATACGAAAACAAAAATGGTATCGAGCATCACATTCTCAAGGGCAAAACTCTCGGAATGATATTCCAGAAGTCCTCTACCCGTACAAGAGTTTCTTTTGAAACAGGTATGTACCAGCTTGGCGGTCAGGCACTTTTCCTTTCAAACCGTGACCTCCAGATAGGCAGAGGCGAGCCTGTTCAGGACACAGCCCGTGTTCTTTCACGTTACCTTGACGGCATCATGATCCGTACTTTTGAGCAGAAAGAGGTTGAGGATCTTGCTAAATATGGCTCTATCCCAATAATAAACGGTCTGACAGACTTCTGTCACCCTTGTCAGGTGCTTGCTGACCTTATGACTATCAGAGAGTTCAAGGGACGTTTCGAGGGTCTGAAAATGTGCTACATAGGCGACGGCAACAACATGGCAAACTCTCTTATCGTTGGTGGACTTAAGGTAGGCATGGAAGTTTCTATCGCTTGCCCTAAGGATTATCAGCCTGCTGCTGAGGTGCTTGAATTTGCCAAGGGCTATGGCGACAAGTTCTCAATGACTGACGTTCCTCTTGAGGCTGCAAAGGACGCTGACGTTCTGTTCACAGACGTTTGGACTTCCATGGGCGAAGAGGCTGAAACAGAAAAGAGAAAGATAGCATTCAAGGGCTATCAGATAAACGACGATATCATGGCTGTTGCAAAGGCTGACGCAATGGTTCAGCACTGTCTGCCTGCTCACCGTGAGGAGGAGATAACAGAAAAGGTATTCGAGGCTCACGCAAATGAGATATTCGAGGAAGCTGAAAACAGACTTCATGCACAGAAAGCCGTTATGGTCAAGGTAATGGGTCCGCAGGAATAATTCGCATATGACAAAAGCCGTCCACGCTGGTGGGCGGCTTTTTTGTGTTGAACACATCAAAAAGGTCTTTGATGTGACGGGATAAAAAGATCCGCAGTCCTCAAAGAACTGCGGTCATAGTTAAATAACATTTTCATTTACGATATGGTAGCTTTGCAGAATTTCTGGGTCAAACTGAATGAGTGAGATCATTCTGCGTGCAGGACCGATAGGCTGGTTCGTACCTGTTTCCCACGCCTCAACAGTTTTTGTCGAAACTCCGATCACTGCGGCAAATACCGCCTGCGTAAATCCCAGCTTTTTTCGGATCGCTTTTATATCTTCAGCAGATATATCAGGCAAAGGCTCTATTCTAAGAGTTGTTTTTTAGCAGAAATTTTACCTTTTTCGTAGTCAACTGCCTCGTTAAGTCCAGTAATTATGCTGTCAAACACATTCATATTAAAGCTGGTCTCCTTCGTATTTATTATTGAAGTTGTAATATACTTTCTCATTTGGAAGCACTGCCTTAATCGGATAAACTGACATCCCAAAAGAATCTGTAAAAATAACATCTTCTCCAATATGTTTTTCAAGAAACTCATCAGAAAAATCAGATATTAAACCAATGCTGATAGCTCCATTCCTTGTAAAATTCAATCCTTCAATTTGTATACTCTTTTCAATCAAAGAACAATCTGAAGTGTGAAAAAAATTCAACAACATTTTTTGAATATCTCGTTCGATTTGAATCTGATTATCAAGATAATATCTGATTGCTTCTTCTTGTTCAAATGAAATTACAGCATCTTTTTGATTTGAGTATATACATAGATACAGGTCAAAAGTTTTATCCCATAATGTAATGATAAAGCTCTTCTTTGTGTACCAATCTGTTTTTTTAATCAAAGTTCCTAATACAGGATGCTCAATTGTAGTTGGTTTATTTTTTTTCTTTGTCTTTCCAAAAAACATAATCTCGCCTTTAAAATTTGTATGGCTTAGCCCATTACTACCTCAACATTTACTGTTGCACCATTTTCAGCTACAGGGAGAACATTGCCCTCTACTGCCTTGCCGTCAACAGTTACGCTCTTTATGCCCTTGCAAACGTGGTCAGGGTTCTTAACAGTGATGTTGTATGTTGCACCTCTGTACTGACGTGTTGCTGTCATGCCGTCCCACTCGTGAGGGATAGATGGATCTATCTTCAAGCCGTCAAAGTCAGCCTGTACTCCGAGAATGTACTGTGAGATAGCTACCATGTTCCAAGCGGCTGTACCTGTGAGCCAGCTGTTCTTGCCCTCGCCGAATCTGCTTGCGTCCTTACCAGCGATCATCTGACCGTATACATAAGGCTCTGTCTTATGAAGATCAGATATCTCCTCGTTGAATGCAGGAGCTATCTTGCTGTAATACTCAAATGCCTTGTCGCCTCTGCCTGCATATGCTTCTGCGCAGATTATCCAAGCGTTGTTGTGTGTGAAGATACCGGCGTTCTCCTTATATCCGCCCGGATATGTGGATATCTCACCATACTGGATATAATACTTTGAGTATGCAGGGTTGTTAAGAACAAGACCATACTTTGTATTGAGGTACTTGTCGATAGAATCAAGTGTCTTGATGTCAGCGCCCTCGTCCTTGCCTATTTCAGACATAACTGCGAAGCCCTGTGGCTCGATGAATATCTTACCCTCTTCGCATTCCTTAGAACCCATTTTTGCGCCTGTGGAATCGTAAGCTCTCAGGAACCAATCGCCGTCAAATGCAGATTCCATAACGTTCTTCTTCATCTTATCTATCTCAGCCTGTGCTGCGGCAGCTTCATCGTCCTTGCCAAGGTGCTTGAGGATAGACACATAGTTAGGACCTGTGTATGTAAAGAGTGTTGCCACCATTACAGACTCAGCTATCTTTGAGTAGCCGCCCTCGGCTTCAAACTTAGGGTTTGTATAAGTCTGGAAGCTCTCACCCGGAGTGTCAGAGTAGCATGAAAGGTTGATACAATCGTTCCAGTCAGCTCTCATTGCAAGTGGCAGACCGTGAGGACCGAGGTTATTTACAATGTGATAGAATGATACCTTAAGGTGGTCGAGCATTGGCTTAGCCTTTGACTCGTCATTATCATAAGGAACCATTTCGTCAAGGATAGACCAGTCGCCTGTTTCCTTGATATATGCGGAAACTGAAAGGATCATCCACAGTGGGTCGTCTGAGAAGTCGCCGCCGATATCAGAGTTACCCTTCTTTGTAAGAGGCTGATACTGATGATAGCAGCCGCCGTCAGGAAGCTGTGTAGAAGCGATGTCGATGATACGCTGTCTTGCACGGTCTGGTATCTGATGAACGAAACCGAGGATATCCTGATTGGAATCTCTGAAGCCCATTCCTCTGCCGATACCGCTCTCGAAATATGATGCGGAACGTGAAAGGTTGAATGTTACCATGCACTGATACTGGTTCCAGATATTTACCATTCTGTTTACCTTGTCATCAGGTGTGTCAACATTGATAACGCTGAGAAGTCTGTCCCAAGTTGCCTTGAGTTCTTCAAGACCTGCGGCTACCTTTTCAGGAGTGTTATACTGCTCGATCATTGCGAGAGCCTTTTCCTTATTGATAGTAACGCCGTCAGCCTCGAACTTCTTGTCAACAGGCATTTCAACATAGCCGAGGATAAATACAAGAGTCTTTGACTCGCCCGGAGCAAGTGTTATCTTCTTGTAGTGTGAAGCGATAGGTGACCAGCCGTCTGCAAATGAGTTGTTAGCCTTGCCTGCTTCAACAGCCTGTGGGTTATGGAAGCCGTTATAAAGACCGATAAATGAATCTCTGTCTGTATCATAGCCGTCTATCTCGTCATTTACTGTATAGAATGCAAAGTGATCTCTTCTGTCTCTGTATTCTGTCTTGTGATAGATAGTCGAACCTACTACCTCAACACGGCCTGTGCTGAAGTTTCTCTGGAAGTTTGTGCAGTCGTCCTGAGCGTCCCAAAGACACCACTCTGCAAATGAGAAGAATGAGAATGTTTTTTCTTCATTGCTCTCGTTTGTGAGAACTACCTGCTGAACTTCGCCGTTATAGTTCTGAGGAACAAAGAATGTAGCCTCAGCCTTAAGTCCGTTCTTCTTACCTGTGATGATAGTATAGCCCATACCATGACGGCATTCGTAAGCGTCAAGCTCTGTCTTTACCGGTGACCAGCCCGGATTCCAGATAGTTTCGCCGTCTTTGATATAGAAATATCTTCCGCCCATGTCGATAGGCACGTTGTTGTAACGGTAACGAGTTATTCTTCTCAGTCTTGCGTCCTTATAGAAGGAATAGCCTCCTGCTGTGTTGGAGATAAGTGAGAAGAACTCCTGTGTGCCAAGATAGTTTATCCATGGATATGGCGTTCTTGGATTGCTGATGACATATTCCTTTTTCACGTCATCAAAATGGCCAAATTTCATCAATAATTTCCACCTTTCGTATTTTATCTATTGTTAATTAATTTCTTAATTATAACCCATACAAATGCATATATCAATGGGTGACCTCAGTTCACCCCTACTGCATTTTCTATTATTCAGTAAAGAATCTCTGCCAGCACTTGAATGTGTGACCCTTTGTTATCTCCTCATATCCGCTCACTTCGTTAGGCAGGCTGAGATTAGGAGAGTTTATCATAGCTGTCATTGGTTCAGGGCAGAAATATCCTTTATTGCCCTTATCGTTCCACATATTCCAGAACTTAAATTCTTTTGACACCTCGTTGCAAACCTTATGACCATTGTCAGTATCCACAACATAAGAGCCATAGAAGTCCTTACCGTCAAGCTTGTTCATGCCTGCGGTGTACATATCGTTTGAGATATTATGCAGGGTAGGCATTTTTGTACCCTCTTTATATTCAAGGTCTTTCTTTTTAAGAGGCAAAAGCTTTTCTGTTGGCAGACATCTCTTGTCAAGCTCGCACTTTTCGATTATCGGCACGCACATTCTCATTGATTCCTCCCTGCCACCGTCGCACATTGGCGCATTAAGACAGGTATGAGTACATATGGAAACAGGCAGAGCCTTGTCGCTGTTGTTTGTCAGGTATATCTCCTGCAAAAGACCGTTTTCAGAAAGCGTAAACGTATAGGATATTTTAAAATCCACCGGAAAATAAGAATACATCTCGTCATTCTTGTCAAAGGTATAAGAAGTAACAAGCACAACTTTTTTATCCTGTGTTGAATAACACTCTATTTCGTGTTCTCTCTTATGCACCCAGCCATGGATAAAATTATCAAGCTTTTTCTCATTTACAGGCATTTGATACACTGCGTCAGAGGTCTTTATAATGCCCTTATCAAAGCGATTAGGCAAGAAAAGAGTAGGCAGTCCCCATATCTCTCTCGCCTTATTTATAGTTTTGAGAGTGCAGTCATCACGATATCTGAACACCTCTATGCCGTTTTCCTCGTCACGAAGCCTCAGCACAGCAGCACCAAGTTTTGGTGCGATAACGCAGGAATACTTTCCCGACTGCATTCTGACACATTCCGTATCTTTAAACATGAATTTAAGGTCTATATTATTCAAAAAAGTAACGCCCCCATAGTGCAAAGCGATGATCTGCTCCCGCCTTACCATACATTTTTACTTAAACGATTAACATACAATTATTATAACATAGCCCGTCGCTTTTGTCTAGTACAAAACGCAGATTTTTATATAGAATTTTCGATGTGTTTTTTAGTAGTTTTTTACCAAACGTTCAATGAATAATCCAAAAAAATATGACAATACTACAATCAACAGCCCGCTGACAGACGGACTGCTCTATATCTTAAACAATCAAAGGAGGAGTTTCTCATGATAGATAGGATCGCACTGCTGCTTCTCATAATAGGCGGCATAAACTGGGGGCTTGTGGGCATTTTCCAGTTCGACCTTGTGGCATTTCTTTTCGGAGGCGCTGCAGCGATACTAAGCAGGATCATCTACGTTTTGGTAGCTATTTCGGCTATCTGGTGCATCTCACTGTTTTTCAAAGACAACAGACTTGTCACCGAGCAGTAGTCCCCTGCAGGTCATGACGGCAGGAGAGGGAGCTTGTTTCAGAGGGCAGCATTTTATCACGGGTTTGCCTGCTGCATATTCTAAAATCGGCTCTCTTTCCTGCTGTCATGACCTTATTTTTTTGTTTTAAACATTAAAATTTGAACATCACAGACACTAAAAATGGATAAGATATTTTACTTTTTTAAGTCGAATTAAGTTCAGACCTCACGCAGATGTCATTGTTAGCATAATGTCAACGAAATATTTGTGCAAAATCCCGAATTTTCAGAAAATTAACAAGTTCTTTGCAACTTTTTCTTGACTATCGCTACAAAAGAGGTTATAATTTAATTGATGTTAAGGATATTGAACATAATTTGTTTGATTTAACATCCGTTTTGTTGTCTCCTTTCTTTTGTTCTACACATAGTTTTTTTATTTTATTTTCTGCTGAGCACCGTTGCTCAGCATTTTTTTTGCCCATTTTATGCACACGTTGAAAAATTCATATTTTAGAGTTATAATGTTACTTTATGGACTAATAAAACAATATGTCAGTTCTTACCTGTCAAAACGTTTTCGTCGTGAGAGAAAGGAGTAAATAGAATATGAGATATCTTATAGTTGTTGATATGCAGAATGATTTTGTCACGGGCAGTCTTGGTTCACAGACGGCAGAAAAGATCGTTCCTGCTGTCTGTGAAAAAATACGCAGTTACAAGGCTCAGGGCAGCACTGTATTCATGACCCTTGACACGCATTTCAAGGATTATCTTGAAACGCCTGAGGGAAAAAAGCTCCCTGTGGAGCATTGCATAAAAGGCACCGAGGGCTGGCAGCCTGAGACTCAGGTAGCTGAGGCTATCGGTGGAAGCGCAGAGGTCTATGAAAAAAGCACATTCGGCTCGGCTGAGCTTGCACAGCACCTTGCTGAAATAACAAAGGCAGGGGACGAGATAGAGCTTTGCGGACTTTGCACAGACATTTGCGTGGTATCAAACGCTTTGCTAATAAAAGCTTTTTGTCCTGAATGCGAGGTCATAGTTGACGCAAACGCCTGCGCAGGAGTAACAGAGGAAAGCCACAAGGCGGCACTTGTTACAATGGCGTCATGTCAGTGCAGGATAGATAATTTTTGATTTGAGGGGGAACTCCGCTTCGGCGGAATGATTTATGAGTGGTTTCAAAAAAGGTCTTAAAGACGGCATACCTATTGCTTTGGGGTATCTTTCGGTATCTTTTACATTCGGACTTCAAGGAGTAAAAGGCGGTCTGAGCTGGTGGGAAACCGTGCTTATCTCTATTTGCAACGTGACCTCGGCAGGTCAGTTCGCAGGACTTGACATTATGCTATCGGGGGGCGGTTTCTGGATAGAAATGGCTTGTGCTCAGTTTATCATCAACCTGAGATATGCCCTTATGTCAATATCTCTTTCGCAGAAAGCTGACAAGTCACTGTCGGGAATACACCGCTGGCTGGTAGGCTTCGGAGTGACAGACGAGATATTTGTCATGGCAATGGGAAATATAGGGGAAGTTTCAAGGCAGTATATGTATGGGCTTATCGCTTTACCTGTAGCAGGCTGGTCGCTGGGGACTCTTATAGGTGCGGCGGCAGGAAAAATACTTCCTGAGATAGTCATAAGCGCACTTAGCATTGCAATATACGGAATGTTCCTTGCAATAATAATACCGCCTGCAAAGAAAAACAAGGGCATTGCAATGGCGGCGATATTTGCAGCTCTTCTTAGCTGTTGTTTCAAGTGGTTGCCTATTCTTAATAAGGTATCCGGAGGATTTTCCATAATAATCTGCACCGTTCTTTCCGCAGGGATAATGGCGGCTCTCATGCCTGTGAAAAATGAGGAGGATGGTCAATGCTGAGTATAAGAGATTTCTTCATTTATCTTTTCATTATGGCAGGAGTGACCTATCTTATTCGTGCCCTGCCGTTGGTGATATTCAAGGGCAAGATAACAAACAGATTTGTGCAAAGCTTTCTTTACTATGTGCCATATGCTGTGCTTGGAGCAATGACGTTCCCGTCCATACTATTCTCAACGGGAAACCTTGCGGCTTCCATAGCAGGACTTATAACAGCCTGCGTGCTTGCATTCAAGGAAAAAAGCCTTATTATAGTTGCGGCATTTGCCTGCCTTGCAAGCTTCTGCGTGATACTTATTTGTCAGCTTATCTAAATGTAGGGGCTGGCGTCCTTGACAGTCCACCGGCTAAGGACGTTGCATATGTTCTTTACTGTTATTTAGACATACTTTGACCTTTCTGCTATATGCGGAGAGGCCTTTATTATTACTATTTTTATATAGCATATGAAATATCGTAAATGGAGTATAAAATTTTCGGCTAGTTTCATATTCTTTTCTTGCAAAAAATTCTGGGCTGTGATATAATCTTATTGTGTGAAAACGTTTACTGTTTTTGATCTATGACAAAATATATGGAGGTATTGCAATGTCAGACACAATGAACATTTCTCCTGAGCTCTTGGAGAAAATGAACAGGTATTGGGAAGCTGCCAATTATCTTTCGGCAGGTCAGCTCTATCTGCTTGACAATCCGCTTCTCCGTGAGCCGCTCACAATGGATCACGTCAAGAAAAAGATAGTTGGTCACTGGGGTACTGTACCTGGTCAGAACTTTATCTATGTTCACCTTAACAGAGTCATCAAGAAATATGACCTTGACATGATCTATATTTCAGGCCCTGGTCACGGAGGAAACTTCATGGTAGCCAACACCTATCTTGAAGGCTCTTATTCAGAGGTATATCCTAACATTTCAAGAGATGTTGAGGGTATGCAGAAACTGTTCAAGCAGTTTTCTTTCCCAGGAGGAATCTCATCACACGTTGCGCCTGAAACCCCAGGTTCTATAAACGAGGGCGGTGAGCTTGGTTATTCACTTGCACACTCATTCGGTGCTGTATTCGACAACCCTGACCTTATCACAACTTGCGTTGTCGGCGACGGTGAGGCTGAAACCGGTCCTCTTGCAACAGCATGGCACTCAAACAAGTTCCTGAATCCTAAGACTGACGGTGCTGTACTTCCTATACTTCACCTTAACGGCTACAAGATATCAAATCCAACTGTATTCTCAAGAATTTCTCATGAAGAGATAAAGAGCTTCTTTGAGGGTTGCGGCTGGAAGCCATACTTTGTCGAGGGCGACGATCCTATGACAATGCACAAGCTCATGGCTGAAACTCTTGACACTGTTATCGAGGAAATAAAGGCTATCCAGAAGAACGCAAGAGAAAACGGTGTTACTGAAAGACCAAAGTGGCCTATGATAATATTCCGTTCGCCAAAGGGCTGGACAGGTCCGAAGGTTGTAGACGGCAAGCAGATAGAGGGTACATTCAGAGCGCATCAGGTACCAATGACAATGGAAGCTCCTGAGCATTTGAAAATGCTTGAGGATTGGCTCAAGAGCTATCACCCTGAGAAGCTTTTCACAGAAGAGGGCAGACTTATCCCTGAGCTTGAGGAGCTTGCTCCTACAGGCGACAGAAGAATGGGTGCAAACCCACACGCCAACGGCGGACTTCTTCTGAGAGATCTCAGACTTCCTGATTTCAGGAAATACGGCATTGATGTGCCTGCTCCTGGTGCTGTTGAAGCACAGGATATGATAGAGCTTGGCGGATTTGTAAGAGATATATTCAAGCTTAATGAAGAAAGCAGAAACTTCCGTATCTTCGGACCTGACGAGACAATGTCAAACAGACTTGGCAAGGTCTTTGAGGCAACAAACAGAGATTGGAACGCTGACAAGCTGGACAACGACGAGTTCCTTGCCGCTGACGGTCGTGTTATGGACTCTATGCTTTCTGAGCATATGTGCGAGGGTTGGCTGGAGGGCTATCTGCTCACTGGACGTCACGGTTTCTTCGCAAGCTATGAGGCTTTCATCAGAATAGTTGACTCAATGTTCTCACAGCACGCTAAGTGGCTCAAAGTTACTTCACAGCTCCCATGGAGACAGAAGATAGCTTCACTTAACTACATACTTTCTTCCAACGTATGGCAGCAGGATCACAACGGATTTACACATCAGGACCCAGGCTTCCTCGATCACGTTGCAAACAAGAAAGCAGACGTTGTAAGAATGTATCTCCCACCGGACACAAACTGTCTGCTGTCATGCTTTGACCACTGCATACGTTCAAAGAACTATGTAAACGTAATGGTAACATCAAAGCACCCAAGACAGCAGTGGCTCACAATGGAACAGGCTGTTAAGCACTGCACACAGGGTATCGGTATCTGGGAATGGGCTTCAAACGATCAGGGTCAGGAGCCTGACGTTGTTCTGGCTTGCTGCGGCGACACACCTACACTTGAAGCACTTGCGGCAGTAACTATCCTGAGAAAGAATCTTCCACAGGTAAAGATAAGATTTATCAACGTTGTTGACCTGTTCAAGCTTCAGCCACAGTCAAAGCACCCACACGGACTTTCCGACGCTGACTTTGACGCACTGTTCACAAAGGACAAGCCTATCGTATTTGCATTCCACGGCTATCCGACACTTATCCACGAGCTTCTCTATCACCGTCACAACCGCAACCTTTATGTATGCGGCTACAACGAGGAGGGTACGATCACAACTCCATTCGACATGAGAGTTCAGAACGAGATAGACCGTTTCCACCTTGTTATGGAAGTTATCAAAAGACTTCCACAGCTCGGAAACACAGGCGCTTATCTCCACCAGCTCATGCAGGACAAGCTTGTTGAACACAAGCAGTATATTGCTGAGTATGGTCTTGATATGCCTGAGATCAGAGATTGGAAATGGGATATCTGATAAAAAAGCCTTTCTATTAATTAAATATACCCACACAAAAGAGGACTTCCGACAATGAGGGAGTCCTCTTTTGCTGTGCATATAAAAATATCCCCCGCCTTGCGACGAGGGATAAAAAGTGCTAAGTCTTTAAATTACTTTCTGTTGTTTGCTATCTTTGCAAGAAGGTTCAGTATTTTCAGGTAGAGGTAGATAACGCCTACGATAAGACCATAGCTTGCATACCATTCATACTGAGCAGGCAGGCCCTGTTCAACTGTCATCTGGATAGTTTCAAAATCGCACATAAGAAGCGCTGCGGCGATAAGAACGCCGATAACAGCGAAAAGTATGCCGATAGGGCCGTTGTTTATTGCAACGATTGAAGCGTAGATAGCTGAATGAGGTGCGAGCCATGCAAGAAGCATGAAAAGCAATCCGCCTATTATAGACACCCAAAGGCAGGTGATAAGAGCAGTTTTCATTCTGCTTCCCACACGAACGCCCTTTGAATAGATAACTGCAAGCACTGCAACTGTGAGAAGCGTCAGTGTAACAGCTTCAACTATTATGCCTTTCCACTGCATTGCGTAGATCATTGACATAAAGGTGAGGGCATATCCCATGCCTGCGGAATAGATAGAGCCTGTTACCGCCGTTGTTTTCGGAGCGAATGAAGCCACAAGTCCTGCTATTGCTGTTGCGATAAGAGCGCCGACAAAGATAGTATACTCAGTGGAAAAAGCCTGCGCACCGCCGCCGAAGAAGTTGTGAATGTAAAAATATGCTCCCATGCCTGCGGCGAAAACTGCAACAAAATATAAGGTCTTCATTGCAATGCCCTTATAGCTTGCCGCCTCCATGCCGTAAGTGGACTGTGCAAAAGAGCGCAGCTTTTTAACTCGTGGATTTGAATAGCTTTCAGAAAAATTATTATAATCGTTCATGAATTTGCCTCCTTTATTTTTTCGCCAATATTTATTTTTTGGCTTATATACTATTATACATATTTTCTTAAAAAAGTCAATATGATTTTTCAGGCAAAAGTGCAAAGTTATTTTTTCGGACTTGTCCGCATATGATATAAACAAAGGCAAAAGCCAAAAAATCGGAAAGGAAGATACATTGTGCTGGATATACTTGAAAAGAAGCTTACGGAAAACCAGACCACAAGAAAGGGGCTAACAACTGCGGAAGCCGAAAAACGGCTCAGTACGGACGGAGAGAACCGCCTTGCCAAAAAGAAAAAGACCTCTGCGGCGAAAATTTTTGCAGGACAGTTCCATGACGTTATGGTGATGATACTTCTTGTGTCGGTGGTGATATCCGTAGCGCTTGGGCAATATGCTGACGCTGTGCCTATCGTGCTTATAGTTATCATTAACGCTGCGCTGGGATTTATTCAGGAATACCGCTGTGAAAAAACTCTGGAAAAGCTTGAAAACATGACCGCTCCCACCGCCATGGTATATCGTGACGGCAGGCTTGTGAAAATTCCTGCGTCGGAGGTCGTGGCAGGAGATGTTTTTACTCTCGAAGCAGGTGACAGAGTGCCTTGTGACGGCTACATAAACTCATCAAAGGCGTTATCATGCGACGAATCTGCACTCACTGGCGAAGCTGTGCCTGCGGTAAAAAAATGCCGTACATCTGAGATAGATTTTACCGCTTTGAATAAGGATTACATGGTATACATGGGAACGGTGGTAACAAAGGGCGTTGGCGAGGTCACGGCGGTGGCAACTGGTGAGCGAAGCCAAATGGGCAGGGTTTCAACCATGCTTGATGAGATAAAAGAGCCTGAAACTCCATTGCAAAAGAAACTCGGAGAGCTTGGCAGAACTCTTGCTATCATCTGCCTTGCAGTGTGTGTGATAGTCTTTATTGCAGGCGTACTAAGGGGCGAGCCTGTTCTCAATATGGCAATGACAGGAATAACCATAGCCATTGCCGCAATACCTGAAGGCTTGCCTGCCACTGTGACAATAGCGCTTGCCCTTGCGGTCAGAAAAATGCTAAAGCGTCAAGCACTTGTACACAGGCTTCATTCAGTGGAAACACTCGGCTGTGCGACTGTTATCTGCACTGACAAGACAGGCACTGTGACAATGAATAAAATGACAGTTACTGATATTTTCACCTGCACCGAGAAAAGCCGTGCTTACGGCGTAACAAAAGAGGGAGCAAGCTTTGATGAGAAAGCCCTCAAAGCATGGGAAAGCCCTGACCTTGGCAGGATACTTTTGTGCGGTGCAGCCTGCAACAACGCAAGGCTCTGCCCTCCTGAGAAGACAAGAAAGCGTGACAGAGGCGGCAGACAAGGCGAGCTTTGTGCAGAGGGCGACCCTACAGAAACAGCTATACTCATAGCCTGCGCAAACTCAGGTATAAACGTCAGCTCCCTTGGTTACAGACGAACTGACGAGCTTCCATTTGAAAGTGAAACACGCTCCATGACTGTAATATGCGCTGACGAAAAGGGGGGTACAACGGCATTCAGGAAAGGCGCTTTTGACGTTATCATAAAAGAATGCAGCCACGTTTTTTCTGACAGCGGCGAGCTTTTGACATTTGGCGGAGCAATGAGAAAACAGGCTTTTTACAAGTGCGATGAATACGCTTCAAAAGGTCTGCGTGTGATAGCATTTTCACAGCAGGTGGACGGGGAATGGGCTTTTCTTGGACTAATGGCAATGAAAGACCCTCTCAGGGCTGAAGCCGCAAAGGCGGTGGCGGAATGTCAGCGTGCAGGCATAAAGACAGTTATGATAACAGGCGACCACAAGCTCACTGCCCAGGCTATTGCAAAAGAAGCCGGCATTATGAAAGCAGGCTCTATCGCTTTGACAGGCGACGAGCTTGACAGAATGGACGACAAACAGCTTGACGAGGTAATAGAAAACTGCCGTGTGTTCGCAAGGGTGACACCTGAACACAAGCTCAGGATAGTAAAGGCCTTCAAAAGCCGTGGGCACGTTTGCGCAATGACAGGCGACGGGGTAAACGACGCACCTGCTATAAAAGAAGCCGACATAGGTGTATCAATGGGAATATCAGGCACAGAGGTCACAAAGCAGGCGGCTGACGTGATACTTCTTGACGATAATTTTGCCACCCTTGTGAACTCCGTTGAGGAGGGCAGGACCATATATCAGAACATAAGAAAATTCGTGCGCTACCTTATTTCCTGCAACATAGGCGAGGTCATAACAATGCTCGGTGGAATTTTAATGGGACTTCCAATGGTACTGCTTCCAGCGCAGATACTTCTTGTAAACCTTGTTACAGACAGCCTGCCTGCAATTGCGCTGGGGCTTGAGCCTGCGGAAAGCTCGGTAATGAAAAAGCCCCCTAGAAAAGAGGACGACAGCTTTTTCAGCGGCGGACTTATGTGGCGTATCGTCATAAGAGGGCTTCTTATCGGCATCTGCACCCTTGCAAGCTTCACTGTTCTGCTCACTAACACCCATTCTCTCGGCACTGCAAGAACAGGTGCGCTTATAACCCTTGTGCTTAGTCAGCTTATCCATGTGTTTGAATGTAAATCGGAAGATAAGACACTTTTCACTGTGCCTTATCTTTCAAACCCATTCCTGCTTTTCTCTGTATTCATATCAGCGGCAGCGCTGTTTGCAGGCATATGGCTCCCTGTTCTGCAAAAGGTATTTTTCACAGCCGTTCCGAGCCTTGGAGAGTTTCTTGTGGCGACGGCAGCGGCGGCTATCGTGCCTGTTGGGGCAGGTATAATACCAAAGCTTTTTATGGGCAAAAAATCTCCTGACGTAACAGTGAACGCCCCGCAGGGATAGCAAAAGACCGACAGGGCAAAGCTTTGTCGGTCTAATTTTTTAATCCATATTTTTTATCCAGCCTTTTAAATATCCTGCCAAAAGGTTTTGATAAAACCAGCAGGAAGAACACGTTTGAAACTGCGTATATAAGGGTAAAAAAAGCTGACGAGCCAACAAGGGCAAGGTATCTGCTGAGAACAAAGGCGTTATCAGCCCACAGACAGCTCCACAAGTCCATGATAAGAGAGAACGCCGCTCCTGAGATTATGCCGAAGATCACAAGGAGTGGCTTGCTTTTTATAAGCTTATCAGCCAACATTCCTGCAAAATATCCTGTCAGACCCCAAACCAGCATTTGAAAAGGCGTCCACGCACCCTGTCCGAAATAGAAGTTTGAGATAAGGGCAGTCATTGCGCCTGTCATAAAGCCCGATTCTCTTCCCATATAAAGGGCGGTTATGATAACAATTGCGGTGCAGGGCTTAAAGCCCGGCAGAAAGCTGAAAACTATCCTGCCGAAAACGGACAATGCGGTCATGGCGGCTATTATCACAAGCTGTGTACTGTCGGAGTGCTTTTTCTCAAAGTGGAGAAAATAGCCTGCCACGGTAAGAATGGCAAGTGCGGCGGTGACGAAAGAATAGAAGCGTTCTCTGAAAAACATTATACCGCCAAAGCACACAAGGGGTATGACAAGAAGATAGATAAGCCCTGACACAAGTTTTTTACTGCTCATATTGACCTCTTTTCACCATTGCGAGCCGTTCTCTTACGGCTGTTGACGTCACCGCACCACTGAAAAAGCCCCTTGTGAGCCTTGCGGCGGCGGTGGTGTAAAAGCGATTTTGGGAGAAAAACTCCACGGCATTATCCTCGGCGACTATCTTTCCGTCAAAAAGAAGTCCGCACCTGTCGCAGTATTGTGCGGCAAATTCAAGGTCATGAGTCACGAGAAGTATCGTCCTGCCCTCGTCTTTTAGGTCCAAAAGAATATCACCAAGAGCCTTTTTAGCGAAACTGTCCATGCCCTTTGTACACTCGTCGAGGACTATTATTTTCGGGTCAGCAAGAAGAATTTTTCCAAAAGCACATTTCTGTATCTCGCCGCCGCTGAGATCCCAAGGGTGGCGGTCAAGAAGATGTTCTATGCCCATGCGCTGTGAAACATTTTCCACTGTGACTTTGTCACCGCTTTGCAAAAGATCCTCACGGACGCTTTCTTTTACAAACATCGTCACAGGCTCTTGGGGCAAAAATGCAAGCATTTCACGGAAAAGCGAGCCGTTTTTATAGGCTTTCTGCTTTTTACCGAAAAGTGAAACAGTGCCCATATAAGGCTTGCAAAGTCCGCATATCACACGCAGGAGCGTTGATTTTCCGCCGCCGTTTGAGCCTAAAAGCCCATAGCACTCCCCTTTTCTGATACCAAGATCACAGCCTTTGAGGATATCGGGGGAATCTTTTTCATATCTCTGCCACAGATTTTTGCACTGCAGGGCATAAGGCTCAGCACGTTCTGTATCAGTGACAGCCTGCTTTGGAATATCCGTCACGCCAAGCTTTTCAAGCTTCGCCCTGCCTTGTCTTACATTGAGGGGCAGGTCGTCGCAAAGCCTTGCGAACGCCTTGGCGGTTTCGGGAAGAAAACCCTCCAGAGCGTTCTCCACAAAATATTTTGCAGTCAAGGCAGACGTTCCGAAAAACTCGGTTTTGCCCTTTGCAAGATACAAAATTTTGTCGCAGGAGTCAAAAAGCTCCTCGGGGTCATGCTCGGCAATGATGATAGTCACGCCCATTTCTTTGTTAAGGCGGTCTAAAATGCCAAGAAGCTCCCTTGCGGCAACGGGGTCGAGCTGTGCGGTAGGCTCATCAAGAAGCAGGATATCAGGGTCTGTGGCCATGACGGAACACAGAGCGACGAGCTGTTTCTGACCGCCCGAAAGTGTGGAGATATCCCTATCATAGAGCGGCTCGATACCGAAAAAAGCCGCCATTTCACCAACACGGCTTTGTATCTCACCACTTTTCACACCAAAGCTTTCAAGCCCGAAAGCAAGCTCAGCCGATACTTTGTCGCATACCGTCTGGCTGTCAGGGCTTTGCATTACAAAGCCTATCTTTTCGGCACTTTCTCTATCAGAAAGCTCGCCTCTGTCCTTACCCATAATGGTGATGTTTCCAGAAAGCTCGCCCCTTGGGGAAAGCTCTCTTTTCAGAAGCCTGAGCAAAGTAGATTTTCCGCTTCCCGAAGCACCGCAGAGCATTATTTTTTCGCCTTTTTTCACTGAAAAAGTGCAGTCAGAAATGGCATAGTCCGTGCTTTCGTTATATTTGAAAGCTACATTTTCGCAAGACAATATTTCCATTTTATGCTCTCCTTTACTTCAAGAATAAACGGGAAAGCGCATAGTAATGCGAACATTCCCACAGGAAAAACGCTGTTTTCAAGCTTTATCACAGGGTAAAAAGCGGCGGACAGCTCGCCCTTTGCGGAAAAAATCAGCACCAATGCAAAGATAACTGAAAAAGTCGCCACAAAAATGCCGTCCCATGCTCTGAACTTGAACGAGTGTGCAAAGCTTCGTTTCTGGATACCATAGCCACGGGCTTTCATTGAAGCGGCTGTGTCCGCTCCCCTTTCAAGCGTGCCTGCACAAAGGGCTGTGAACACTGTGCAGTCTTTTTTCAGGCGGTCAAAACGGCTGTCGGAGATGTTCGCACCAGAGCAATTCAAAGCGTCCAAAAGCTGTCTGTGAAGCCTTTTGAGCTTTGGGATAAAGCCCATTGTCATTGTTATCACAAGGGCGGCTTTTGGCGTTTTTCGACCAAAAATGTATAGGAGCTTTTCCCTTGTAAGCACCTTTCCAAGAGCTTTGCACCACATTATCACAGCGGTGAGGGATAAGCCGGCGGTCAAGCCATAAAAAAGGGCTTCCTTTGTGTAAGCCTTGCCGTTTACGAAAAACAGCGGCGTTACGCCCTTATGTGAAAAAAGTGGATTTGTGACAGTCAAAACGGCGGTAAGAAAGCTGTAGAAAGCAAGGTCTGATGCGGTCTGTCTACAGCTTTGAGTTACGGCACAGAACAGGAACGCTCCCACTGCCGAGCATATACCAACGGCTGGTGAAAAGCAGAACATTGTCACCGCAAGCACAGCCGCAAAATACACAAGGGCGGTCAAAGGGTGAAAAGCTGACAACCTCATTTCACCGCCTCCTTTGTGTAGTCGCAAACGTAGTAAAACTCCACGCTGTCACCATCATGGAGGACATACTGTGAACAGCCCTTATCGGGGCTTTCGCCATTTACAGTGTAGGTCCACCCTGAGGACGGACCGCAGGAAAACTCGTAGATATTGTTTATGCCACGGACATACACAGTGTTGTAAATATTATCCTCTGAGCCTTGATAATCAAGGGGTATCTTCCCGCACCTTGTAGCTTTTTCCAACAGATCAAAGGCGGTGTCGCCCTCACGGAGGACATATTTTTCCGCAGGCATAACAATGCCGTCTGAGGGAACATAGCACTCGTCTCGGAGATTTTTGTCAAGCATATAGTAATTATCCAAAATATCAGAGCAATCCACTGTCAGAGTGACAGTGTGAGCGGCATTTGCGGTATCGTCGCTGTGCAGGCTGTAATACTCGTCAACGGATTGAATATCAACGCCCTTTATGACCGCTGCCGCTGCTAAAATTATGACTATGAGCAGAGCGATATCCTTTTTCACTTTTCTGCTCCCTTCTGACCTTTGAGCTTTTTGGCTTTCTTTGCCTGATCTGCGAAATTTTTAACCACTGCTATTTCCTCTTTGATTATCTCGAGCCTTGAAAATCTCGCCTTTTCGTATATTTTCTCGCACTCTGCAAAGCTTTCCGCCATATCAGCGCCAAAGGTCTTTTTTATGCTCTCGGAAAGCTCCCTTGGCGTATGGTCTGAGAAATCCCTGCCGCAAAGCTTTTTTCTGCCTGCAAAGAACAGCTTCTCCACCTTTTTGCTGTCAGGCAGAGCGGCAAACTTTCTTTTTCTTACCAAAGCTATTATTGCCACAATAAGGCAGAGTATAAGTATTACCGCACCGATTACGATATATACCGCATAGCTTTTCTCCGCAGGTTTAGTCTTGTTCTCCTCAAAGATCTCTTCCCTTGGTTTGTCCTCGTCCTCGGGAGCAAGGGCTTCGCCGCCTTGGTTGGTGGGCTTTGCTTTTACAGAGCTGTCGTCAGTTTTTATCATGCCAACATAATCGGGGCAGACCTCGAAAGGCTGCCAGCCTATGCCGTCTTTGTAATACTCCGCCCAATAGTGGAGCTGTTTTGAAGTGACGGTCAGGGCTGAGTTATCTGTAAGGCCTTTGGTCATATCTGATGTGATAAAATATCCTCTGCAAAGCCTAGCAGGAACGCCCTTTGCACGGAAGATCTTCACAGCAGCGGCAGCAAAATCCTCCTCGCCACCACGGCAAGTTACCTCAAGCATATCTGCAAAAGAGCTTTCGCCCCCATAGGTCTTTGACCTGTCAAGCACTGTGTCTGACACAAAAAAGCTTAGCATATCAGACCGCAGTTTACCCTGAGAACCTTGCAGATCAAAATGGTTTGCGGCAAGCTGTTTGTCCTCGGCTGATATGTCAAGGCAGGTGGAATAAACATAGTCACGATAACCCTTTTCTGCGGCAAGATAATCCGCAGGCTCAGAAGTGCGCAGGGTATCAAATGTGCCAAAAGGCTTTGTGAGATAGCCTTCCGACACCGAAAGCCTGTAATAGCTTTTGGTGTTCTCAAAGCTTCCGCCTATTATCTTTGGGTCGGAAAAGGCGTTCTCTGCGGCGGTCATACCATAGGTATAAAGGGGCTTTCCGCCATTTTTGATGTTTACTGTAACATTGCCGCTGTCGGATATACCAAGGGCATTGTCAAGCAAAGCGGTCTGAAAAGCCGGTGAGAAATCAAGCTTATCAAGCCAATAAAACTCGTCTGAGTAGGCATATTTCTCCTCACCGCTAAGCTCCCCCCACACGCCGTTAGTTTCTTTCTCAAAGCGGCTCTCCAGAAGATACAATGGCTGTGGGTGCTCCATTATGATCTCATACTCACTTTTCATATTAAAGCGATCGGCAAAGGCAAAGTTGGAAAGCTTATCAAAAAGCCCTGTCAGGCAGGCTATAAGCACTGCACAAAATGCTGTAAGTATAAGCACAAAGGGCTTCAAATCGCCTTTTATGCTGCCGGAAAACGTCAATGCAAGGATACCTAACGCAACTTCTGCAGTGGCATAGTACAGAGGGATATCAATAAAGATACCTGCGCACAAAAACAGCGCAAGCATTGCCACTGTAAAAACTCTGCTGTCAAGACGGCTGAAAATGCTCTGCACTGTGGAAACTATCACCGCACCCACGCAAAGAGCAAACCAAGGGTCTGAGCTTTTTTCCACAAGCATTTCCACTACTCCTGCGCTTTTACCGTGGGCGGTCAAGACACAGTTCAAAAGCCCTGCAAGGCTTGTTAAAAACTTCTTGTGGAATATAAATGCCGACAATAGTGCGGCAGAAAATGGTATAGGCAAAGTCTTTTTTGATACCCCTGCAAGGGCTGTCAATATGCACACACCTACCAGGACAAAGGCTCGCCAGCCCATACCAAGCGACAATGACAGCAGGAGCATTGTCACTGCACCAAAAAGGCTCTGCATGATATAAACACCCTTTGAAAAGTGCTTTTCCACATAACAAACACTTGCTGTCAAAATTGTCACCTCTTTTACTATTTTATCTCGATAACACGGCTTATGCCGCTTCTTTCAAACAGCTCTGAAAATTCCGTCAGTCGCTCTTTTCCCTGCTCAGGCTGTGAAGAAAGCAGGCTGTCCAGAGCGACAGTGAAGCTGTCTGCGCTGTCGATATGCTCGAAAACTTTTCTCTGCTGAGAAAAGCTGTAAAATGCCATGTAATGCCCTGTGCCACAGTCTGAAAGATACATTGAAAGGCTCAGTGCCTTTGCGGCAATGCGGTCATAATCCGTTGCGGGGACATTTCCGCCTGTTTCAACGTAGATACAAAGGCTGTCAGTAACAGGCTCGCCATATTCACGGACGTAGATATCGCCAAGTCTGAAAGACAGCTTCCAATGCACCGATTTATAGCTGTCCCCCTGACGATATTCTCTTATCCCGATAGGCTCGCTGTGGTCAAAGCCCTCGTTTTCATTGCTGAAAAAGTCGCTTTCAAGGGCTTCCTTGAGTTTTGCTTCCTCGCTCTCATCTATCTCTGCTGCATCAGGCATTATGTTCACACTGCCCTTTATTTCGCACAGCGCCTTTTTCCATGTTAGCCCTGTAAAGTCAAAGGCTCTTAGTGTCAAAAACTCTGCTTTTATCTTTCCACAGGTGTCGCTTTTTACAGTGATATCCACCTGAGCAGGCTCTCTGCTGATGATAAAATGCACCTTTATGTCCTCACACTGTCCTGTGAGCATATTTCTAAGCCGCAGTTTACCGCTGTATTCACCGCAAGTTCCTGTGAAGATAAATTTAAGGCTCATGTCCTTATTTTTCAAGCCTGTGCCGTGGCTTACCAGTGTTGCTGACAGCTTTTTCTTCGAGAATATATTTACACATACTGACAATACAAAAAGCACTGCGCACAGCCCAAGCACCGATATGCCAATGGGCTTTTTCAGCACAAAAAGCAGTATGCCCAAAGCTGTGCAAAGGCAGAAGCATAGCCTCTTCATCTGCGTTTTTCCTCATTCTCAGGGCATTTTACGCTACCAAGTATCTCGTCAAGCACACTTTCTGCCGCAAGTCCTGAGAGCCTGCCCTTTGCAGAAAGTGATATCCTGTGGCTGCAAACATGGGCAAAAAAAACTCTTACGTCCTGAGGAACGACATATTCTCTGCCCTTATAGCACGCCCACGCCTTTGCTATCCTGCAAAGTGCCAAAGCGCCTCTTGGGGATACGCCCAGAGAAATATTTTCATTATGCCTTGTGGCGTCGCAAAGGTCTGAGATGTAGTCATAAACGCTGTCGTCAACAAAAACAGCCTTTGCCTTTTTCTGCATTTCTATAAGCTTTTCAGCGGTGCAGACGGCTTTCACATCTGCCAGTGGGTCTGAACTGCTTCGGTCTGACATTATGCTTCGCATTGCCGCCTTGTCAGGATAGCCCATTGAAAGCTTTATCATAAATCTGTCAAGCTGTGAAACAGGCAGTGCCGCCGTGCCAACTGTGCCTGTAGGGTTTTGTGTTGCTATCACTGCAAAAGGCTCAGGCAGAGGATATGTTCTGCCGTCAACTGTGCAGGCCCGCTCCTCCATGACCTCCAAAAGAGCAGACTGTGTCTTGCCTGAGGTTCTGTTTATCTCGTCTGCAAGAAGTATATTCGTCATTGCCGCACCGCTGTGGAAAGTAAAGCCCTGCGCCTGTCTGTCAAAAGCCGTATAGCCTGTGATGTCGGAAGCCACAGTATCAGGGGTGAATTGTATCCTCTTTGTTTCAAGCCCCAAAGCCTTTGAAAACGCCACCGCAAGAGTAGTTTTTCCCACGCCCGGAACGTCCTCCATAAGCACATGACCCTGCGCCAAAATTGCGGCGAACACCATATCCACCACTTCGTCCTTGCCGATTATGACCTTTTTCACTTCATCTGTTATCTCACGCATTTTTTACCCTTCTTTCTTACCACTGTGAAAACTCCCACTGCGCACAGCACCGCTGCCGCAGATATCACATATACTGTCACGTTTTTATCCTCCGCCTCTTTTATTATCTCGTCGGCAGAAGTGACCTTTTTCCGCTCGCTTTCAGGAAGCTTTTTTATCCGCTCTGCGGTCTTTTCCAAAAGCTCCTTTTTGTCTTTTCCAACGCTGTCAACAGGATAAAGCTCACGGCTTATGATACTGTTAAGGTCTGATATCTCATTGTAAAGCTCGTTTGCTTTGGCGTTCATTTCTTCAAGCTCTGATATTATCTTATCCCTGTCGGAAAGACTCTCGTCAGCCTTTGCATGGGCTAAAAGCACCGCTGTGACAGTGCAGTCCCCCGAAGTAACGCCGTTTTTTCTCAGGGCTTCAAGCTTGTTACTGTCGCTTTTTGTAAAGCCTTTCTTGCCCTTATATATTTCCGTTTTCTCGATACTGTATACACAACCGTTCCCGTGGTCTGTCTGTGCAATCTCCACTGTGAAAGCCCTGTCGCTCAAGGTCAGGCTATATTTTTCTGCCGCATTTTCAAGCTCTGCACCGTATCTCACATATGTGCGTTCGTCACAATCAAGGTCATTGAAAAGCTTCAAGGCTTTTTCCGCGCTCTCCTCGTCTGAGATATCCGAAAGCCTGCCGTTTATGCCGTCAAGCTTTTCACGCTGTAGAACTGAAAGCTCCTCTCTCATATCGTAAATACGTCGCATCGTAAGTTCAAAACGCTTTTGTGCCGCAAGTGCGCAAAGCGCCTGCCCTGTGGCAAGCTCGTCAGAATCACCGCCCTTTTCATGTGCAAATCCACCGTCGCTGTTCTGATAGGAGAGCAGTGCGGTCAAAAGGTCGGAACTTTTCACAAAACGGCTGTCAGCTTCGGGGTCGATACCAAGCGAACAAAGTGCTATTACTACCTGCGAATCAGCTTCTGCGCTTCCGAACGTACCTGAGCTGTCCTGCTTGCCGCTTAGATACTCCACCGCTTTGTCAACGCTTTTTCTAACATCGTCACGGGAAAAATCATTGTAATATGGGGCGATCGCCTGCAAAGCCATTGCGGTGATGTCGATATCGCTTTCACCTTTTGACAGCGAAAAGCCACCATCGGTATTCTGCGAAGAAACTATCTCGTCAAGTATACGCTCTCTGTCAAACTCTGCGCCCTCCGGGGTCTTGTAGCCCATTGTATCAAGGGTCAAAAGTGCAAATATCCAGCCGTTAAGACCCTGTTTGCCTACGGAATTATTTTCATCTCTACCGTAAACACCGCCTTTTACAAGGTCTATGCCCCCAAGGTCGGCAGGGTCGCCTCCCATTGCGGAGGCTGTTATAGCGCACCTCTGCCACTCGGTAGCGTTGTCGGTATCTGAAAGAGCTTTCACACGCTGAGAAAGCGCAGTGAGATAAGCCTCATAGTCCTCCTCAAAACCAAAGCGTGAAATGCCTATGGCAAGCCAATCGGAGCTTCCTATGCCTGCGTTTTGCAGAAAATTTCCCGAAAAAATGCTCTCGTCCTGAGAAATGCCCATTTTGTCACGCTGCCACTGACAGACCTTTTCTGCGCTTTCAGTTATCCTATCGCTTTTATCTGCATTCACCGCAGGAACATTTGTCAGAAGCATTACTGCCCCTGCAAACACCGCCACTAATCTGCCAAGAAAACCTCTCGTTTTCAACAATATCCTCCTACCATGTTTTGTCATAGCTATCCTGCGAACCTGTTATATCTCTTCCGTAGGCAACTGTGAACGCAAGCCTAACAGTGTCGCCGTCGGTGAAGTTCACCTTGCCCATGCCGTATGCAGGCATATTGCCGTTTACAGTGTACACCCAGCCTGAGCCGTAGGTGTAGTCGAATTCTCCAAGGCTGTCGGCATACTGTGTGCCACTGTCTGCAATGCCATCATTTTTTATAAGCTCCGCAAGCTCGCTGTTTACCGCTCCACCTGAAAACGCACCGCTTTTGTGTATTCGGCTTAGATATCTCTGATCGCCCTTGCCTGTAAAGTCGCCTGTGAATCCGTTTTGCTGAAGAAAACGCTCTATAACGTCAACGCCTGTGTCCCCCTCGTATATTGCCACCTCTGAGCCTGCGGCAAGCTGTCCAAGCCCTATGGTATCGGCGTCAAAGCTCATTGTTATAACGCCTGTCTGCTCGCCCTTTTGTGCGCTGACAGAATTTATGGTATAGGCATGATCCGCATATCTGCCCTCTGGGTCATACACCCTTATTTCAAGAAGATTTGCCCCGCCTGAAAGCTGGAGATAATAGGCTGAGTTCCTGTCCTGTGCGATACACTCAACAGAAAGCCCATTTAGCCAGACCTCGGTCTTGTCGGCATATATCCTTCCGCCCTGATAGTCCTGTGCGTTAAATCTGAGGGTGAAGCCCGAACCTTTCACTGTCTGTCCGTTTGTGACGTTTATATACGTTATCTCAGGTCTTGTGGTATCGTCAGCAATGGGTACATAGGTGACAGTGAAATATCTGTCTATTTTTTTGTCACCGTCTTTTGCATAAAGCCTTATACGGTTATCACCGCTTTGGAGGGTGCAGGTATAATTATCTCTGCCCGAAAGCTTTTTGCCGTTTAGAATAACGCTTAGCTTTGCACTACCGCTTTGACCTTTCATTCTCGCATAGAAGCTAAAATCGGAGTCATTTACAGTGCGGTCATAAAGATCGGTATCGATGGAAAACTCCGCAGGAGTGTATTTTATCTTAAAGCTTTTTTCAGCCTTTGAGCCGTCCTTTTCCGCAGAGAGAGTTATAGTATTCTCACCCTCAGAAAGTTGTGCGGTAAAAGTTTCACCACCGGAAAGCTTTTCACCGTTGACTTTTACTGTCAAAGGTATTTTATCACTGCCGTAAAAAGCTGTGACTGAAAATGTTATGCTTTCTGTGTCAGTATCCTTATCCGCAAGGTCGGTGTCAAAGGTTATCTCCTTTTTGTCAAAATAAACTGTATAGTCCTTATAAGCCCTTTTCACCTGACCGCTTTTGTCGGTATAGGTGCAGGCAACACGGATAGTGTTTTTTCCTGCGTGAAGGGTAACGCTGCCCGAAAACTGATTTACAACGCTGTCGTTCACGGTGACCTGAACTTTTTGCACTGTGAGAGCCTTGTTTTTATGTGTTATTGTGAACTTATACAGGGCTTTTTTTACACGCTCGCCCTCTTTTATAGAGGTGGTGAAATATTCTGTGTCGGTGTTCTTTGTGACAGTTTCGGTCTTGCTGTCAGGCTTTTTCTTTACCTCGTCAGACTTATTTTCACCTTGGACATTTATGGTAACATTCGTGTTCCCGCCATTTACTGTCGGGGAATTTCCGTCGCTTTTGTCAGCCTGCGGAGAGCTTTCTGTTGTATCTGTATTGCTGTCGCTACTATCAGTGTTATCACTGTCATCTGCCTGTGAGCTGTCCATATCTGAGCTTTCGTCCTTTGGCTGAGAGCTTGTTTCATAGCCCTCTCCGCCCTGTCCGTCCTCCTCCGCAAGGCTTTCAGACAGTGCTGAAAACGGATTTTCAGGGGTCTTATAACTGCTCATATTATAAAAACGCATACACAAAAAAGCCGCTGCGATAAAAAACGCCGCTGCTGACAGCATTATTATTTGCCTGTTTTTTTGTGTATGCTTTTTCATAATATTCTCACTTTTCATATCACAGAAAATGCCCGCCCCCTGAAAATAGAGGGCGAGTATCCTGCAAAATAACTTATATCTTATTTGTCTTAATTTTTTTACTTTCTCTTTCTTGAAACTGTAAGAGCTCCGCTGATAAGAAGTGCAAGACCTGCTACGCAAACGCCTGCTGTCGCACCTGTGTTAGGGTTAGCCGCACCTGCGTTATTTGCTGTCTTTGATGAGCTGTCAGCCGCCTTTGATGTGTCAGCACTGCTTACTGACTCTGCGGCTGATGAGGTGGCAGAAGATGTATCCTCAGAGTTTGCAGAAGATACTGTGCTTTCGGAAGATACGTCAGATGAGCTTACAGAGCTTTCTGCTTCTGATGAAGAGCTTGGTGTTTTGAGTTCTTCAAGCTTTTTCTCTGCGGCCGTAAGAGCGTCAACATTGCCTACATATTCTTTAAGGTCGCCAAGAGCGTCATAAGCGGCTCTTGCTGCCTTGATGTCATTCTCGCTGTCAAGTGTTATCTCGCCAAGGTCACTGATAAGCTTCTCAACAGCCTTTACGCTGTCATAATCCTCTGCTGCAAGAACTGTTACGTTGATAGTTGTTTCAACAGGTGAAACAGCAACGCCTGTTGTATTTGCAGCACCCTCTTTTGTCTTATCTCTGTACATACCATACTTGTATGTAACAGTAACGAAATCATCGTCTGCTGTAAGAGCTGTATCGTCGATAGTCACATAATCTGTAACGTCTTTCTTCACACCATTTTTGAGAACTGCGTAAACCTTCAAGTCGGAAGCGTCATAAGCTTCGCCCTCTTTACATACTGTCTTAGCATTCTCGGTCACAAGCTTTTCCACCTCTGAGCCGACAGCCATTATGTAGCCTGAATCGTTCTTGAAGTAGATAGTGCCGTTTTCGTCTGCAACAAGGTCAGCTATAGCGTACTGTGCCTGAGCACCCGTTGGTGTGAAAAGTGACGGAGCTGTTTTCTTTCCATTTACTATCTGAGCGTCAAGAACTTCTGTTACGCCCTTTTTATCCTTTACATAGCGGATAGCGCCTGCTGATGCGTTCTCTGTGAAGTAAACATAGTTATAACCGTTCTCATTCACAACGCCAAGACCTGATGTCTGTGGATAGCCCTTTGTTTCTGCCTTGTATGCTATCTCAAAGCTGTCAAGGTCGATAACTGCAATAGCACTGCCCTTATAGTCGCCCCAGCCTGAGCCGTTTACGCCAACATAAGCTCTTCCGTTAAGAACTGTAGGAGTTGATGTGCTTGCGCCACCAAGTGCAATGCTGTCAAGCTTTGTGAAATTGCCCTCATCGTCTATTGTTGCCTTATAGAAATAGCCGCCGTTAGATGTGAAATAATAAGCGTCTGTATCCTTATCGTAAGAAATAGTGCTTCTTACTCCTCCACCTACTGTATACTCAGTATCTATAACGCTTCCTGAGTTTTTGTCAAGAGTAACTATTCTTGCAGGGTCGGTAGTGTTTGCCTTTGCATTTTCCATGCCGAGAACGACAAAATCATCAGTTGCATATGCGCCTGCCCAATAGAAGCCGCTTTTGTTTGTGAATATCCACTTTGGTGACTTCTCTTCATCTGTTGTGTCAGGATCTTCGTCCTTAACGTCTATGCAAACATACTGATCGTTTTTTCCTGAACCATAGTTGCAGAAGCCTGTGTAGATACAGCCGTCATTATAGTAGATAGGGCTTACAGACTGACCGCCCACGCTGTCCTTGTATACCCACAGCGACTCGAGGGTGTCAGCGTCAAATGCCTGAATTCCGCCGTTAAAGGCTGAGAATATCATGCCGTCTGCATAAGTAACAGGCTGGATAGCGTAGCTGTTTGTGCCTGCTCGCTGTCCAACTACTGTATCCACAACGCCCGTTTCCTTGTTCATTCTCATGAGCTTGTCGCCGGATGTATAAACGATATCATCTCCAACGATAGCCACAGGCGACGGACCATCGTTCCAGCTTTTTCCTACCTTAGTTGCCCAGTTAAGCACTGCGTTATCCGCACTGTCAGGGAGGACTGATGTTGTTACATTGTTGTTTGTTCCGTCTGAAACAAATGCGCTTACACACACGCTCAGACTAAGAGCAGTCGCAAGAGCGAAGCTGGCTGTTCTCAAAATTTTCTTCTTCATTCTTTTCTGTCCTTTCGTTGATACACACTGTTCCGCCGTCAATGCACTTTTTATGAACACACAGACCACAGCAAAAAATGCCTTTCCGCCGAAACGAAAAAGCATTCTATCCGCTTTACTGCCTGCACAGCGATAAAGCAGACCGTCATCTTCATCGCCCAAGACAGAAATAGTCAACGAAAACACAGCAGATACCTGACTTATGACAGCGCACAAAAAGCCTGTCAAACACAGTAATGGCGGTTGTGCAGGATTTGGACCTGCTTCCCTGACGGCAAGGCTTTTGCCCTGACACGCTCTACTCAGCTAACAACTTTTCAAACTGTGCTTTCTTAATATTCACATCATGATAATTATACCATATCGCTATGGATTATTCAATAACCTTTTTACACCACTAATAAGTCCGATACAACGCCGTTTTTGTGGCATTTTCATAAACTCATAGGCTGAAACTTTGTTGGATATAGTTTTAGGCTATACCCTCAGTTTCTCCTCCAGCTCCGTGTCAGGCTTGACAGTGATAGTGTAGTTGTTTGTAAAAATAACCATGCCCGGCTTTGAGCCGTTTGGCTTTTTCACGTTTCTTATGAAAGTGTAGTCAACGTCCACCCTGGAGGAATTTCTTCCCTTTGAGTTGCAGGCGGCGATTATTGCCGCTTCCTCTATTGTCCTGTCAGGTGGCATTTCCCCGTCGCAGGTGACGATAACGTGGCTTCCTGTGATATCCTTGACGTGGAGCCAAAGGTCAGTTTTCTCTGCTTCCTTGCAGGTGAGGCGGTCGTTCTGTTTATTGTTCCTGCCTACCCTTATATCGTAGCCGTCAGAAGAACGGTATCTTATAGGCGGCAGAGCCTTTGGAGGCTTGCCCTTGAACTTTGAACGCTTTACATAACCCTCCTGAAAAAGCTCCTCACGAAGCTCGGCTATATCTCCCTCCGTCTGCGCCCTCGTTAGAGAATCGAAAACAGAATCCAGATACTTGACCTCCTGCTCGCCCTCTGCAATAAGCACAGTGAGCTTTTTCTCTGCGGTGTCGAGCTTTCTGTACTCCTTATAATACTTCTGGGCGTTCTGCGTTGGCGTAAGTCTTTTGTCAAGTGGTATCTTCACTGTAGGGCAGTTCTCATCATAAAAGTCCTGCACCTCGGCATACGCCATTCCCTTTTCAAGTGCATAGAGATTTGAAGTGATAAGGTCACCGTAAATGCGGTATTTTTCCCTGTCCTTGCACTCTTTAAGCTCCTCACGCTGATTTTGCACACGCCTTTGAGTTCTCTCGGAGGTGTTTATAAGAAGCTTGAAAAGGTCGTTGGCTTTCTGCTTTATTCTTGAAAGAGAGTCCCTCTCCGCATAGAAATAGTCCAGAAGAACACTTGGCGACTCAAAGCTTTTTGTCACCATGAGCGCACCATACTGCGTGATATCGCAGAAGCAGAAATCTTTCAGATTGCCCTCTTTTGTTTTCAGCACTGTGTAGACGTTAATGCCGTCATTTATGCTGTCACGGACTTTTGAGAAATAAAACCACAGCCTGTCCGCAGTGTCTCCGCTTAGCTGTTCGGCTGTTATCTCAGCACCCCTTGCCGCAAAGAACACAGCTTCCCTTGCGAACACTGGCGAAATGCCCTCAAGCGTTTTCATTATTGCCTTTGAAAGCTCCGCCGTGGGGTTTTCGGCTATCTTTGCCAAAAGCTCTTCCTTTGTGCAGTCAAGAAGATTCAGCCTTTGCTCTCTTGGGGGCAAAGTATACTGCGCACCGGGAAGAACCATTCTCACTGATGACATTTCCTGTCCCACACGCTTTATGCTGTCTATTATCCTGCCGTCCTCACGATAGAGGATAAGATTTGAACGCCTGCCCATTATCTCCGCCGCAAGGGTGAGATTCACCCTGTCGCCCATTTCGTTGGTGGCTTCAAAGTTAAAGAAAAGTATACGCTCAAAGCCGTCCTGCCTAATGGCAGTGAGTCTGCCCCCTGCAAGATGCTTTCTCATGAGCATACAGAACATAGGCGGTGTTTTCGGATTTTCTATATCCGCCGTTGTTATATGAACCCTTGCCGAGCCTGCACCTGTGCTGAACATAAGCTTCTGCGCACCCTCTTTAGTGCGGATAGTCATTATAAGCTCCTCTCGTGAGGGCTGGTGTATCTTATCCACCCTGCCGTCAATAAGAGGGTCAAATTCTTTTCTGAGCAAGCTCAGATAAATTCCGTCCAATGCCATTTTACTTACCTGCTTTTTATATTACTTCAACTATATCCCTGTTGCTTACGGCTATCTCTACTCTAAGACCGCTGAACTTGTTTTTCAGCTCGTTGGCGATAAACTCGCAGAAGATATTTTCCGTATAGAAATGACCTGCGTCTATAACAGAAACGCCCATATTCCCGCCGTCTATAAAAACGTCATGCTTCACGTCACCTGTCAAAAGCACCTGACAGCCTTTTTCTGCTGCATCAGCAAGGAACGAACCGCCTGAGCCTGAGCACACTCCCACACGCCTTATCTCACGCTCGCCGCCGCTGAAACGGACTACTCTACAGCCGAGAACGTCCTTTGCTCTCTGTGCAAGCTCACGGACGTTCATGTCGTCACACTCGCATACATATCCACAGCCAACGCCATGCTCCTCATGCAAAGCGCTCTCAGGTTTTAGACCAAGCATTTTGCAAAGCAAGTCATTCATTCCGCCCTCTGCGGAGTCGAAATTTGTGTGCATGGAAAGAGCGTTCTTTCCCCCTGCCGCAAGTATCACAGCAGGGTCGTTCGGCACGAGGGTCTTTAGTCCTCTGAAAATAACAGGGTGGTGGGTGAGAACAAGGTCAAAGTCACGCTGACAGGCTTCTCTTGCCACCTCTGCGGTGCAATCCAGTGCCACAAGCACGCTCCTTACCTCAGCGGACATTTCCCCCACGTTAAGGCCGCTGTTGTCATAGCCCTCCTGCAAGCGGTATGGGGCTAAATCCTCTATAAAACTATAAATATCATAAACTGTCGTCATTTTTGTCAGCTCCTTTGTGTGTGTCTGATGTGCTGTCAGGGATATTTCTGTCCTTGATCTTTGCGTCAAGAAGTTCGTAAAAGCCCGTGATGAATGTTGTCACTGCGATAACCACCAATGCAGGCATCATAGTGACAAAGGGCATATAGTTGAGTGCGGGAAACCATGTGCCTCTCGACAAAGCCTCTGCCACATCTTTTTCGCAATGAGTATAGACAAAAGCCATAAAAATGGTATGTATAACAAGCGGTATAAACGCAAAGCTGAGCCAGTAAAAGGCTTTGCCCACGTTTGGTTTCTTATAATTAAAATAAAACCATATATATACACACAAGGTAACAACGCCGCTTAATATTACGCTTGCACCGCCGGGACTTACGGAACAGCATGCAAGCAACAGAATTACGGACAATATTGTCACGGAAAGTTGGGTCGCTACGCCTATCCCTAAAGCTTTCAGAAATTTCATTTTATCCCCCTGTTTTTTGTATCACATTTTTATTTTTTTCAACGTTTCAAGCTCGCTCTGTGCAAGCTTAACAAGCCTTTCTCCCAGCTCCTTTTTGTCCTCAGACTTCATCATTCCGCTGCCTGCGACAAAAATTCTTTTTGCCTGCCTTGCGATATACTCTTTCCCCTCGCCATCAGGCTTAACAAAGCCGAACTGCAAATATCTGTCATCACATTCATAGGACGGCGTTTTGCCTGTATACACCGCCTGCATGACAGAATATGCAAACTGACCCTCTGTGCAGGCAAGCTCTTTTTTCACCTCAAAGCCGTTGTCATAAAGCCACTTTCTAAGCACGTCCCATTTTGTCATAGGCTGTAAAACGAGGTTCACGCTGTTTTTCACCCACGGACATTTTTCCAGAAGCCTTGCAATAAGCTCGCCTCCCATGCCTGCCATAACAACGTCTGTTATGCCCTCTGGCGGAACATTGTCAAGTCCGTCTGAAAGCACAGTTCCAATGCGGTCTGAAAGCCCCTCACGATTGATATGCTCCTCAGCCGACTTTAGCGGCATTGGTGCAACATCACAAGCCAGAGCCTTTTTGCACATATTTTCCTTTATCATAAAGCAGGGCAGATAACCATGATCTGTCCCCACGTCGCATACAAAATCTCCTGTACAAAGCTTTGCACAGGTCACAAGTCTTTTATCCAAAGCTTTCCTCCAAAGAAAAAAATTGCCGCTCGCCCCCTGAAAAGGCGGCTGGGCGGCGAAAGTAGTTCCAAACGCTTATTCTGCAAAGTGCTTGTTGAGCTTTTCAAGCATTTCCTCAACAGGAACGCCATGAACAGCACAAGCCTCTTCAAGAGTTTCACCTCTTGACGCAGGGCAGAACAGACAGTGCATACCCATTTCCATAAAGTATGGTGCTGTATTTTCATCAGCGTCCATTATATCGCCTATAATAGTATCCTTTGTAACTGTGAATGCCATTTTATATTCCTCCTATCATGATAGACCACGCATTGCAAACGCTTTGTGTTATACCTATATTATAACCAATCCTGCGAAAAAAAGCAAGCCCTTTTTAAGGCAATACCTCACAAAAATCGTGCGTCAGATGCGTAGTCAAATTTTTTTGTCAGATTTTTTGTGCGGTGTTGCCTTATATATTATAATGTATCTCCCTTATCCACATTTATAACAGCGTTGTATCTTCCGTCAAATTCTGTGAGCCGTTTTGATATTTTTGCTTTTACCTCGCTGTCTGAAAGTCTGAAATCAAAAGGCACTACCACGTCAAAGATAAGATTTTCACGGTTTTCTCCCTTTGTCATTCTGAAATCGTGTATTGACAAGCACTGATCAATAGACTTCACAACGTCTGTTACTATCTTTTTAGTTTCGATAGTTTGCTCGTCATGATCTGCCACCGGATCCATATGTATAGACACTGCGCAGTGATATTTTTCTTTCATGCTATCCTCAAGATCGTCTATAAGCTCATGAGCCGCCATAAAGTCCATTTCGCATGGCACTTCGGCATGAAAGGAGATAACGGTATTCCCTACGCCATAATCATGTATGAGCAGATCATGGATACCGATTATCTCAGGAAAACTCATTGCAGTGTCAACGATATCCTGAACGAACTCTTTGTCAGGCTTTGAGCCTAAAAGCGGCGAAACGCTGTCCTTGCAGGTCATAAAGCCTGAGCGGAAGATAAAGAGAGCAACGAGAACGCCCATATAGCCGTCTATGTTTATGCCTGTGAACGCAGAGAATACCATTGCAAGCATAACAGCTCCTGTTGCGGCACAATCGGAAAGGCTGTCAGCGGCAGAGGCGAAAAGCGAGGTAGAGTTTATCTTTTTTCCAAGCTTTCTATAGAAATACCACATCCAAAGCTTCACAGCCACAGAGCAGGCAAGTATCACAAAGGTCATTACCGAGAAAGCAAGCTTATCGTGGGCAAAGATCTTTGAAAAAGAAGATTTTCCAAGCTCAATGCTCATCATCATTATAATAAACGAAATGACAAGACCTGAGATATACTCCATTCTGCCATGACCGAAAGGGTGATCTTCGTCTGCGGCTTTGGCTGCCATTTTAAATCCCACCAGCGACATTATAGACGAGCCTGCGTCGGAAAGGTTGTTAAAAGCGTCCGCCATAACGGACACAGCCCCTGACACAAATCCTGCAATAAGCTTACCGAGGAAAAGCATGATATTAAGGATTATACCAGTACATGAGCCTAGGTATCCATATTTTTTTCGGACGTTTTTATCTTTCACGTTATCTCTGTCTTTTATGAATAATCTTATAAGAAGTGCTGCCATATGAATATCCCCTTTTGTTTACCAAAGTAAACTTATAAGTTTATCTACTATTATAACACATAATATTACAAAATCAAGTGCAAATGCTTATTTATATGGATATTCACCGCAGCAGGCAATATGCAGCCATTTATTTCTCATTTCAACCACATAATAAAATTTTCTTTTCACTATTGAAAAAATTTGTGCAGTGTGCTATAATAGTCATTAGCGTTAATCGTTTACATACGCAAAAAGGAAAGAGGTTATATAAAAAATGAGAAAATTCATATCGAGAGCTGCGGCTCTGCTTCTGGCAGGAGTTATGACAGCGGCTGTGGCAGGCTGCGGAAAAAACTCCGACAGCGAGGCAAAAGACACAGCAAAAAAGTGGACAGAGCTTGACCAGACACAGATAACAGAAGCCATGGGGCTTGGCTGGAACTTAGGCAATCAGCTTGAAGCTTCCAGCGGCGGACTTCCCAGCGAAACTTGCTGGGGCAACCCTGAGATAACCAAAGAGCTTATCGACACTGTCAAGGCGCAGGGCTTCAAGACAGTAAGAATACCTGTTTCTTATCTTGACATGATAGGCGACGGCCCTGACTACAAGATAGACACTGACTGGCTGGACAGAGTTCAGGAGGTCGTTGACTATGTTGTTAACAACGATATGTTCGCTATAGTGAATATGCACGGTGACGGATATTACACTGTTGACCACAGTTGGTTGCTTTGTGCTGAAGACGATGACAAGCAGACCGAGATAAAGGACAAGTACGGCAAGGTTTGGACTCAGATAGCAGACCGTTTCAAGGACTATGACCAGCACCTTATTTTCGAGTCCATGAATGAAGAATTCAACAACGATTACGGCAAGCCTGACGAAAAAGCATATGATAACATCAACGCATACAATCAGATATTTGTTGACTCAGTGAGAGCCACAGGCTCGAACAATGAAAAACGCTGGCTGCTGCTCCCTGGTTGGAACACCAATATCGATTACACAGCAGGAGATGATTACAATTTCAAGATACCGACCGACAACGGCTGCAAGGCTGACGGCAAGCGTATCATGATATCCGTTCACTATTATGACCCATTCAATTTCACTATTGACGAGAACAAGACCGCAAAAACTCAGTGGGGCAAATATGCGGTAAAGAATTACGACAACTGGGGTCAGGAGGATTATGTTGACAGCCAAATGGCACTTCTTAACGAGAAGTTTGTAAGTCAAGGTTATCCTGTTGTTATCGGCGAATTTGGTGCACAGGACAAGACAGAAAAGTTTGCAGACTACAATGAGTTCAGACGCTACTGGGCTGAATATCTTATCAAGGCGGCAAAGAAAAACGGCGTTGTCTGTGTATACTGGGACAACGGCTACAACGGCAACAAGGGCTTTGGCATCATAAACAGATTTGACTACACTATCACACAGCCTGACCTTATCGCAGGCATGATGAGAGCCATAAACTCCACAGACGATTACGAGATACCTTCACCGGCAGGCTACACAGAGGTCAGAAAGAGCGCAAAGGCTTCATAAGTTTTTCACACGCAAATATGCTGATACATTTGCAGGGGCGAACAGCGTTCGCCCGTTTGATTTGCATGATGAAATAATAAAAGCAGTACCTGTTGGGGTACTGCTTTTTGTTTGTGTCTTACGAAACGAGAGAGGACGAATTGCGGGCGAACGCTGTTCGCCCCTACTTTTTGCTATTCTATCACAAGTTCCTCTTTTGTGGAATCCGTTCCCTCGATATGGAAAGAATTGAGCACAGGCTCATCTCTGTTCATAAGTGAGAGTATCATATAGCTTGCTGTCTTGTCATAAGCAAGCCTTTTATCCTCATCAGAAGGACGAGAAGGTGACTCAGGGTGTGAGTGCCAGTTGCCCAGAGGAACAAGTCCCTCTGCTCTCATGTCCTTGATAGCAGCAAGCTGCTCCTTAGGGTCAAGAGAAAAATGCTCGTTTGAGTGGTCTATGTTCGTGAGAAGATAGACCTTTTTTATTATCTTGTCACTGCCCTCTTTTACTCCGCCGATAAGACCGCAGGCTTCGTTTGGAAGCTCGCTTTCAGCGTGATGCAGTATCTTTTCATAATCGCTTTTGCTGAGTTTTATCATAGATGTACACCGTCACATTCTGCCTGTTCATAGTCGATAAGCTCTGTGATAGTAGGGTGCTCACCGCATACTGCACAGCCCTTTGTATCCTGTGGGAGCTTTACCTTTCTGAACTCCATTTTAAGTGCGTCATAAGTAAGCAGATAGCCTGTGAGAAGGTCGCCTACACCAAGGATATACTTGATAGCTTCCATTGCCTGCAAACTTCCGATAACACCGCCCATTGCACCGATAACGCCTGCCTGCTTGCAAGTAGGAACAGCGTCCTTCGGTGGTGGGTTCTTGAACACACATCTATAGCATGGTCCCTGACCTGGAACATAGGTCATGAGCTGACCCTTAAATCTGATGATACCGGCGTGTGAAAATGGCTTTTTAGCCATTACACAGGCGTCATTAATAAGGAACTTTGCAGGGAAATTATCAGTGCCGTCGATAACGAAATCATAGTCCTTGATTATATCCATGATGTTCTCACTGTCGATAAAGGTGCGGTATGTATTCACCTTGACGTCAGGGTTGATAGCCTCCATTGTTTCCTTTGCGGAAAGAACCTTTGCCTTGCCAACGTCCTGAGTTGTGTGGATTATCTGTCTTTGCAGATTTGAGAGATCTACCTCGTCTGCGTCTGCAATGCCGATAGTGCCAACGCCTGCTGCGGCAAGATACATAGCGGCAGGTGCACCAAGTCCGCCTGCGCCTATGATAAGAACCTTTGCGTTAAGAAGCTTTTTCTGTCCCTTTGCGCCAACTTCTTTAAGAATGATGTGGCGTGAGTAACGCTCGAGCTGTTCGTCTGTAAATGCCATTACTGTCCGCCTCCCATGAAGTAAAGAAATTCTACAACGTCGCCGTCTTTAAGAACTGTGCTTTCAAAAGCACCGCTCTCTACAAATTCGTCATTGATAGTTACTGTAACGTACTGTGGTGTTTCAACGTTCTCGTCGATAACGAGCTGTGCCACTGTAAGTCCCTCTGCAACGTCCTTTTTATTGCCTGCTACTGTTATAGTCATATCCATTTCTCCTTAATCTATAGAATTTATTGTTTCGGCAAGCTGTGCTTTCTTTACAGCTCCCGTAAGTCTTGCTTTTTCTGCTCCGTCCTTGAAGAACACAAGTGTCGGAACGCTTGTGACGTTATACTTCTGAGCGGTTTCCCCGTCAAAGTTGATGTTGAGTTTCACAAGCTTTATGCCCTCAGGGTTCTCCTCCTCAGTTTCAGCAAGAAGCGGTGACATTCGCTTACATGGAACGCAGGAATCTGAATAGAAATCTGCGATAACAAGCTTTCCTGCCTCGTTTATCTCGCTCTCGAAAGTATCCTTATTTGCTCTTACTGACATTAATCTCCCACCTTTTGTACGATAAGGTCATAAGTGCCGTCCTCATTGTCAATGAGCTTCAATATCTTGTGACCCTCTTCCTTAATGCTTCTTGGAACGTTCTGAACAGGCTCGCCGTCATTCATTTTAATGGAAAGGATCTGTCCGTCGTCAAGCTCCTCAAGAGCTACTTTTGCCTTGACAAATGTTGTCGGGCAAACCACTGTGGTGATGTCCACTGTATCGTCTATTTTAAAATCAGCCATTGTTATAAACCTCCAGTATAGTATTTGTAAATTTCTCTCTGCCCACTCTGTCGATAGTGAACTTAAATCTTTCGCCAGCTTTTGCGTTATCGTCAAAGAACTGTATAGCGGTATCGCAAATCTTCATAAGAGTTTCCTTATCCTCGATAAATGGGATAACAGTTTCGCCCTTGTTGATATGGTTGCCGAAAAGTCCGCCGAATGAAACTATATAGCCGTGGATAGTATCCCACGCCTCTGTTGGACAAGCCTTGAAGCAGCGTCCGCAGAAATTGCACTTCTCTTTGTCAAGGACTATCTTTCCGTCCTCCATTGTAAGCGCACCCTGACGGCAAGCCTTTACGCACACGCCACAGCCGATACAATCAGCTTCACGCCACTCGACCTTTATGCCGCCCTTGATACCAACGTCATTTTCTTCCGCTTTAAGGCAGTTGTTCTGACAGCCTGTGATGCCGAACTTGAACTTATGAGGAAGCTCCCTTGCGAAATATCTTTCGTCAAGCTCCTTTGCAAGAGCGTATGTATCTATACAGCCGCTTGGACAGACCGCAGCTCCCTGACAAGCTGTGATAGTTCTTACTCTAGGTCCGCACACGCCCGGCTCTGTGTCGCCCTTTGCAAGAGCCGCCTTTACCTCGTCAATATCGTCAAGCTTTATAAATGGTATCTCAACGCTCTGACGTGATGTAAGATGAACATAGCCCTCGCCGTATTTATCAGACACCTCTGCAATAGTTGCAAGCTGTTTTGCCGTAAGGTTTCCGCCCACAACTCTAAGTCTAAGTGAAAAATTATTCTTCTGCTTCTGGCGCATGAAACCGCCTTTTTTAAGTGTTGCGTAGTCAACTGCCATAGTAAATTCCTCCTAAAGTTTTTCTATGGACTGTTTAAAGTCCTCGATCAGATCCGATGCGTCCTCTATTCCGACGCTTATCCTGATTGTGTCGCCGAACACGCCTGCGTTTATCTTCTGCTCCTCGCTTCCGTGAGCGTAGATCGTACTTGCAGGGTGTATGACCAGCGTTCTTGTATCTCCGATATTAGTTGCATTTGTTGCAAGCTTCAAGCCGTTTATAAGCTTGAAGGCTCTTTCCTTTGAGCCTGCTCTTATGGTGAGTATAGCACCGCCCTTGCCGCCAAGTTCTTCCTGACAAAGGTCATAGAACGGGCTGGCTTTCAGTGCAGGATAGTTCACTTCAATGCCCTCACAGCTTTCAAAAAACTCCGCAAGCTTCAAAGCGTTATGGCAACATCGCTCCATTCTAAGACCCAGTGTTTCAAGTCCCACGCTGTTCATAAATGCGTTCATTGGAGCAAGACAGCCGCCCACGTTTCTCCATATGCCGTTTCTCAGCTTTGCAATATAAGCGAACTTCCCGAATTTCTTATATTCTGCCAGACCCCTGAATTTGTCATAATCCCATTTGAAGTTTCCGCTGTCGATTATAATGCCGCTTATGGAATTTCCTCCGCCGTTTATATACTTTGACGTGGAATGAACAACGATATCAGCACCGTAGTCAAATGGATTTATAAGATAAGGTGTAGCCGTTGTGCTGTCAAGAATAAACACTGCACCGTTTTCATGGGCAAGGTCAGCCACCGACTTTATATCAACTATTTCAAGATTAGGGTTTCCGATAAGCTCGGCAAAGACCGCTTTGGTCTTACTATTTATAATAGGGGCTATTTCCTCTTTTGTAACGTGCTTTACGAACTTGGTCTTGATACCGAATGCCGCAAGGTCGCCGAAAAGGTCGATAGTGCCGCCGAAAAGACCTGCGCCGCATATTATCTCGTCACCTGCTTCAAGAATGTTCAGAAGCGACATTGTAACAGCCGCCATGCCTGATGAACACGCCACTGCGCCAACACCTTTTTCAAGTGTATTCATTCGGTTCTCAAAAGCCGCCACTGTCGGGTTGCTTATTCTTGTGTAAGCATATCCCGGTGCTTTATTATTGAATACTTTTTCAAGTTGCTCAGCCGACTCCTGCGCAAAGGCACTCACCTGATATATGGGAGTGAGCGTTGAGCCTGTTGTTTTCTCAGGTCCAAATCCGCCATGGAGCAATTTTGTATTGAATTTCAAAGGAAACGCCCCCTGTTTTCTTATTATATAGCCATCATCGCACGCCTGTCAAGGTGCGATGTTCTTTGTTACTGTAGATATTATACAACATAAATCATATAAAGTCAATAGGATTACTATAGATTTAACATTTCTTTTAAAATATGCCCTTATTTTTATGAAAACTCTTGACAGTTTGCTCAAAAAAGTATAAAATATATTATGTTGATAGGATTACTATGAATAATAGGACAAGTATAAAAAGCATGAGAGATGACAAGATTGTCATTTCTAGGGAGGTGCAGAAATGAAAATTTCAACAAAAGTAGAATGTGGCATAATTGCCATCGCAGACATTGCAATGAACTCAGAAAACGGCGAAACAGTGACAGTATACAGCGTGGCAGAAAGACGTGGACTTTCAGGAAAATATCTTGAGCAGGTGCTTACTTCTCTGAGGCAGGCAAGGCTCATAAAAGGCATAAAAGGCTCTAGGGGCGGATATATACTCAACAAAAAGCCAGAGAAGATAACACTCAAAGAAATAATCGACGCTCTCGACCCATCGGTGCTTGGAAGCGATGTTGCGGTAGTAAATGACGAAAACACAGAATTTGCACAGGTGCTTGACGATTATATATGGCTGAGATTAGAGAACAAGCTCAAAAGCTACACTGAGTCTATCACCCTCAGACAGCTCGTTGACTTCTATAATAAAGAGTCAGCAGAGAACGTTTCAGAGCCTATGTATTATATCTGATTGACAAAAGTCGGTTTTCATTTTATAATTAGGGACAGAGAGTGTATACTATATATAAAGGATGTGTTTTTATGTATGACGTTATAATAATAGGCAGTGGTCCTGCGGGGCTTACTGCAGCGATATATGCAGGCAGAGCAATGCTTTCCGCACTGGTGTGTGAAAAGGACTACATGGGTACAGGTCAGATATCTGTTACAGACAAAGTTGAGAACTACCCTGGTCTTTACGGCATAAACGGCTATGACCTTGGAGAAAAGTTCAGAGAGCAGGCTGAAACTCTTGGAGCTGAGTTTTATGAGGGTGAGGCTGAGAGCTTTGAGAAAACAGCCGAGGGCTGGAAGGTCATATTCAAGGACGGCTCTGTAAAAGAAGGAAAAACGGTTATTTACACCGCAGGCACTTCATATCGTCATCTTGACGTGGCAGGCGGTGAGAAACAGCGCATTTCTTACTGCGCAGTATGCGACGGCTTCTTCTATAAGGATAAAGTTGTGGCTGTTGTGGGCGGAGGAGATACTGCACTTGGTGACGCACTTTATCTTTCAAAGCTTGCAAAAACTGTTTACCTTATCCACAGACGTGACGAGTTCAGAGCAAATAAAGCTTTGCAGAAAAAGGTCGCTGAAACAGATAATATCGTGCCTGTTATGAGTGCAGTTATAAAAGAGGTAACAGGCGGCGAAAATGCAGAGGGCGTTACCTATACGCAAAACGATGAGGAAAAGAATATTGCCGTGGACGGAGTGTTCTGCGCAATCGGAAGCGTGCCGAACACACAAGCTTTAGAGGGCGTTTGCGAGCTTGACGAAAGCGGATATGTGAAAGCTGGGGAGGACGGGATCACCACTGCAAAGGGTCTTTTTGTGGCAGGAGATGTCCGTACTACACCTCTCAGGCAGGTAATAACAGCAGCGGCAGACGGTGCAAACGCACTTTCTTCTGCGGAAAAATATATAATGGAGCTGTAAAAAGCAAAACAAAGCGGTGTCGGAGCGTAAAACTCTGCACCGCTTTTTCAATTCTATAGCACAAAAAGGACGCTGTCACCAACGCCCCAAATTGCTTTTATATATTCACGCTTTCCTTTTCAAGCAGGCTGTCTATAAACCTCTGCACAGGTTCAGGCGTTTCATACTGTGATGCGGTCACCGCACAGATGCTCCTTGGCGGTATCTGCTCTTTTGTGTTCACCCTGAAGATGTTCCCTGCCTCTATCTCCGCCTTGGTGGTCGCATACTGCATGAAGCCTATGCCAAGATTGTTCTTTACCATCGGCATTACAAAGTTTATGGACGTAAGCTCAATATCAGGTCGCAAAAGCAGATTGTGCTGTCTGAATATATGGTCAAGATAGTTTCTGGTGGTGGTGGTGTTTTTAAGACAGATAAGAGGATATTTCACAAGCTCATGCAGGGATATCTCCTTGTCTTTAAGATAGGAAAAACCGTTTCCTGCGGCAACGATATCCTGAAGCTTCTTTATCACATTTATGTTAAGCCCCGTTTTGTCTGCAAACGGCGAGGTAACTACCGCCACGTCTATTAGATTTGCCCTCAACGCTTCTATAGCGTCAGGGGTGGACATACTGTCTATCTTTATCTGTATCTTCGGGTGTTCTCTGTGAAACTCTACTATTCGGTCGATAAGAAAGCTTTGCAGCGCCACCTCGCTTCCTCCAAGCCTTACTATCGCCCTGTCACGCTCGCTTATCAGCGCAAGCTCCTCCTCTGCCGAGAATATATGCTTGCAGGCTATGGATATATGCTTAAAGAGCATTTCTCCGCCCGTTGTCAGCTCTACACCCTTTTTTGACCGCACAAAAAGCTTGCACCCAAGCTCGTCCTCAAGATTTTTTACGCATCGGCTTATGCTCGGCTGCGACAAAAACAGATAGTTCGCCGCCATTGTTATGTTCTGGAACTTTGCCACATAATAGAATATCTTATAATGTTCGAAATTTATCTCTCTCATAAACCGTTCCTCTCCTCTCTATCCATACACTATGAGTATGTTTACAATAGAAAATATCTATTTGACATATGCTTATGATTGTATTATAATATATTCGTAGACAAAAAGCAAGTCTTACATCACTGCGCCCATAGGGGGACGCATACAAAAAATGTTTTATCATGATAAAATCAATGACGATTGCATTCGACCGCTGGGGGGGTGAACGGTAAGGACCTTATTCTACCCTTATGAGGCTGGCATTCTTATTGGTTTTATTTTTTTGGAGGTGATAAAATGCTGGAGAGAATTTCCGAAAATCTTTCCGAAGCTATGCAAAACAAAGTAGCTTTCAGGATACCGATTTTCGGAGGCATACCCGTTCCTGTGTCCTGCGTGGTAACATGGATAATAATGGCGATACTTGTGATAGCTTCAATACTTCTCACAAGAAACCTTAAACTTATCCCTGACAGGAAACAGATGATGCTTGAATCATTCGTAGGCTTTCTCAGAGATTTCTTCAGAGAACAGCTTGGAGAAAAGGGTATGGCGTATTTTCCGTTCCTTGCAACTGTCATTATCTACATAGGCTTTGCGAACATCATCGGTCTGCTGGGCTTTACACCGCCTACAAAAGACTTGAATGTTACCGCAGGACTTGCGATCATGAGCATTGTGCTTGTGGAGGTTGCAGGAATAAGAGCAAAAGGAACAAAGGGCTGGCTGAAAAGCTTTGCCAAACCTGTGGCGATAATCGCTCCGCTGAATGTAATGGAGCTTGTTATCAGACCGCTGTCGCTCTGTATGCGACTTTTCGGAAACGTGCTTGCGTCTTATATCATCATGGAGCTTATCGACGCCGTTTGCCCGATAGTGATACCGCTGGCATTCTCGGCATACTTTGATATTTTCGACGGCTTCATTCAGGCATATGTTTTCGTGTTCCTCACGTCCCTGTTCATAAATGAAGCAATAGAGGACGACGACTAAGATAACAGAAATTCGGAGGTATGATCTATGTTAGTAGCAATCGGTGCGGCTGTAGCCGTTATTACAGGAATAGGAGCAGGTATCGGAATAGGTATCGCAACAGGAAAGGCAACAGAGTCTATCGCAAGACAGCCTGAGGCTAAAAAGGATATAAGAAGCTCACTGCTTCTCGGCTGCGCACTTGCAGAGGCAACAGCTATCTACGGCCTTATCGTAGCTATCCTTATCATCTTCTTCCTGAAGTAAGAGAATAAGCGTAGAAAAGTAAAAGAATAAAAACGGAGGTATATATCATGTTAGTAGCAATTGGTGCGGCTGTAGCCGTTATCACAGGTATAGGCGCAGGTATCGGAATAGGTCTTGCAACAGGAAAGGCAACAGAGTCTATCGCAAGACAGCCTGAAGCTAAAAAGGATATAAGAAGCTCACTGCTTCTCGGCTGCGCACTTGCAGAGGCGACCGCTATTTACGGTCTTATCGTAGCTATCCTTATCATCTTCTTCCTGAAGTAATAAAACAAAACATCTTTATGAAAGGAGCATAGCTATGATAAGTCTTGATATAAGTTTGGTATGGGTAATAATAAATCTGCTGGTACTGTATCTGCTCCTTAAAAAGTTTCTTTTCAAGCCCGTGTGCAAAATGATGGACGAGAGGTCTGCAAAGATACAAAGCGACCTTGACGGTGCGGCACAGGCTAAGGCGGACGCTGAAAAAATGAAATCTGACTATGAAGCTGAGATAGCCGACGCACACAGTCAGGCTGTTGAGATAACAAACAAGGCTAAAGCACAGGCAGGCAGAGAATGCGACCTTATGCTTGAAAATGCAAGAGCCGAGTCTGCTAAGATAATGAAAGAAGCTGAAAAGTCCATTGCAAACGAAAAGGAAAAGGCTATGGACGACGCAAAATACCAGATCGCAGACCTTGCTATACTGGCAGCTGCTAAGGTCATTAAGAAAAATGTGGGAGGCGACTCCGACAGAGAAACTGTTGATGAATTTCTCTCCGAGGTAGGTGCTGCCAAATGATCTTTTATCCCGAGGAAGTCTGCGGCAGAGTGCTTTTTGAGCTTTCGCCAAAGGCTGAGAGCGTAAAGGCTTCAAGAGAGCTTTTTGAAAGCTGTGACGAGCTTAAGGACGCTCTTGCAAGCCCTGCTGTGGAAATAAAGGAAAAGGAGAAAGTTATAGACAGGCTTTTTCCTGAGGACATGAGAAACTTTCTCAAGGTCATGTGTCAGTGGGGTCACATGGATAACATCATGGACATTTTTGACGCATACGACGATGAAGTCCTCAAAAGCAAAAATATACTTAAAGCTGAGCTTTACTGCGTCTGCCAGCCTGAAAAGGCACAGACGGATAAAATAAAAGAAACGCTGAAAAAGAAATACGGCGTGAGCGATGTTCTGCTGGAAGTGAATACCGACGAAGCCCTCATGGGCGGCTATCGTCTTGAAGTGAACGGGGTCGAGTATGACAAGAGCGTTCAGGGTATGATAAAAGCTTTGCAGAACAGAATATCAGGGAGGTGAACGGCTTGGCAGGTTCAAGCAGAAGCGATATTATCTCGGTGCTTAAAAGTGAGATAGCTGACTTTGAGGCGAAAACTCAGGTCAACGAAACAGGCAGGATAATATCCATAAATGACGGTATCGTAAATATTTACGGTCTTAATCATGCAATGTATGGTGAGCTTGTTGAATTTGAAACAGGCGTTAAAGGAATAGTTCAGAATGTGGAGAGAAAAACTCTCGGCTGCGTTCTTCTTGGCTCTGACCATGGTCTTACGGAAGGTTCAAAGGTAGTCAGAACAAAGAAAAAGGCAGGTGTCGGCGTTGGCGAAAAGCTTCTGGGCAGAGTTGTTGACGCTCTGGGCGCTCCTATCGACGGCATGGGCGAGATAGAGTATGACGATTATTACCCTATCGAACGTGAAGCCGCAGGCGTTTGCAACAGAAAGTCTGTTACAGTGCCTCTGGAAACAGGTATTCTTTCTATCGACTCAATGTTCCCTATCGGCAGAGGTCAGCGTGAGCTTATCATAGGCGACCGTCAGACAGGTAAAACTTCCATTGCTCTTGATACCATTCTTAACCAAAAGGGCAAGGATATGATATGCGTATATGTGGCTATCGGACAAAAAGCTTCCACAGTCGCAAAGTTCGTTGAGGATCTTAAAAAGCATGGTGCTATGGATTATACCATAGTTGTAACAGCTATGGCCAGCGACCTTGCGCCTTTGCAGTACATATGCCCATACGCAGGCACAGCAATGGCTGAATATTTCATGGATAAGGGCAAGGACGTTCTTATAGTATACGATGACCTTTCAAAGCACGCAGTTGCATACAGAGCAATGAGCCTGCTTCTGAAACGTTCTCCGGGACGTGAGGCTTACCCTGGAGATGTATTCTATCTTCATTCAAGACTTCTGGAGCGTTCATGCAGACTTGACGACGCTCACGGCGGCGGTTCTATCACTGCCCTGCCTATAATCGAAACACAGGCGGGCGACGTTTCCGCATATATCCCTACAAACGTTATTTCTATCACAGACGGACAGATCTTCCTTGAAACAGAGCTGTTCTTCTCAGGCGTAAGACCTGCTGTAAACGTTGGTCTTTCAGTATCCCGCGTAGGCGGTGCGGCACAGACCAAGATAGTAAAGAAAGTATCAGGCAATCTGCGTATCGACCTTGCGCAGTTCAGAGAAATGGAAGTTTTCACACAGTTCAGCTCAGAACTTGACAAGACAACCCAGGAGCTTCTCGACCATGGTCACAGGCTCGTTGAGATACTTAAACAGCCGCTCTATCACCCTTATTCAATGCACGAGGAGGTCATTATCCTCTGTTGCGCACAGCACAAGCTTTTGCTTGACGTGCCTGTTAAGGAGATAAGAAAATTCACTCTCGATATGCTTTCCTACTTTGAGGCAAATCACAGCGATATCATTGCCGAGATAAATGACAAAAAAGTCATGACAGACGAGCTTGACGCAAAGATAGTTGCTGCCGCAAAGGAATTTAAGCAGGGCAGATAAAGGCTCTGCACCGAAAGGAGGCATAAGGCATGGCAGGAATGAGAGAGATAAGAGAAAGGATCGCAAGCGTAAGCGAGATCATGAAGATCACAAACGCTATGTACCTTATCTCTTCCTCAAATCTGAAAAAAGCCAAGAAAAGGCTTGAAAACACCGAGCCTTACTTTGAAAAGCTCCAATCTACCATTCACCACATACTGCTCCACACACCTGAGTTCGAGCACAAGTATTTCGACCAGCGTGAGGAGAAAAAGCCTGAGGACAAAATGATAGGCTACATAGTGGTAACAGCCGACAAGGGTCTGGCAGGAGCTTATAACCACAACGTTTTAAAGCTTGCAGAGCAGGAAATGGCTAAGCACAAGAACACCTGCCTTTTCGTTGTGGGACAGATCGGAAGACATTATTTTTCAAGAAAGAACGTGACCATCGACGCTGAGTTCCTTTACACGGCTCAAAATCCTACCCTTTACAGGGCGAGGGCGATCGCCGAAACTGTCACAGATCTTTTTGAAAGAAAATATCTTGACGAGGTTTATGTTATTTACACCAAGATGATAAATTCCATGGATATGGAGCCTGAGATGCTCAAGCTTTTCCCGCTGGAGCGTGAGGACTTTGAACACCCTCTGCAAAAGCAGGATCACGATATCGTAACATTCAGACCAAGTCCTGAAAAGGTAATGGATCATCTTGTGCCGAACTACATGAAAGGTCTTATATTCGGCGTTTTGGTAGAGGCGTTCTCCAGTGAGCAGAATGCCAGAATGACCGCCATGAGCGGTGCTACCACAAGTGCTTCGGAGATGATAAAGGAGCTGTCATTGCAGTATAACCGAGCAAGACAGGCGGCTATCACACAGGAGATAACCGAGATCGTCAGCGGAGCAAATGCTCAAAAGGACGAGAGTTAAGGCTTTCGGGAAAGGTGTTGAGATTAAAATGGAAAAAGGAAAGATCGTTGAAATAATGGGACCTGTCGTTGACGTTGAATTTGAAAACGGCAAGCTACCTATGATAAAGGACGCTCTTACTGTACAGCTTGACGGCAAGACAAAGGTCATGGAAGTGGCTCAGCAGCTTGGCAACAACACTGTCAGAGCTATCATGCTTGCTTCAAGCGACGGACTTGAAAAGGATATGGAGGTCACTGCCACAGGCGCTTGCATAAAAGTTCCTGTAGGCGACGCTACCCTTGGAAGAATGTTCAATGTCCTTGGTGAGAGCATTGACGGCGGCGAGCCTGTCAAGGCCGATGATTATTGGGAGATACACAGAGAGCCGCCAAAATTTGAAGATCAGAAACCTGCAACAGAGATCCTTGAAACAGGCATAAAGGTAATAGACCTTCTTGCTCCATATGCAAAGGGCGGTAAAATAGGTCTGTTCGGCGGTGCAGGCGTTGGTAAAACTGTACTTATTCAGGAGCTTATCACAAACGTTGCCACAGAGCATGGCGGATATTCCATATTCACAGGCGTTGGAGAGCGTTCAAGAGAGGGCAATGACCTCTGGCACGAAATGACAGACTCAGGCGTTATCAAAAAGACAGCCCTAGTGTTCGGTCAGATGAACGAGCCACCAGGATCAAGAATGAGAGTTGCTCAGACAGGACTTACAATGGCTGAGTATTTCAGAGATAAGGAACATCAGGACGTACTGCTTTTCATAGACAACATATTCAGATTCGTTCAGGCAGGCTCTGAGGTATCGGCACTCCTTGGCAGAATGCCGTCAGCCGTTGGTTATCAGCCTACCCTTGCAAACGAAATGGGCGCTTTGCAGGAGCGTATCGCTTCCACAAAGCGAGGCTCTATCACATCTGTTCAGGCTGTATACGTCCCTGCGGACGACCTGACAGACCCAGCCCCTGCTATCACGTTCTCACATCTTGACGCAACAACAGTGCTTTCAAGAAAGATAGTTGAACAGGGTATCTATCCTGCCGTTGACCCACTGGAGTCAACTTCAAGAATACTTGAGCCTGACGTAGTAGGTCAGGAGCATTACGAAGTTGCAAGAAAGACTCAGGAGCTTTTGCAGAAGTACAAGGAACTTCAGGATATCATTTCTATCCTGGGCATGGAGGAGCTTGACGACGCCGACAAGACGGCTGTTTACAGAGCAAGAAAGATACAGAAATTCCTTTCACAGCCTTTCCATGTTGCAGAGAACTTCACAGGCATAGAGGGCAAATATGTTCCTCTGAAAGAAACGATCAGAGGCTTCAAGAAGATAATAGACGGCGAAATGGACGAATATCCAGAGGCTGCATTCCTTAACGCAGGCACTATCGACGATGTTATCGAAAAGGCTAAACAGCTTGAAAACGAGTGATGACCCTCACCGAAAGGAGAAGCTGAAATGGTAAAGACATTCAAGCTTGAAATACTTGCCAGCGACCACATTTTCTATTCGGGAGAATGTGACGAGCTTATATTCCCGGGTCAGGACGGCTCTTTCGGAATACTGCCTAATCACCAGCCCATGATAACCTGTCTTAACGCAGGTGAGCTGCGTTACAGAACGGGCGACCAGTGGCACTATGCGGTGGTAAGCGACGGTTTTGTGGAGATAATGCCGTCATATGTGACGCTTCTTGCGGACACTGTGGAACGTCCTGAGGAGATAGACGAAAAGCGTGCCGAAGCCGCCAAGGAGAGAGCTGAGGAGAAGCTCAGGCAGAAGCAGAGCATTTCGGAATATTATCACACGCAGGCGGCTCTTAACAAGGCTGTGGCAAGGCTTAAAATATCAAGCAAGTATACAAAGCATAAGATAAATATTTAAGTTCACAAAAAGTTTACATTAAAAACATAACAGACTCTTGACAAAAGGTCAGGGGCCTGTTATAATATTAGAGCATTCGTATCTAAAGACAGTTGGCAGCAGGAAACTGCGGAAGTCCAGCCGAGGAAAGGAATAGCAAAGTAATTATGACTTTGTATCTCTTTTGTCTTGCGACGAAAGGGATTTTTCTTTTGTTAGTTTACGGTTTGCGTAAATTAGTTCAAAGAGGTGAAATTGAAATGCCAAGCGAAAAGACATTGTCCGCTAAGAAGGAAAGAGTTGCACAGCTCGTTGAAATGCTCAAGAACTCTGCTGCAGGCGTACTCGTTGATTACAAGGGTATCACTGTTGAAGAGGATACAAAGCTCAGAAAAGAGCTGAGAGAGGCTGGCGTAAGTTATTTCGTTGAGAAGAACACTATCCTGAGATTTGCTCTTAAGGAAGCTGGTCTTGACGGTATCACAAACGTACTCGAGGGTACAACAGCTATCGCTATCTCTAACGATGACCAGACAGCTCCTGCAAGAATACTCGGTAAGTTTGCTGAGGACTGCAAGGACGAAAAGTTCTTCCTCAAGGCTGGTTACATTGGTGAGGACGTTTACGACGAGGCAGGCGTTAAGGCTCTCTCGAAGATCCCTTCAAGAGAAACTCTGCTCGCACAGCTGGTTGGTTCCCTTCAGGGTCCTATCCAGAAGCTTGCCGCAACACTTCAGGCTGTTGTGGACAAGGACAACGAGGCTGCATAATTTATATGCCGCTTAACGAATGGGCTTTGACCCGAAAAATTATTTAATAAAAAGGAGATTTTTATCATGGCTTCAGAGAAGATTATGAATTTTGTAGAAGAGATCAAGAAACTTTCCGTTCTCGAGCTTTCAGAGCTTGTTGACGCTATCCAGGAAGAATTCGGTGTAACAGCAGCTGTTGCTGCTGCTCCAGCTGCTGGTGCTGCTGGCGCTGCTGCTGAGGAGAAGACAGAGTTCGACGTAGTTCTGACTTCATTCGGCGATGCTAAGATGGCTGTTATCAAGGCTGTTAAGGAGATCACAGGTCTTGGTCTTAAGGAGTCTAAGGAACTCGTTGAGAGTGCTCCTAAGGCTATCAAGGAAGGTGTTTCAAAGGCTGACGCTGAGGAGATCAAGACAAAGCTTGAGGCTGCTGGCGCTTCTGTTGAGCTCAAGTAATCCTGAGTTTACACAAATAATTAAAGGACTTCGTAATGAAGTCCTTTTTTTGTTGAAGAAAATTCATAATGAGTGAAACTGTTCCACCTTGGGAAGCGGAGTGGTTTGAATTTTTTACAAGGTTGTGTAGATGTGCCGTGCGGTATGCTTTGGTTTAGAATATCTAGCCCAACAGAACTGTTATACCGCCTGACTGATTTGTCAATAGCGGAGCTCGAACATATACAAACAAGTATGCGGTATGTATATTTATAAATAGTCGAATTTTTTTAAAAAAAAACCTTGACAATAGAAAAAATAAATGCTATAATAATTAAGCTGAATGACACAGAACACAAACAAAACGAAAGAGTTCAGCGAAAAGAATAGCAAATGCGGCAGTGCTGGAATTGGCAGACAGGCACGTTTGAGGGGCGTGTGTCTTTGACGTACGGGTTCAAGTCCCGTTTGCCGCACCAAGTTAGAAAGCTTGCAAATCCTTTATTTACGAGGGTTTGCGAGTTTTTTTTGTTTTATGTAGATTTTGCGTTTGGGTGTTGTTTGGGTGTTACTGTGATAAAAATTTAAGGAGCAGGCTTAAGAGCTTGCTCTTTTTTAGTTGGTCGGTTATTCCGCCTTACATTTCCTCTCCCCCGTGAGGATATCCGCCACAGCTCCGAGAGCTTGTGCCTCTCTGTCTTGAAAGGCGGTGGCGTATATGTCAAGGGTGGTGCTTGCCTGCGAGTGTCCGAGAACGCTTTGAACTGTCTTGACGTCAACGCCTGAGCTTATGAGCAAGCTTGCGTTTAAGTGTCTGAACGAATGAAGATTGACCTTTGGCAAGCCGTATTGCTCACAGATCTTTGTCAGCCAAGTGAATGGCGTTGCTCCGTGCATTTGGTGTCCGTCCCAAGTGGTGAAAAGCCTGCTCGTGCTGTGCCATTTGTCACCAAGCTTTAAACGCTGTGAAAGCTGTTCGTTTCTTAGCTGCTTTACTGTAAATATCACGCCGCTGGGCAGGGTCAAGGCTCTTACAGACTTGCGGCTCTTTGGCTCTGTGTCATAATAGCCACGCTCTTTTGAATAGTGAACAGTTCTGCGGATATGCACAACGCCCGTGTCAAAGTCTATATCCTCCCACTCAAGCCCGAGTATCTCGCCCCTGCGAAAGCCGCCGAATATAGCGAGCTGAAAGAAAGCTTTGTATTTTATTGGCGTATCGTCACGATCAAGTATATCAAGAAAGCGTTTAGCCTCGTCTATGGTGAACATTTTATGCTCCGCCTGCGGTATCTTTGGGAGTGCGGCATTTTTGCAAGGGTTTTCCTTGATAGCCTTTATATGCACGGCATAGTCAAACACACTCGACACGAACGAAACATAATTCTTTATAGTCTTTGGAGAAAGCATTTTATCGTCTGTACGCTTATCAAAGAGCTTTTGACAAGGCTCTCCCAATGCTGCGGATATCTTTTCAGCATTCTCCCACCTTATAAGCTTGCTCTCTGTGGCTGATTTAATGGTCTGTGAGCTTACGCCTGCTTGCTCTGCAAGGCTTTTCTGTGTCATATCCTTGTGGCTGAGAATGGCTTTTAAGTCACCTCTGAAAGCTGCATTTGCGGTCTTTTCAACGTGCTGTTTACCAAGCCAAGTTATAAAGCCGTCTATCTCTCGTGGGGTTATGCGATCTATACGCAAGTGACCGAGCTTTTCATACACTCGTGGGGTGTATTCTCTGCACCGCTCAACGCCTGAGGGCTTTAAAGTACGCTCTGCATAGTTTTCAAACCACGTTTCACAAAAGTTCTCGAATTTCTCAGCGTTGACAGTTTGACCGCTCCTGCACTTCTCCTCAAAGTCAAAAGCCGCTTTGTTCAGAGCCTTTTCTATTTGCTTTTCGGTCATATTAGGTCTTGAGGGTCGCCACGTCATTGACTGTGATTTCTGCTTTGTGCCGTCCGCTGAATAGCCACAGAACACTCTTATTCTATATGAGCCGTTTGCACGCTTTTCTATCTGTGCCATTGTATCAAGTCCTTTCTATTCGTTTGTATATCTTTGTTACGCCTGCTCTGAGCTGTAATCTTGAGCAGGCTTTTTCTGCTTATCAAAATCTCGTTTAGCTTTCTTTAGTTCTACAATTAAATTATCAACAAGCACTCTATCAACAATATCTTTTTTTAACACGCTTGAAACAGTTATTTGACTATCCCAATCATCTGTTGTGCTATTGGTATCATCATCTTTGTCAAAAGAAATAATAGCACCATTTTGCTGAATTAAAAAGCAGCTTTCGTCCGAAATATCTACTTTGAAGTAATAATACAGTTTTTCTAAGAGATCAGAGCAAAAGCTATCGATCGACACAGCCTCGCCCATTCGCAATAAAATAGAGTTCTCAGAAGACTCTATCAAGAAGTTTATTATAGGTAATATGTTATAAAATTCACTATCTTTGCTTAATGAGAGCAAAGTTATTGCTTTTTCGCTTAGCCCTGTATATTTGCAAATATCCTGCAATGTTGTGTCAGCACTCTTAACGTCAGTACGTCCGAGCAGATAGTCAGTTGATACCTTAAAGAAGTCCGCAAGTTTGCACAACGTTTCGGTATCGGGTTGAGTGTTGCCCAATAAAAATTGACCTATGGTCTGACGAGAAATGCCGACCCCGTCTGCGATTTCTTGATGTGTCATTGCTCCGCTCAGTTCACGCAGCCGCCTAGCAAGCGGAGAGTTCATATTCTTTTGCTTTTTTGGTCTACCTCTTTTTTTATTTTCGTTTTCCATAATGCACACAGCCTTTCTGCAATATTAAATGCAATTTTACTAAAGTTAGAATTTATTATTGACAATCATTTGATTTTATTTTATAATATGATTATAGCATTAAATAATGCTAATGTCAAGAGAAAAGAAATAATAATTTACAGGAGGCAAAAAAAGTGATTGATCTTACTACACTTTCAGAAGAAGAAAAGGCGGTCATTCTTGCAAAAAGAGCATACAAGAGAGCTTGGAACGCCAAAAACAAGGACAAGGTAAAAGCTATCAACGATCGCTTTTACAAGAAACAAGCTGAAAAGCTTGCAAGTAAAGCACAAAAAGAAACCGTCTGAACGCTACCAACATTCAGACGGCAAAGCAGGCTTTAATGCCTGCATATGAAAACACACACGTTTCCGCTCCTATTATACCACATTCGAGGGCGGAAATGCAAGTCTTGAATGTGGCAGATAGGAGAATATTTTGAATGAACAGAACACAAGGGCATTGCCGAAAATGCTCACCATAAAGGAAACCGCACAGGCAACAGGGCTGCACGAATACTTTGTGAGACAGCTTGTCAAGCAAAATCGTGTTACATACGTCAAGGCAGGCTGCAAAACGCTCATAAACCTTGACAGGCTGGTTGAGTTTCTTAACGAGGGTGAGGGGGCAAGCATATGACAGCAGCCGAAAGAATATCAAACGCCCTTAGAACAGGCGAGAGCAACGCTGTAAGCCTTGCAGATATGTGTATCATATCGGGGCTTGACAACCGCCACACAAGGCTTGTGATTGAGGATATGCGGCGTAAAGGTGCAGTGATATGCTCAAGTGAGTGCGGCTATTTTTATCCTGCTGACCGCTCAGAGCTTAGCCGATACGTCAACAGGGAGCGTTCAAGAGCAAACTCTATTTCTCAGACGTTACGCTCTGCGAAAAGACTTCTTGAGGAGTGGAAAGGACAAGAATAATGAGTGAAGAAAGCAAAATACCGCCTTACTTTTACTTTAATACAAAATATTGTGATTGGTTTCAAATGCTCAATAATGAACAAGCTGGAGCTGTAATAAAATATATCTGCTCATATGTAAAACAAGCAGAGCTGCCAACAATAGAAGATCAAGCAGCCGCAATGCTTATTGAATTTATAAAAACAGATATAGACCATTCTTTTCGCAAATATCATGCACAATGTGAAAACGGCAAAAAAGGCGGTGCTCCAAAAGGTAATAAAAACGCCGCTAAGAAAAAGGCAACAGAAGAGCCGCCAATAAACGAGCTTTTCGGGGATATAGCTTATGTAATAATGGATATAATCTTCTTCGAGGCACAAAAAGAAAATTTCGCAATATTGGACTATCTGAACAAATCTCAAATAGCTACTATTGCGGCTTGTTGCAACATACTTAATATAGATGACTTGTCATATTTTTGTGATGCCACGATGAAAGAGTGTATAATGAATACGAGTGCACAGCAATTTTGCAAAGTTGTTAAGGAAATTTCAAAACGTAATTTCAAAGGAGATGGCACATTTGAAAAAGCATTTGCTGAAAACAAGCAGGCCGCAGACCAAATACTAAAAATGCCGCTTGATGAAATACGCCATTTTGACGACAAGTGGTTCCTAATTAGTCAAAATGGTGCAGATATTCCAGAAGCTACAATCAGAGAGAATTATAATTTTTCAGAAGATGAAATACGGCAAATCATAACTTTAAGAAAACAACAAAACAACCCAAAAACAACCCAAAACAACCAAATATAATATATTATATTTCAATTAAAATAATTTAAAGTTAAGTAAAGTAAGAAACTAAACTTACTTTAATATAACTTAAATTATTATGCTTGTTACATTTCTTGAAATTGCTTTGCTTATCGCAATTTCAGAAAGTAACAGCATAACGTTTAACACGAACCGAGAGTGAACCAAGAGTAAAGCTCGAATAAAGCTCGAACAAAGCCGTAAATGTAAGAGAATGTGAGAGGGTGACACAATGACAAATGAACAGCTTGCGGAATTTATCAAGCAAGGCGGTGCGGACGATCTAAAGCCTGCTTTGTGGGACAGGGTAAAGCACTTGATGTTCAAGCTTGCAGGGCAATATTACAGCAGCTATGAGGAGCGTTTCAAGTCTTGTGGGGCTGAGCTTGCAGACTTTCGGCAAGAGTGCTATCCTGCTTTTATAAAGGCTCTTGAGGCATACAGTCCCGAAAAGGGCTATGCTTTCACGAGCTATCTTGAGTATCATATACGCAATGCAGGTGCGGAGTTATTAGGCATACGCAACGTTGACCGAGAGAATAACAAGCCCCTAGACAACTGCACAAGCCTTGATAAGCCCCTTGATACAGGCGACAGCAAAGAGCTGTGTTTATCCGATATTATCCCCGACAGCAACTCACAAGAGGGCTTTGAACAGGCTTTACAGACCATTGCAGACGAACACACAAGAGAGGTCTTGCACAAGGCTCTTGACCGCTTAGACAAGCCCCTGCGTGATGTGATAGTGCTTTATTACTTTGAGGATATGACACAAGAGCAGATAGCAAAGCGTGAGGGCGTGAGCGGCGAGCGTATCAGACAACGCAAGGCAAAGGCTCTTAGAAAGCTCCGTTGTATGGCTGAACTGCGAATACTGCGAGAAGAACAGAACATTGAAAGCCGCCTGCATTTTGACAGCCGCACCAACACGAGGGCTTACTTCAAAGCTCAACAGCGTATCTTAGAGATAATAAAGCGTGGCTCATACCTCAGCTACGGACAGCGGCAGGCTATAATATATGACTGCGAGATAGAACAGCTTGCAGAGGACAATGCAGAGTATCAAGCAATGACGATCTTTGAGGAGCTTATTTCGCAGCAATACGGGGGAAAACCCCTTGAAAGCCGATAGCAGTACATTCACCGCCGCACTGCTTATATTTCTCGCATATTTGCAGAATATGGCAAATCCTAGTTATTCCAAGAGTAAAAAAGGGCAAGCACGAGGCTTGTCCTTTGGCGTTTATGCGGTCTGTGGTGGGTAAATAAGCTTTGAAAGCTCAGTCTTGCTCAGCCTTACTATGTCAAAGCAAGCTCTTAGGACGGCTTGAAACATATCCGTGCGTGAGGCATACACAACAGCCGCAGCCGCAAGGCTCTCTTTCTTTGTGTCCCTGTTCTCGATAGCAGGGCACTCATCATCAATGAACTCAAGGTACACGTTAAGCAGGTTTTCAGCTTGCTCAAGGTTTATTACAAAGTCCTCAAGGTCAAGGACAGATACGCTTTTGACGTTGTTTTGTGGTGTGGTCATTTTCGGTTACTCCTTTATGTATTTATATATTCGCCCTTTATTGCAGAATTCGGGTCAAAATGTTGGTGTGGTGTTTGTTTTTTGGTGTTTGGTCTATACCGCAAGCATAAGCCTTGCACCGAGCTTAAAGCCTGCTATGTTGGTATCTATGATGTTGAGGCGGTCAAGGTTGAGAGTTTCGCCTTTGTCCAGCAGAGGGGCTATAACATAGGCGACAGCTTTCGGCAGATAGCCAATTCGGTAAAAGCCCCTTGCACCCTCTGGGAACGCCCACAGGCTCACGGCGTTGCGGTCTGCGGCGTTGGTGCTTTCGTGCTTGAGTTTCAGCACAGCAGGCTTGCTCTCCATAGCCTTGAGAACGCTCTGACGGCGGTTGAATGAAGTCCCTGCTATCCTTACGGACAGCCTTTCGGCTTTAGCTATCACCCACGCCTTGAGCATTGCTGTGCGGCGGTTATAGCCCTTGCCTACGAGCTTGTTTGCTATTGTCATAAGTCTTGATTTTGTGGTTTTGGTCATTGTTTTCAGCTCCTTGAATTATCTCAGTATTAAGAACGCTACTGCAAGTATCAATCCGCCAAGCTTGAGCAGATCTTTGCAAAGTTTGAAAATATCTTTTTTCATATTGACACCCTTTCGTTTTTGTGGTATAATTCAAGCAGTTGGGAGAGCGTCAACTCTCCTTTCTGCCGAATTTACTATTTAAGTAAATCTTTTATGATTAAGATATATCCTATTAGACCGATTATCTCAATCATTAGCTTGTTGAGTTGCTGAACCAACTTGACAAGCTTTTTTATTTTCTTGTCCAACTTAACCGCCCCCTTTCGTTCTTCGTTGATATTATTATAACACGTATTACGTAATACGTCAATGCTTTTGAACAACAAACATACACAAATATTACGTAATATCTTTGTGCAAACTGCATATTGCGTAATACAGTTTATAGATGTATAATATACTTGGGGGGGTGGAATGTATGGATAAGCAAAAACAAATCATTAGACAAAACAAGTATGTGGCTGAAAAATATGACCGATTTACAGCAACCTTTCCAAAAGGCAAGAAAGAAGAATACAGAGTTCACGCTGAGAAAAAGGGGTTGAGCCTTAACGGCTTGATCAATGAGCTTATTGAGGACGATATAGCAAAGTACAAAAAATAGGGGTGATATATATGACAAAGGCTGTGACAAAAGCCCACGCAGAAAGCAAGGGTGAAAGTCTTAAAGGCTTTATTAACAGGGCTATTCACGAAACTATGAGCAGAGATGAAACAGAATAAAAAGAGGGTGTTACAATGTCAGTATCAGAAGCTCAAAAGAAAGCCAACAGACAATGGGACAAAGAAAATATGATAACATTAGGCTGCAAGGTCAAGAGAGAACAAGCAGAAAAGTTTAAGAAATATGCTGCGGACAATGGCAAAACCGCTAATGCTCTACTCAAGGATTTTGTGTTGGAGAAAATAGAAGAAAGGGAGTGAAGCTGTAAAAATGGATAAGATAATAAAGCTTTCATACGACAGAGATATGTGTCCGGATAATGACAGCGTGATTAGTCAAGTCACTTGTAAGAATTGTGAATACTACAAAGGTTTTGAATTATGTAACGGAATTCAATGTACTCTTTGCGGTTATTATTCAAGCAGTTGTGAGGAGGGCACCGAATAACAAAACAGCAGGCGTTATTATACTCCACATTACTAATGCTCATTAAATGATACTGCATAATATTGAACAAAAAGAAAAGCAAAGTTTGTGCATATTGCGAATGGCATTTTTACTCAATTTTGAGTATAATAACAGTAACAGAACCTCACGCACCTCTTAACAATGTGTCCCAGTGAGGGCTTTTTTTTAGGTGGTGATTATGGTATGAATACAAAAGAGCCTGAGTTATTTTGCAGACAGGTAAATAAGCTTATAGAGCACGGCTGTGAAATAACCGACTATGAGCAAGCCATAATGATACTTAACAAAATCAATTATTATAAATTATCAGCTTACTTTTTGCCGTTTAGAGATAATGACGGAAATTATAAGCAGGGCACAACGCTTTTGCAAGTTTATAAGATATATGAATTTGACAGAAAGCTAAGTGCGTTTCTTTATGGGATAATTCAAAAGATAGAGGTTTTTGTAAAAACACAGATAGCTTACTATCATTCAAACAAATATGGTGCTTTAGGTTATTTAGATCATTCCAACGTTGCCGATAAAATGATAGAAAAACATAAAAAGCTTATTGATAATTTCAACACTGAGGTAAAACGCAACAAAGAATTACCTTTCGTGAAACATCATATAGACAATTATGACGGCAAGTTTCCGTTGTGGGTAGCTGTTGAATTATTTACTTTGGGCAATACATCACAGTTTTACTCACAAATGAAAACAGCAGATAAAAAAGTTATAGCAAGGTCTATTTCGTACATAACACAAACAGAATGTACATATTCGCAGCTTGAAAGCTGTCTGCGGTGTCTTACCACACTTAGAAATAAATGTGCTCACTTTGGAAGAATTTATTATTCAAGGTTTAAATGGTTTCCGTCATTGCCTTATGAGGAAGAATACAAGGCGTATGCTCGTGGACGCAATTTTATTTATCTTTACCCATATTTGTACATTATGAAAGTGTTGTACCCGTCCCCTGAAAGCTGGAATGGCGTTGTTACAGAGCTTGCCGCACTTATAGAAGAATATAGCAACTATATTGATATAAACTGCATTGGCTTTCCCGATAATTGGGAAGAACAATTATCAAGAGAATAAATCAAGCAGGCGTTACCCCTTTGAACTGTCGATAAACTGTCGAGAGGGTGCAAAGCCTGCTATTATTTTGTCTGTATGCTGTTAAAATGCTCTATAATGCCCCTAGCGTGTGCTGTATGGCGTTCTGTACGTTCGGTGGTGAAATTACACTATTGAAATTACAATAGCTTATACGGCGTTTTGATAGATTTAACGACGATTGTACTTCTAAGGGGCTTGTTTTACTGAACGTGTGGGCTTTAGCTCAAATATGAGCGATAGCAACTAGCTCAAAAATGAGCAAGTTCAAAGTCTATTGATACTACTAATTTTTATCAATTTGCAACTAAAAGCAACTAATGTACAATTATTTGCACTCGTTTTTGGGTGTTATTTGGGTGTTATGAGCCGCAATAACACCCAAAATCAGACTTGACAATGTTAAACGATAATTCACGCAAAAGCCCTATTTACCGACGTTTGCGAGGATTTACAAAAAGCCGCTAAACGCATTTTTGAGTGTTCAAGTCCCGTTTGCCGCACCATACTTGTGCAATAAAATAGATGCACACCTCGAAAAGCTCGTATTTACGAGCTTTTTTTGCGTTTTGAGAGCGAAATTTTCAGGTGTAAAACCGTAGATGCTTTTTCGTTAAAAAATGATCTGAACCCTCAACAATTAAATATTGTCAAGCATTCCGGCAAGTTATGAGCAGATTTTGCTCCCTACTTGCCGTATTTTTATGAAAAAAAGTTTCACGAAGTTTTAAAGGCTGTTTTGTCTAATATCACGAATTAATGTGATGTTAAACGAAACAGTCTTTTTTGTTAGCACAAGAGAGAGGGTGATTCCAATGTGGCAGGTATACCATTAAAAGAGAGCAAAAATTAATTCAACAGGAGGCAATATGATATACAACCAAAACAAGGTAGAAATACTGAGACAGAGATATCCGGAAGGAACAAGGATCTGCGTTGACTCGATGGACGACTACTGTCCCATTGAAAGCGGAACCTGTGGTACGGTTGAGTTTGTGGATGATGCAGGTACTCTCCATTGCAAATTCGATAACGGAAGAACGCTCGGAGTTATTCCCGATGTGGATAAGTTCCATAAAATTGATCAGGAACAGACTCAGACCGATGAGCAAACAGAAGAAATTACGGAAACTGAGGATATTGAAGAATCTGAAGAAATGAATATATCAATGTGACGGTCAAGTTTTGAAAAAAGCTTGGCCGTTTTTTTTTTTGCAGAAAGGAACGTGGTAAATGATAAAATATTTTGATATTTTCGCAGGTATCGGCGGATTTCGCTCAGGACTTGAAAAAGCAGGCGGCTTTCAGTGCGTCGGATACTGCGAAATAG